>PVMK01168992.1_pt1 | contig 10116 bp, 10 predicted proteins | sample 1853481 | NCBI WGS metagenome assembly PVMK01 (sample SAMN08533507, study PRJNA380276) | Marine sediment metagenome, whole genome shotgun sequencing project.
AGTTTACCCCCAAGCCTGGCCGGGTTCGCTTTAGTGGCTACGTGTTGGTGCCAATGGAGGGTGTGCCGAAAAATGAGTTGCGCATACCTGTTTATGCCACGATCACTGACTGACAGTGGAGAATGACGCGATTGCTGCAGTTTGTTTCTCATCACATCATGCGATCTACGCTGTTTTGTCTTTCCATAGTTGAAAGAGTCCCATGATGTTCTATAATTGAAACGTTTTTATGTTTCTCCCGTTCTTACGGGTATTCTCACTTCGAAAATTCCAAGGAGTTTGCATGACTGCTCACGTTACCCCACCACAGCGACGTAAATTTCTTTACATCATACTCGGTGGCGTGGCTGCTACGTTTTCGGGTCTGGCTGCCTGGCCGGTCTGGCGTTATCTGCTGCCCGGTGAGAAAGTCGGTGAGGAAGAGAAGGTTTCCATCGCCAAGGCCGATATCCAGTTGGGCCAGGCCCATTTCTTCAACTTCCGCGGCCAACCGGCGGTGGTGCTGCAAGCCTCACCGGGTAAGTTCGTCGCATTCTCTGCGGTCTGCACTCATCTCGGCTGCATTGTGCAATGGTTGCCGGGAAAGGGTGAATTCCTTTGTCCGTGTCACGCAGGGCGTTTCGATGTTGACGGTCAGGTGAAGGGCGGGCCGCCCCCAAAACCTCTGGACTCTCTCCTGGTAACGGCCGAGGGTGACCAGGTTCTGGTCGGATAGGAGGTGCTTATGGACTTGAAGAAGCAAATGATCGATTTTATCGATACTCGTCTCGGCATCAAGGATATCCTGGAGCAGAACCTGACCAAGTACCTGCTGCCGCGCAATATTAATGCCTGGTACACGCTCGGCGCGGTTCTGCTGACCCTGTTCATGATTCAGTTTGCAACCGGTGTCCTGCTGCTGATTTATTATGTGCCCAACCCGGCAGAGGCGTTTCAGAGTGTTGAACGGATCATGAACGAGGTGCCCTTCGGTTGGCTGATGAGGACCCTGCATGCCGTTGGGGCCAACATCATCATCATCGCCCTGCTGCTGCATATGCTCTCGGTGATGTTCATGGCGAGCTACAAGCGGCCCCGGGAGTTGACCTGGTTGTCCGGCTTTATCATTCTCAACCTGTCTTTCGTCATCTGCCTGACCGGTTACCTGCTGCCTTGGAGCCAGCTCTCTTTCTGGGCGACCACGGTCGCTACAGATGCAGCAGGAGCCATCCCTGTGATCGGCGATGATCTGGTCCGTTTCCTGCGCGGCAGCAGCATGGTTCATGAAGCAACTCTGGGACGGTTCTTTGCCCTCCATGTCATGGGTCTGCCGTTACTGCTCGGTCTACTGATCGGTTTCCACCTGTTCTGCGTGCGCCGGGCAGGGATCTCCCGTACTCCGTTCGGACCCGATTACCAACCACGTAAGCATCCGGACTACTTCGAGCATGAAGAGCATCACGATGGTATCCCCTTCTTCCCGAACTACGCGATCAAGGATACGGCCGTCATCTGCTTCTTCCTGGCTTTTTTTCTGGCGATTGTCTTCTTCGCACCGAATCTGTTCTTTCCAGAATCGGCATTCGAACCCGCCGACCCGTTCGTAACGCCGCCCGGCATCAAGCCGGAATGGTATTTCTTGTGGTCTTACCAGACCTTGAAAATTTTCCCGAGCGAAATAATGGGGCTGGTAGCCCAGGGGGTGTTCATGACTTTTCTGGCCCTGCTGCCATTTATCGACAGGGGTGCGGAACGTCGACCATTCAAACGGCCGATATTCATGACCTGCTACGTGCTCGGTATCCTGCTCTTTGTGGCTATCTCCATCTGGGGGCACTACTCATGATCCGTCTGTTTGCTTCCGTTATCGTTTCCTGTCTGTTGATGCTGGCCGCTGCCAACAATGCCTTGGCACAGGAAGAGACTGTCTGTATCCAATGTCACGCTGGACAGGATGGAACTCTGGCAGCTCCGGTTGAAGAGTGGCGGCAGAGCATCCACGCCGCGAATGGCATCTCCTGTCATGGTTGCCACGGCGGAGACCCGACTGATTTTGCCATGGCGATGAGTCCCGACCGCGGCTTTATCGGCGCACCTGACTACGTCGATGTTCCCGATTTCTGTGGCCGCTGTCATGTCGGCATCCGCCAGGATTATGGAGAATCGGTTCATGGCCAGGCGATTGCGGACGGTGGTGCCCAGTGCGTGATCTGTCACAATGCTCATGCCGTCAAGAAGGCCGAGATCAGTCTCATCAACGAAGAGGATTGCTCCCGTTGCCATGAGTATGGACGGGCCGGTGAGATCAAGGCTGCTATGGTCGAGACGGACCAGATGATTGGTAATGTCGAACAAAACCTCGAGCGGCTGCACCGGCTCGGGATTTCTACCGACCAGATGGAGGGAGCCCTGTTCAATGTGCGCAACCGTTACCATCGCCTGTTTCACAGCGTCGATGTGGAAAAAGTTCGATCGGAGACAGAGGGCTCCCAGGGTGAATTGGCAGCGCTTGGGCAGGACATCTCGGCTGTTGACTCAGAGTTGACCCAGCGCAAGATCTGGGGAGGTGCCGCCGTCGGTCTGCTCTTCTTCGGCGGAATTGTCAGTATGCTGATCCGCAGGGCCTATCATGACGAGGAGGGGCACTGACCCTCTACATTTGAAATTAAGTGAGTGACAAAGCAAACGGGGCCTGTCGATTATCGACGGGTCCTGTTTGCTTTCAGGGAGAATCCCGGAGGCAGAATACAGAATTCGGGAAGAAAATTCAGAATACAGGAAATGGTAAGAGGCAAGGGAAGAACAGTTTGACAATAGTCGGGATGATTTTAACCTGGTTCCAGTCTCCAGTCTCCAGTCTCAACGAAAGGTTTGCAAATAGTTCACCAGATGCCAGCGGTCCGTATCAGTTATCTGATCCTGAAAGGCGGGCATGCGACCAAACCCGAGTGAGATGCGCTTGAACAGGTCGCTGTCGTTCAGGGCACCGATGCGTGGGTCATGCAGGTTGGGGGGGCGGCGGGACGAGCTTTTTGCCGACTGCTCCCAGGTAGGTTCCGCGGGTGCCGTGGCACATGGTGCAATTGATCCGGTAGAGTTCTGCACCACGTTGCAGAGAGGCACCGCCAGAAGCGATGGGGTTGGAGGTTTGGCTCTGCCAGGTGACATTCAGCTTGCCCTGTATCGGCACAGCCTCGGCCGGGGCAGAGCGCCGCGGTGCCTCCTGAGGCTTGATAGACGGTTGGTCTTGCATGTTGTCACAGCCCTGCAGGGTTGTGACCAGACTGACAAGAAGCACGTATGCCAGCATTAGTCTCATTTTGGCACCTCATCGTTCCAGATGCGCAGGGCGCCTGCGGAATTGAGTGCCGCTTCAGCACTCTGGAACATTACATCATCACTCACATTGACGGAGATGCCGATCAGCCCGTTGGCGATCTCCGGATCGTAAGCTCGTCGCTTGAGATCGGGCAAGCCCATTTCCAGGAACATACCGACCATGGTGCCGACTATGGCGCAAAGCATCATGAACTCGTAGGTGATGATGCCGGCGGGGAACAGGGCGATGATCGGTTTGTCGCCGGTTTGCAGTGGATAGAGCCATGCGGTTCCAGCCGCCAGCAGAAAGCCGGCACAGGCGCCCAAAAGGCCGCCACCGAGAGTCACCCAGTGGAACCAGCTGCGTCGGTGGTTGTTGACCAGAACGCCATCGGGATAAGGGACCGAGGTGACCGAGGTGATTTCCCGTTCCCGGCAACCGGCGGCGAGTAGCCCGTCCACGGCGGCTGCGGCTTCGTCTACACTTTGAAAAACCCCCAGAAGTTCCATGACTAATCCTCTTTGACCATGGTCGTCAGGCGTGTCCGGCCCAGTTTGGTTTCGCCGCGCAGGGCTTCAGGCTCTTCCCGCACATCGGTGATGGCTATGATCGGGAAAAATTTGGCAAACGTCATGTAGAGCAAGCCGAAGCCGCCGAAAGCGGCGGCAGTGATTGATAATTCTACCCAGGTCGGAGTGTATGACCCCCAGATGAAGGGCACGTTCTTGTGTGACAGTGACGTGATGATGATCAGGAAACGCTCGGTGAACATGGCCACGTTGACCAGCAAAGAGATGACTAGAAGGGCCGGGATCGAACGTCTTATTCGTCTCCAGGTTAGACAGAAGATCGGCACAAGAGTGTTGCCGAGCAGCATGATGAACAGAGGCAAGGTGTAGTGACTGTGCTGGAAACTGAACACCTCCCATTCGATCGACTTGTGCCCGTACCATGTGGTAAAGACCTCGGCGAAGTAAAAGTACGACCAGAGCAGGCAGATGACCAGCAGCAGTTTGGCCATGTTGTCGAAATGGATCGGGCGGAGGAATTCCTCGAGTTTGAACGCCTTGCGGATGATGATCATCAGCGTAATGACTGCGGCCACCCCGGAAGTGATCGCCCCGACCACGAAATAGGGCGGAAAGATAGTGCTGTGCCAGCCCGGCACCAGGGTCACGGCAAAGTCCCAGGCGACGATCGAGTGGACCGAGATGGCTACCGGGATGATAAGGCAAGCCATCAGGGTTGACGCTCGGGTAAAAGTTTTCCACTGCTGAGCCGTTCCTCGCCAGCCTAGGGCCAGGATGGCGAGGAACAGACGCCTGCGGCCGGTGGCGCGGTCACGGGCCACCGCCAGGTCCGGCAGCAGACCGAGGAACAGGAAGAGTGAACTGCCGATGATGTAGGTGTTAATGGCCATCATGTCCCAGAGCAAAGGCGAGCGGAAGTTAGGCCACAGCCCGTACTGGTTGGGATAGGGGATCATGTAGTAGAAGGTCCAGTTTCGGCCTAGATGGATCAGCGGGAAGAGCCCGCCGACTGTGATCGAGAAGACCGTCATCGCTTCGGCACCGCGCAGGATCGGCCGCCGCCAGTTGGCGTGTGACAGGCGCAGGATGGCGGAGACCATTGTGCCGGAGTGTGAGAGGCCGACCCAGAAAACGAAGTTGATAATGTAGAGGCCCCACATGACCGGTCTGTTGATGCCGGTTACCACCATGCCTGTGAGCATCTGGTGGGTGAAGGCGTACAGCCCGACTGCAACCAGCGCACCGAGCAGAAAGGCGAGCAAATACCAACGCCAGGTTGCCGGTCTGGTCGAAGAGAGCATCGCTTCGTTCGCGGCGGTGGCAGCCTGAATTCTGTCAGCCGGCGTGCTCATGCCCACCTCCTTTGAGATAGATCACCGAGGGTACGGTGCCGAGGTCTTCAAACAACCGGTAGCGCCGCGGGCTACGTGCCAGACGGGAGACTGTGCTCTCCGGGTCGGCCAGGTTGCCGAACACGATTGCACCGGGCGGACAGGTCTGGGCGCAGGCAGGCTGGATTTCGCCGTCACGGACGTCGCGGTTCTCCAGCTTGGCGGTCTCCTTGCCCCGCCGGATGCGCTGGATGCAGAAGGTGCACTTCTCCATGACGCCGCGGCTGCGGACCGTTAGATCCGGATTGAGTTGATCCGGCAGCGGCCTGGGCCAATCCGGATTGAGGAAATTAAAGACCCGTACAGCGTAGGGACAGTTGTTGGCGCAGTAGCGGGTACCCACGCAGCGGTTATAAACCTGGACGTTCAATCCCTCCTGGTTGTGGTAGCTGGCATAGACCGGGCAGACCGGTTCGCAGGGGGCATTGTCACAATGCTGGCAGAGCATCGGCAGGAAGCGGGCGCGAACATTAGGGTACTCGCCTTCCCAATAGCGTTCAATGCGCAGCCAGTGCATGTTGCGACCTTCGGCGAAGCGCTGCTTGTTGACCAGGGCGATGTTATTTTCCGCCTGGCAGGCGACCACGCAGGCGCCGCAACCGGTGCAGCGGTCCAGATCGATGACCATCCCCCATTGATATTTATTCGTCATGCGGTTCATATCCGTTTCGTTGCCCTCTCCTGGCGTTAACGTTATCCTTAGATACCCAGGATATCCCCGCGGTAGCTACCTTCAGGGTGACCGGCAGTGACCAGTCCGCCGTCAACCGAGATTTGTCGCAGCTTGACCCGTGTGGCCCCCCAGGCCGGCAAATCATGTTCCTCATCCAGTTCAGCCGTCAACAGCTGCAGTGGATTGGCTCCCCGGGCGGCAGCATAGCGGCCGAAAGCCAGGTGTCCCTGGCCAATCGGGATGGCCAGCACGCCGGGATGGATGCCGGGATAGACGACCGCCGGCAGTTTGATGCTGCCGGCTGGTGATGTCACCTCGACCAGGTCGCCCTCCCTGATGCCCAGACGGGTGGCGGTTGCCGGGTTGATTTCGACCCAAGTTCCCCAGACAGCAGTCGACATCGGGTCAGGCAGCTGTTGCAGCCAGGGCAGGTGTGCGTTTCGTCCATCGGTAAATGCCTGCGAGAGATACACCTGGAGATGTAACGGGTAGGTCTCAGGATCACCGGCGAAGCGGGCATTGGCCAGTTTTGGCAGTTGCACCTTCTCCCTGGCGGGTTGTTCTCTTCGTCCTGATTGGACGAACAAGCCGCCCTGCTGCTGCATGCGGTTCCAGAGTTGGTGGAAATTTTCTCCCTGTGGTCCGCTCAACTGCTCTTGTACCGTCGCCTTGAGCATCTCCGGGTAGGAAGGCCAGGGGAGAGTCTTTGCTATATTGCCGCCGAGCTGCCGTGCTGCCGCCAGCATGATCTCGGCAAACGGTCGCGTGTCGTGTAACGGTTTGACTACTGGCTGCAGCAGGCCGATCACCGGATTACGAACTCCTCGGTCCGGTACGATATCGCCCCAGCTCTCAAGAGCTGCATGGTCTGGCATGATCAGGTCGGCTTGCAAGGTCGTATCATCCATGAAAGACGCGAAGCTGACCAAAAACGGCAGTTTTGCCAGGGCACCCTTAAAGCCGAGAGCTGGCGGAGTGGAGTAGACCGGATTGCTTTGCCAGACCAGCGCCAGTTGCATGCTGCCCTCCTGCAACCTGTGAATAAAGCCCAACAGGTCGGCGTGGCTGCTCAGCCGACTTGAATTAGTGGTCGATGGCAGGAATACACCGCCTGGCTGATCGATGCTGTCGGTCAGGATGTTCAGCAGTTGAATGGCCTTGACCGTTTCCAGTCCATTGGTCTGCCAGGCGACAGATTCGCCGGCCATCACCAGCGCCGGGCGGATGGACGACAGGTCATTGGCTGTAGCCATGAACGCCTTCTGCGTGACACCGGTCGCTTCGACCACCCGGCGGGGTACAAATTCGGTCAGCAGAGACTCCAATTCGCTACGGTCGATACCGGCTGCCGTCATGACATCGCGATCGAATTCGCCCCTGACCAGTAATTCGCGGGCCAGACCGAGTGCCAGCAGACCTTCGGTACCGGGACGGGTAGCCAGCCAGCGGTCGGCCGAAGCGGCAGTCATCGACATGCGTGCGCCGGCGTAGGTAAAGCGGCCGCGAATAGTCGGGCGAGCCTGCCGCATGGCACCGAAGCCTTGGCCGTAACGGACCGGGGAGAGGTGTGTCTCCAGGAAGTCAGCACCGAAGCTCAGGATGTACTGGGTGTTTTCAATGTCGTAATCGGGGATGGTGTCGCGCCCATAGCTCGCCAGAGAACCGCGCCGAAGCCATTCCGGGCTGAGTAGGTCCCAGGCCAGGTGGTGAGGCGAGCCGAAGGCTGCCATAAACCGGTCGGCCAGGATTGCCAGAGAACCGTTCAGGGGCGGTGTGATCAAGGCCAGCTGGTCGGCAGTATTTTGCTTCTGCAGTTCGTTTAAGCGCTCGACCAGAATGGCGAATGCTTCCTGCCACGAAATTTTGCTGTACTGCCCGGAGCCACGTGGTCCGGTCCGTTGCAGAGGCTGCCGGATGCGGTCAGGATGGTAAAGCTCCTGCAGGGCGGCTTGTCCGCGGGCGCACAGCTTGCCGCGATTGACCGGGTGAAGCGGATTGCCTTCGATCTTCTTGGCTCGGCCTTCACTGATCCGGACCAGGATACCGCAACCCGCAGGACACTGTCGGCAGGTGCTGGCATAGAAATCGGCCAGACCAGGGACCGAACCGTCCTCCGGCGACACGAGGAAGGGGATCAGCTTCTCGTTACTCTTTTTGCAGCCGGCCAACGCTATGCCGGCTGTGGACATGCCGGTCAATTTCAAGAAAGCACGACGTTTCATTCTACAGTCCCCATCTGGTTCCACCCGGAATTTCCTGGCGGGAACTAGGAGGTTGTCGGACTATCCATGACCCGGTTGCAAATCCGGCTGTTTGGCCCATATTTCAGCTCCTTTTCGATCAATAGCTACGGCTATTACTCTCAAACGAGCCAAAATCTGGTCTCAAACTTCCGAATTTTCGCTTCGGCCCGTATAGTCCGACAGCCTCCTAGATATGACAGGTCCAGCAATCGATGCTGGCCTCGTAGTCACGGTGACAACCGAGGCACCATCCCATCTTCATGCTGACACCGCGTTCGATGCGGTCCATGGTGGTCACATTGCCGTGACATTTCGAGCAGTCGAGTTCAGCCCGGGTATGCATCATGTGTGGGAAGTACACATGTTCCGGCAGGTCATAGACACGGACCCATTCCACAGGTTGTTTATTTTTCACGTATTCCAAAAGCTTGATAATCTCTGGAAGATCGTTGGCAATATACATGTGACAGGACTGGCAGGTCGCTATCGGTGGAATGCCGGCGACGGGCGATCTTTCTACACCACGGTGACAGTAGCGACAGTCGATGTCGTACTCGCCAGCGTGCAGGCGATGGCTGAATGCGATCGGCTGTTTTGGTGATGGATCGCGGGTGTCAAAAGGAAGGTTATAGAGGAGGACCAGGGCTGCGGCAGGGACACCGAGTAGCAAAAGCAGAATAGCAACCAATAACAATCGATTCATTGCAAGTACTGTCCCTGACGCCGAAAAACATCATAAAGTTGCTAGCAGAACCGCAATTTACCCAGTCTGGATATGGTTTTAATGATAACAGTGGTCACCACCTTGTCAAATAGATGTGTCCTGTGTGATCTGTCGACTTTGATGAGGGAAACGAACCAGGGGAATGATCGGTGAGAATTATCTTGGCTGCTGCCTGAAGACAGGTATCAGAAGAAAAGCATTAACCGCCGAAATTGTTGCTAAGATCATTGTATGCCCGCTTGAGGTTCAGTTTGATCAGCTGATCGTAACCATCCATGTCATGGTGTTCGGGGAGGTCGAAGCTGGCCAGGGTTTGCTCGAGGGTGTCACCGCGCTCAATATGCTGCAGGACGGCAGTCAAAAAGTCACGGAAGAACTGGCTGAACTCGTAAACCTCTTGCGATCCGCTAACTTGGCCGTAGCCTGGGATGATATGCTTGGCACCAATCTGTTCCAGAAAATCCAGGGCCAGAAGCCAGTCGGTCATGTAGCCGTTGCCCATGTAGCCGACACTGTTGATATACAGCAGGTCGCTGGCAAAGACCACTTCGGCTTCCGGAATAAAGATCACGACGTCACCGTTGGTGTGGCCTCTGCCGATATTGGTCAAAATGACCGAGACGCCACCAGGCTTTAAGGTCAGACCTTCATTGAAGAAGAGCGATGAGTATTCCGGTTTACGGACTTCGGTATCGATATTTTTCCAGGTTTGCCAGCTCATCAGGACATCCTGCCCGGGTGGGAAGTCGAAGTCGATGTACGTATAGCCGGTGTGATGGTGGGCCAGCACGAAATACCGCACCGGTTTTTTCGTACGAGCTGCGATCGCCTTATACAGGTCGTCGATGACCGGTTTGCTCATGTGCGCACCGGCAGCGATAACATAGTCCCTGCCTATGACAAAGAGAGCGTTGGTGGTTGCTTTACTGCCGGGTTTGGCAATGGCGGCAAACACTGCGGGTGCCAGAGGCTCAATCAGGAAACTCTCCTGTACTGAGACAACGGCGACCGCCGGTACGACAGTCGGTTCATCTTTGGGAGGTTCGGCAGAAAGCGCAACAGATGTTAAGCCGTGTATAGCGATCAGAATGATCAGAAGAATACGCCACATAAGCGACATGATAGCAGGGAGTTGACCGGTTCGGCAACTGTTTGATTACGGTTGCAAAAGCCTATGAATTGAGTTATAAAGTTTCCCTGTGCGCGATTAGCTCAGCTGGATAGAGCGCTGCCCTCCGGAGGCAGAGGCCACAGGTT
>PVMK01179390.1_pt1 | contig 10114 bp, 11 predicted proteins | sample 1853481 | NCBI WGS metagenome assembly PVMK01 (sample SAMN08533507, study PRJNA380276) | Marine sediment metagenome, whole genome shotgun sequencing project.
CAATGTCGTTCGTCTCGACGTTGGCAAGAAAATCTTCGTCCTGGGCTACAACCTGACGGATAGCCATTTGGCGATTCATCAACAGGACGTGGAATTGGTCTTGAGCCTGCTGGCGAAAACCATACGTGATGTAAGCGGCCGACAGTTGAATCCGACCGTTGTGGACTTCGCGCATTCCCGGCCGGGTTACCATAAACAGTTGCAAGCTCACTTTGGATGTGAGGTGCGTTACGATCGCAGTTTCAACCGCCTACAGTATTCGGCTCATGTACTGGAGATGCCGGCACAGAACCCTGAACCCAGTCTTCTCCAGGCTCTGGAATTTTATCTTGCAGACCGGCTCAAGCTTCGCTCTGAGGATGGTGATCTGCTCGACAAGGTTAATCACCTGATAGCGACATCACTTGGGGGTGGTGTCCCTGAAGTCGAGGTCATCGCCACCACACTGGGATTGAGCCGGCGTACACTCCAGCGGCGCCTGTCTGAAGCCGGTGCGGTATTCAGCGATATGGTTGATAATGTGCGAAGGGAAATCGCGCAGGACTACGTTCTGCACAGCGATCACAGCCTTACGGACATTGCCCTGATGTTGGGTTACCAGGAACTCAGCTCATTCTCACGCGCATTTCGCCGCTGGACCGGGATCAGCCCACAGCAGCAACGCGACAGTTAAGTATCCACTGGAAAAGAAGAGTGATACCTAGTCAGCCACTTTTATGATGTCGTCGGGTACCCACGTTTTATCAAAGTACGGCTCCAGCGGCCCGTACAGGCGAAACAGGATTTCCCAGCCTTCACCGGGGAGGGTCCTGATCCAGTTTTTCTCCCGGCCCGCGGGCGCTTCCGGGGCGAACCAGATATCAATGGAGCCATCGGCGTTGACTTCCGGTTGGTCATACATGCTGACACTCGGCTTGTCCTGCCCGTTCTGCAGCAGGGAGCGCGTATCCGGGTGGTAGGCCGTTACGGACCAGAAATTTTTTGCCGGAATCCCTTTGGGTAGCCTCAGCTTGTAGGTATGGTCACCCATCAGGAAGTTATCATCCGCATCGCGATAGGCGGCGAGATATTGCGAGCCCACACCCACCATCTTCCTGGTCATTGCCGGTGTGACCACGATGGCCTCGTAGTGAAAAAGTGTCCGGGCATCCAGCCACAGCGCGTCTCCTGACATGAAGTCATGCCGGCCACCTATGAAGAGATACTCGTATTTGCGGTCCGGATAGCGACGTACACCTTCCAGGCGATTGGCGTAGGCATTGGCTTTCGCAATAGAATCACCGATTACAATACCCTCGGCCAACAGGGCCTTCATACGTGCATCGGGGCTGAAGGGCTTGCCTTTCTCGATTCCCAGAGCCTTCAGCAAACCGAGTTGATAGGGAGTAAATGCCGACGCAGGTTCGTACTGCGCGACCTTGTTCAGCAGATCAAAATAGGTGACATCCCGGGGATGGGTGGTGTTCCCGCCCTTGAACGTGGCGCTCGTATACGTTGAATCTTTTCGCGGACCTGATTCAAGCGGGTAGATTCGGAAGTGTTTGCGGTAGTAGTCGAGTGCATCCTGGCCGGTACCGGTATCCTCAACGAAGCCGCGTACCATTACCCAGTTCCGGTAGGTGGGACAGCGGACGATGAAATAGCCCTCTGGAACGTCCCCTTCGTACCCCGGGGGCAGCAGCAGGTACTTCCCACCTTTACCCTGGTCGGGACCGGCAAGTCCCAGATCCTCCAACCAGCGTTGCCAGCCATCATCGACGATACCCAGTACATTAGGCGGTGTTTCAACAACCGTCGGGCCGTCGATGTTCAAATCCGTGTGAGCGGTGGCGTAGATGCTTTCGGTGTTATAGGTCAGGCCTGTAGCGCCGGCTTTGCCAATGCCCTGTTCTACGTATACGGATACATCGCTGGCCGTCTTCCTGCCATAATCCCTGATATGGGCCTCAAAGATTGAGTTGACCGACGCCATCGGCATGAACTCCAGGTAGGCCTGGGTCGCCCTTTGCACGTCCAGCTGATCATAGGCCGCTTGTATTGTTTTCTCAGTGGGATATCCGCCCTTGTACTCCAGTGTGCCGATGCGTGTTTCTATCTTTCCCGTGGTGTTTTGATAGTTAACCGGGTCAGCTTGAGCGCCCGTCGTAAATGCGATTGCGGTAATGATGGCCAATCCAGGATATAGCTTCATGATATTTTTCTCCTTGTGTTTGCGGGTCAGGTTTCAAGTCAAAGCCGTTAGTGCGCCAGATAACCCCCATTGATCGGGTAATAGCCGCCGGTACAGTAGGACGCCTGATCGGTGGCATATACCAGGGCGCCTTCTTCTGCAAAGCGTTTGGCGATTGCTTCGCCGATACCACTGCCCGCGCCGGTAACGAGAGCGATCTTGTTTTCGAGTCTTGGTGACATTGTCAGTACTCATTGATTACAACAGTTCCGGGTTGACCAGCAGGCTGCCACCTTTCAACGCCAGCACTTCGTTACAGCCGTCGGCGATAAGCATGGCGCGCGCATCGCGCAGCAGCTTTCTCCATCGGGGTACTCCTTTGGTCATGCCCGTTGCCGCCGAATATCTGCAGCGCGTCGCTGGCCACTTCGAAACGCCGTCTGCGTGGCCGTCACCTTTGGCGCGATGGATCCCTGCAGGGCCGCCTCCGGGCGCGGTCGCATTGTAGGTGCCGACGGCGCACCAGCGCGCGGGCCGCTTCCACCTTGCGGAACATATGGAACAGGCGGTATTGCACACTCTGGTGACGGATAATCGGCTGGCCGCCCTGCTTGCGCTCGTGGGCGTAGCCGTGGGCGTGCTCGTAAGCGGCACGGGCAACGCCCACGGCCATATTGGCCACGTGGACATTGGCCACGGCCAGGGTGTGACGTACAAAATCATTGTACTCGTCCGGTCCCGCCAGCAAGTGGGAGATAGGCACTTCCACGTTGTCGAAGTAAATCTCACCCTGGTTCAGGGCGCGCAGGCCCATTTTTTCCAGTGCCTTGCCTTTGGACACGCCGGGCAGGTCCAGGGGTACGATCAGGGAAACGCCGGGGCGGGTCTTGCCGTCTTCCTCGAGAAAACAGTACAGGGCACAGACCTCGGCGACCGTACCGCCGGAAACCCAGGCAGATTTCTGGCCGTTGACGATAATCTTGTCACCCTCGATGCGGGCCACGCAGTTGGGGCGGCCATAATTGCCATTCTGCGCGGCAATGCCGCCGTCCGGGTCCAGGCTGTCGCTGCCGTGGTCTGGCTCTGTGATACCCCAGCAGCCCAGCTTGCCGTCACAGTAATCCACCATTTCCATGTTACCCGCCAGGGCTGAGTAGAGCCCCGGCATCTGGCTGACCAGCACCATGCCACCCAGGCCTCCGTCGCCCCAGGACAGTTCTTCCGCGGCGATCAACAGGATGCGTTCGCGCTCCAGGGGTTCCAGCTCAAGCAGTGCCTTGACACTGAGGCCAAGGCCGTCAGCTTTCTCCAGGGCGTCCCACATCGGCGAGCCGGGCGCAACACCGTCATCGGCGGACATTTCATCCAGTTGGGTACCGACCGGGCGCAGCACTTCCTCGGCGAAGCGGTGGGCGGTGTCCTGTACGAATTGCTCCATTTCGGACAGGGGTTCTTCCAGGCCGCTGAGCGGCAGATTGATGTAGTTACTCATGGCTTTGCTCTCGTTTATCGTTAAGGGTAAATTTATAGGCGGTTAGGCATTAATGCTCAGTGGCCGCTCAGGTAGCGGGCCAGGGCCCGGCGCCCGCGTTCTGGCAGGTATTTGTCCAGAAATTTCCACAGTTTGGCGGAGGTGCCCAGAATATAGCTTACCCGGTTGCCCTCGACAGCCAGCTGGATGGCTTCCGCCACATGGGATGGCTCCATATTCACGGCCATTTTTTCAGTTAATTTGGGATCGAGTTGATGGCCCATCGCCGTGTTTATCACCGGTGGCTTGACCGAGGTGACGCGGATATCGTGGGGTGCCCACTCGATATGAAGTGCTTCGGTAAGCCCGTTCACGTAGAACTTGGAGGCGCTGTAGACTGCCAGTAGCGGCACGCCGTGCACACTGGAAACGGAGCATAGGTTGACCAGAGTGGAGCCCGTTGTCTGTTGCAATAATGGAAATCCCGCCTGGGCGACATTGGTCATCCCCTTCACGTTCACGTCGATAATCAGGTCGTGGGCCTGGCAATCGATTTCTTCAAACTTGCCGGAACTCAGGACCCCCGGCGTTGTTGACCAGAACGTCCAACCGACCGCCGGTGTGCTTGCCGAAATGCGCAAATGCCTCCTCGATGGAACCGCGCCGGGTGACGTCGCAATAGCAGCCACAGGCATTGGGGAAAATCACCAGAGGCCAACAATGCATCCAGGCCCTCCTGGTTGATGTCGTACAAGCCCACGAACCAGCCCTGGGCGGCGAAGCGCCTGGCCGTTTCCAGTCCGATGCCGTGGGCGGCGCCCGTTATGAATAGGGTTTTCATGGCGTGCTACTCCCGTTATCCGTTGACTGCTGCGGTATGTATGTCCTGGGGCCTGTTCTCGAAAGCCTCCGCCAGAAAGCGCTCCTGTGGTTTCTGCGAGGCGGTCTTGGGGATTTCATCCAGTACCTGGATGAAGTCCGGTACGCTGTTGCTGTCCAGCTTGTCGCGGCAGGCCTGGAATACGGCTGCCACGTCGAAGCTGTCGCGGTCGGCGGGCACTACCGCACCGATGATCTCCCTTTCCCCGGGAGCCAGGCCCTCGGACACTTCCAGACCGTAGACATACACATCGGTGATCGCATCGATCTCCGACAGGGCCTTTTCCACGAAGGCCGGATTGATGAAGTCGCCGTTCTTGCGAATGCCACCGCCCATGCGGTAGTGGAAGAACAACCAGCCGTCCTCGTCCATATGGCCGATGTCGCCCATGTGCAGCCAGCCGTTGGCGACTTTTTTAACAGTGGCTTCGGGGTTCTTGAAATAGGTCAGGCTGGGGACAACTGCCGTCCGCTTCGCGGAAGCAGATTTCACCGGGGACTCCGGGGCGCAACCGGATTGCCGTCCTCGTCCAGGATTGCCAGTTGCAGGGAGGGCGGCGCCTTACCGCAGCTGCCCACCGGGCCAGTGCCGGTGGGGATTGAAGCTCAGGCCCCCCTCGGCCGCGCCGTAGAACTCGAACAGTTTTACGCCCGAAGCGTTGGGCGAAGTCTTCCCAGATCGCCGTTGGGCATCCCCGCGCTGAGAATCATGCGCACGGGGTTGTCGGCATCGTCGTCCCGCGATGGCTCCGCGTAGACCGCAGTTGTCATGCCACCCAGCAGGTTAAAGAAGGTACAGCCATATTTGCGTGTGATATCCCACAGGCGCGACTTGGTGAATTTGAGGCTGATTACGCCGCGCATACCGGCGTGCAGGATCATGCCCAGTGTTACCACCTGGGCGTTGGCGTGCGTCAGGGACAGGCCCGTGTACAGACAGTCATTTCGGTCCAGGCCCAGAACTCCAGGCAGTGTGGCAGCCACACCGTAGCGGCCGTGGGTGGACATAATGGCCTTGGGGTCGCCGGTGGTGCCGGAGGTATACAGTAGCTGCATGGGCGCTTCCGGATCGGTGCTCGCTATTTCCAGCTCCGGTTCCGGTAAAGGGGCCGGCCAGTACCGGTGATATTCCCGGATAGGCACCCTGGCCCTCGCCCAGCGTGGCAATCCATTTTTTATGGCCGCCTTGCCATACGGATTCGACCTCGTCCAGGGCGTTGTCGCCGACCACGGCGCCCCTGCACTCGGCAAAATTGAGCATGTACTTCAGTTTCTCGCCGCGGGTGCGCGAATCGATGGGGACAAATACCGTCCCCAGGATCGATGAGGCCACCATGAAATCGACGAACTCGGCGTGGTTTTGCATGACCAGGGCAAAGGCGTCGCCTTTTTGCATGCCCTGGTCCCGCAGCCAGGCCGCCAGGCGCTGGCCGTTGTCCCACAGCTGTTGGTAGCTGCGGGTTTCGTCCTGAAATTCGCCACCGGCGTCGATTTCGACGAAGGTCAGGATTTCCAGGTTTGGCTCCCTGTCGCACCAGTTGCGAATCAGGTTGGCCATGATCAGGGGATTGCGCTGCGACATGATCAGTCCTCCCTGCGCAGTATGCTCACTACAGTAGCGGCGGCATCGGTGCCAATCAGGCCGCCACCGTTATGGGCCAGGCCAATAAGGGCGTTCTCCACCTGGCGCTGGTGGCCGCGGCCCTGCAACTGCTCGGTGAGTTCCACGATCTGTGCGGCACCGGAGGCGCCTATGGGGTGGCCCTTGCGCAACAGGCCGCCGGATACGTTCACCGGCAGGCGGCCGCCCAGACGGGTGGAGCCGTCTTCGATCAATTGCCCACCCTGGCCCTTGTCGCAAATGCCCAGGTATTCGTAGGCTATTATCTCCGAGGGGGCGGAGGCGTCGTGCAATTCGACCAGGCTGAGGTCCTCGGGGCCGACCCCGGCCGTTTCATAGGCCAGATTGGCTGCGTAGGCGCCGACAGAAAGGTCGCCCGCTTCCTCATCGTAGCCTGAAACCAGGGCAGATGACAGCACCCGCACCGGCTTGCTGAGTCCCAGTTCCCGCGCCTTGCGCTCGCTCACCACGATCACCATGCGGCGGCGCCGTCCCCGATGGGCGAGCACATGGGCAGGGTCAGCGGGTACACAATTTCCCTGGCGGCCAGCACTTCCTCTACCGACATCGCGGTCTGGAACTGGGCGCGGGGGTTGAGGCTGCCGTGGAAGGAGTTCTTGGCGGTGACCCCGGCGATTTGCTCCCGGGTGGTACCGTACTGCTTCATGTGGGCCAGGGTCATCAGGGAATAGATGTCCATAAATACGGAGCGGGTCTTGCCCGCGTTCTCCATATCCACTTCCTCACCGGCCCTGGCGGCCAGGGCTTTTAACGCACCCATCACACCATCCGGGTTCTCCGTGTCCACCGCACCGTCGAAAGCGGCGAAGCTGCGCATCTTGTCCTCGTGGAACAGCTTCTCAAAGCCGCAGACCAGGGCGACGTCATAGGCGCCGCGGTCACCATGGCACAGGCCTGATTGAAAGCGGTGGAGGAGGTGGCACAGGCGTTTTCCACATTGATAACCGGAATCTTGCCTATGCCCAGTTCACGCAGGGCGACCTGCCCGCTGATCATTTCCTGGCCCTGCACCACACCGCCGGCGGCATTGCCCATGTAGGCGACCTCGATGGCGCTGCTGTCGATGCCGGCATCGGTGAGTGCTTCGCGGATGGCTTCACCGGCCAATCCCTTGAGTGTCTGGTCCAGGTGCTTGCCAAAGCGGGTCATGCCCACGCCGGCGATGTATGCGTTCATTTTCATGCTGTTATCTCCCTATTCCGGGCAGGTTACAGAAACCGAGTTTGTGGAAAGTCTCCAGTAACTCACGGTGCCCGAATGCCTGGGCGGCTGACTGGTAACCGGTTTTTTTCAACTGGCCATTCAACAGGCGCTGCGCACCTTCCGCACAGATATCACCAGTCCAGGTGTAGGGTGCGGACAAATTAAGTAGCAGGGTTTTGGTGACCTGGCGGCCCTGGCCGTGACAGACGACGACACTGCGCTGTACATCCAGGTCATCTTTGGGCGGCTCACCGGTATCCATCTGGCCGGCTACTGCGTTGGTCCAGGCTTCCTTTTCTTCCTGGGGCAAATGCGCAGCCTGCTCATTGAATGCAGCGATGGCTTGGGCAATGGGGTCTATCATCTGTTCGCCAATGGCGGTCAGGACCTTGCAGTTGCGCACACGCGGGTCGTCCATAAACCAGATAGGTTCATTGGCGCCACCCCAGGGCAGGGCGGGTATTACGCCGTTGCGGTGTGGCACGGCAACCTGGTAGACCACATCATTGGGCCAGGTTTTCAGTTCATTCAATTCCAGGTAGTGCTGGGACGTGTCGTTACAGACCATACGCAGGAAAGATTTGGTTGATGCCTCCGACGGCAGGCCGTGGTCGATCTGGTATACGATGTCCAGGCTGTCCACGCCTTCGGTTTCCAGCACCACTTCCGCCGCCAGCGCGCCGGCCGCCCACATATAGGAGTTGGCCGGGTTCAATAACAGGCCTTTGTCTGCAAACGCCTGGCCGTACTTCTCCTTGATAGCCAGTGACCAGTCCTGCTCGCCGGTGGTATCCAGATAGTGGCAGTTACATTCCAGGGCGGTCTCCACGATGGGCCAGCCCAGTTGCATAAACGGGCCGGAGACGTTGATCACCACGTCCACCTGGTCAAACAGGGGGCGCAGCTCCTCGGGGGAATTGCTGGCGACCACAATCTCGGCATCCACCGGGGCGCCGTGGCGCTCCTCGACGATTTTCAATGCGTCCTCGAGACGGGATTGCGTACGACCCGCCATGTAGAAAGGAATATTGCGTTGTGCGAGTGACTCGGACACGAGTTTTCCGGTGTAACCGCTGGCGCCGTAAACAAGAACTTTTCTTTCGTTGGACATGGTAGTGCCTCCTGGGTTGTTGTCGTGAAGATGTCGCATACTGTAGAGAGCTTAGTCCAGAATTCGAATGTGGGGGCAGGTCATTAAATTGTGATTTTCGGCCAATGGGTCTAGAGTTGGGCCAAGGCACCAGGATTTCAGTAATTATGGCCAAGACCCTGCAAGACCTGCCGCCGCACCCGGTGCGGTCACTGCTACCCGCCCTGGGGGTTATGAACGATCTGGGCTATGACAGCCAGGCCTGCCTGAAAGGCTCCGGTATTCTCCTGTCGCAACTGGATAACGCCAATGCCCGCATGTCCCTGCAGCAGGAACTGGCGTTTTACCGCAATGCGCTGGAACTGAGCGGCGACCCGACGATCGGATTGAAGCTGGGCGAACCCTTTGTGCCACAGCGCTATGGGCGGTACTGCCAAATTAACTTCTTCTGGGAGACAATCCCAGCATGAATACATACAAACGATACCGGTTCCCGCCTGATATCATCAGCTATGCTGTCTGGCTATATTACAGATTCAATCTGAGTCACCGAGATATCGAAGATTTACTCGCAGAGAGAGGGATTATCGCCAGCCGAGAGGCGATCCGATTATGGTGTATCAAATTTGGCGCTCTTTATAGTCGGAGACTAAAGCGAAAGCATAGTGGTTATGGTGATACTTTCTTCATCGACGAAGTCTTCGTGAAAATCAATGGGAAGCAACATTACCTCTGGCGGGCTGTGGGTCAAGATGGCGAGGTTGTTGATGTCTTTCTACAGGCACATAGGGATGGGGCTGCTGCGAAGCGCTTCTTCAAACGCCTAATGCGCAACCATGGCGATGAGCCTAGAAAGATTGTGACGGACAAATTGCGAAGTTATGGAGTAGCGCATCGAGAACTGATGCCAGATGTTATTCACGATACCTCTCAGTATGCGAACAACAGGGCGGAACAATCACACGAGCCGACCCGGGTAAGGGAGCGAGTGATGCGGAGATTCAAATCAGTCAGGCAGGCTCGAAGATTTTTGGACGCCCATGCTGCGGTTCACAACTTGTTTAATCTGGGTCGCCATTTGATTTCAGCCGGCCATTATCGAGATCTCAGAACAGGTGCGTTTGATGATTGGGCAGCAGCAGTGGCCTGAAAATATATGCTAGATTTGTAGCGACCGAAGAAGTTAATTTGTCGATACCGTGTGGGGGGTTGATTGACCGTTTGCGGGCTATTCTTTGATTTTTTATGTGAAAGAGAAGGGAAAAAACATCTTTCATGCTTCCCGAGGGGAATATCCAATGATGAAAGCGGCAACAGCTAACCTTCTGATACTATTTGGGAATTACTATTTCGTCTGTAGTGATTACCGAAAGAGACCGGGCGGTTCCTGCGGCGCACCAGTTGGAGATGGCGGAATTGATCGACGAGGCGGAATGCTTTTATCACGATGACGGACACCTCGCCTGCGTAACGCCGGATTTTGGGCCGGTCCTGGCTCAGGCCTGCCTGGCTGTCGCCGGGCGATTACAGTAATAACGGGGGTGGGTCATGCAAAGACTGTCAGGACAAGACGCCAGTTTTCTTTACACCGAAACCCCGACGGTGTTGATGCACACGCTGAAGATCCAGATATTTGAATCGGCCTTCGATGAAACTGAC
>PVMK01116152.1_pt1 | contig 10113 bp, 13 predicted proteins | sample 1853481 | NCBI WGS metagenome assembly PVMK01 (sample SAMN08533507, study PRJNA380276) | Marine sediment metagenome, whole genome shotgun sequencing project.
GATCGCGACATTGGATAGAGACAAAACCTGCATAAGAGTTAACATAATATACTGTTTGCCTACTCACCTTACAGCCCTACAACTTCCCCTCACAGTGCCCTACATCAGAGAACATATTTCAACAACAGGAAGCCGCCGAGTAACAACATCAGGAAAACAATACTGAGCAGATTAAAATAGCGGTCAATAAACCCACGCATACCTGGCCCATATCGGCGCAACAACCAGGCAACCAGGAAAAAACGCATACTGCGGCTGATCAGGGAAGCAATGACAAAGATGACCAGGTTGACCTGAAAAACACCAGAACCAATCGTAATGACTTTGTAGGGAATTGGTGTGAAACCAGCGGTAAAAACAACCCAGAAGCCATACTCAGCAAAAAGGCCCTGAACTTTGGCAAAGACATCTGGAGTAAAACCGGGGATATAATTGAAGAAAAAACTATTCACCAGTGGCCAGGCTCCCCAGCCAATTCCGTAGCCGAGCAGACCACCCAGAACAGAACCGACGGAAGCCAACAAAGCAAATCGCCAGGCCCGTGTCGGCAAAGAGATGCATAGGGCGATCAAGAGTACATCTGGAGGGACAGGAAATATAGAGGACTCGATCAGGGCGAGCATAAAAAGAGCCGGACCACCGTACGGTGTTTCGGCCCAATGCAGAACCCAGTCATAAAGTTTACGTATTAATTGCATTATTCAGGCCTCACCCTGCCAACCATGATTACCGATTAATGGAACAAACCGGCATCCCAGCATCTTCTCTTCTTTGTATTCCTGCTTTCCGGTACGCGTAATCCGCATAAGAATCTGGTCGTCCCGATTACCAACAGGGATAACCAGGCGTCCCCCTATAGCCAGTTGATTGAGATAGTCCTGTGGGACTTCTGGTGCTCCAGCAGTGACGACAATAGCGTCAAATGGTGACATGTCCCGCCAACCAAGCGTCCCATCCGCTACACGGATATTGACCTTACTGAAGCCACAACCATCCAGAACTTTACGGGCACGACGCGCCAGCGCCGGAATTCGCTCCAGAGAAAAGACCCGATCAGCATTAACGCCAGTACAGCGGCCTGATAACCGGAACCGGTCCCGACTTCAAGAACTGTCTCAGTGCCCTCTAAAAGGAGCGCCTCACTCATAACCGCGACCATATACGGTTGGGAGATTGTCTGTTTTTCGCCAATCGGCAATGGAGCATCCTGGTAAGCCTGCCCTTCCAGAGCCTCTTCTACAAACTTATGGCGAGGCACCGTGAGCATGGCATCGATAACACGTTTGTCACTGATTCCACGACCGATCACTTGTCTTTCGACCATACGTCTTCGTGCTATCGTAAAATCTCTCATGAAGACGATCCGGTAGGATCTGACGTTAAAGTGGTATTGTCTGAAGCTAAAGGGGTATCATCAGAATCCAAAGTGATCTCTTCGAGTTGCCACTGACGCAAACGATCCATAGCAGCGTAGTTGGTCAAATCGAGGTGCAAGGGAGTGACCGAAACATAACCATTATCCACGGCATGAAAATCTGTCCCATCCAGATTTTGAAAACCAAGTTCTCCGGCACCAATCCAGTAATAAGAGCGGCCTCTTGGGTCAACATTTTCTACGACAGCATCTTCATAAATGCGCTTCCCCTGTCGGGTCAGACGGATACCAAGTGGCTTGCGAGCCGGGACATTGATGTTGATAAAGGTGTCGGCCGGTAAGCCATGGTCAAGAACCGTTGTAGCAAGCTGCATGGCAACTCCTGAAGCGTCAGAGAAATCGTCGTAATTAAAGCTCTTCGCGGCGAGAGAAACCGCAATTGCCGGGACGCCCATCAGTGTCGCTTCCATGGCTGCGGCAACAGTACCTGAGTAGGTCAGGTCGTCGCCCATATTGCCACCCTTGTTAATCCCGGAGACGACCAGGTCTGGCGTCTCTTTCAAAAGGCTACAGATACCGAGACTGACAGCATCTGTTGGAGTCCCACTGACTGCCCAACGATCCTTACAGATCTCTTCTGCTCGCAAAGGTGCATGCAAGGTCAAAGCATGACCAATGGCACTTCGCTCACGGTCAGGAGCGACAACAACAACCCGACCGAGCGACTTAAATCGGTCGGCCAGCGCCTGTAAGCCGGCAGAATGAATACCATCGTCATTAGTAAGTAAAATCAACACAGGATTATTTCAGGTAGAAGTGATAGGAGGTTGTAACAGTTCAAGGCTTGTCATCCAGGCTCTTCTTGAGACGCAAAATGTCCTGACGTATTGCCTTGAGGATTTTCAAATCTAAAGATCCAGCGAGAGGCAAGGCTAACTGACCAACGACCTCTGCAACAGGCTCACTCTTTACAACAGGAGCATCAACGACTTTTGCCGGTTTCTCACGCAGTTTTTTGCGAGCACCGGCAATCGTAAAACCTTGGTTGTAGAGGAGATCTTTCAGGTGCAGGATGAGATCAACATCCTGCTTTCGATAGAGCCGCTGATTGCTGCGACTTTTATTGGGACGTATAGTCTTAAACTCTGTCTCCCAGTAACGCAGGACATGAGTTTTGATACCGGTGAATTTAGCAACTTCACCGATCTTGAAATATAGTTTATCCGGGATTTGAAAGTCCATGCGCCGAGCTCCTGGAGATTGCGGAGCGAACCAGCCTTAGCTCTACGACCCGTTAATAGCAGCCTTGAGTACTTGGCTCGGCTTGAAGGTCAGGATGCGACGAGAAGAAATTTCAATCTCATCACCGGTCTGGGGATTACGACCGCGGCGTGTAGCCTTGTCCTTGACGACGAAATTCCCAAAGCCAGCGATTTTTATCTTGTCACCGTCTTCAAGAGTAGTTTTGATAATATCAAAAACCATTTCGACAATCTCAGCGGACTCCTTTTTGGAGAATCCGGTCTTAAGATATACATTTTCGACAAGGTCCGCCTTAGTCATTTAAATCCACCTCCTATTTGATATCTACGCGAATTTTCAAGCTTTTATAACACAGTCCAGACATGTCAAGCAACTGCTTTTTTCATCGAAGCTCAGCACCGAGTTCTCTTTCCATCGCCTTAATCAACTTACCATGCAGATTCTGGATAAGCTCATCCGTCAGAGTCCGATCCATGGCACGGTAACAAGCACGGATCGCCAGGCTCTTCTTACCAGCAGGAACACCTTCTCCAGCGTATACATCAAAGAGCTCGATACTCTCCAGATCTTTGATTTTGACCTGGCCAAGCACGTCAAGAGCCTGCTGCGCAGAGATGTCACTATCAACCAGGAAGGCAGAGTCACGCTGGACGTCCGGGAAGCGAGACAACGGTTGAAACTTAACCGTGTCGTTGCTCAATTCAAAAAGGGCCTCTACATCCAAATCACAAAGAATCGCGGACTGACCAAGATCAAAATTATGCAGGACTTCAGGATGGAGTTCACCCAGAGTACCAAGCAGGCGGTCGCCTTGATAAAGTGCACAGGACTTTCCAGGATGGTAAAAAACCTCATCATGTTCTGTTTGCCACTTCACATTGCTGATTCTCAAATGAGCTAAGAGTTGCTCTACAACACCCTTCATGTCGAAGAAGTCAGCATTTTGGGCCGACTGTGCCCAACCTTGCGGATCACGGCGACCACAGAGAAGTGCCGACAAGCGCAAACTTTCACAAGGCAGTTCGGAACCATCCTCAGGTTGAAAAACAGGTCTGAGCTCGAAAATAGCCTGGTCCTCAGTACGATAAGCCAGATTACGGGAAGAGGTCTCAAGCAAACTTGGCACCAGGGTGGTACGCATACTGCCCTGCTCTTCTGTCAACGGATTGAGAATTTGGACATTCTGGCGACGTAGATCATCTCCAGCGAGTCTGATCTTGTCGAGACAATCTGCGTTAAAGAACGAGTAGTTGATGATTTCAGCATAGCCCATCTGCACCATCTGGTCACGCACTTGACGTTCCAGAGAAAGATGAGCTGGAAGCTGCTGACAGGTCAGCGTACTGACCGGCATGGTCACCGGGATATGATCGTAGCCAATCAGACGAGCGACTTCTTCAATCAGATCGATTTCACGCTCGAGGTCAGGTCGGAAATTAGGAATCTCAACACTGACCGCACCATCACGACGATCGACCAGAAGTTCTGATTTCAGACCGATAGAGTTGAGTTTGGAACGAATATCATCAGCATCAATATCAAGACCGAGGACTTGACCCGTGCGTGAAGCTGTAATAATAACAACTTTGTGAACCAATTCTTCTGGGTAGATATCGATCACACCACTTGCAATCGCACCTTCAGCTAGTTCGGCAATCAGTGCTGCCGCACGATCAAGCGCAAATGGCACCATGTCAACATCAGTACCACGCTCAAAACGATGAGAAGATTCCGTGTGCAACCCCAACCGTTTACTGGTACGACGGATGGTCGTGGGATTGAAATAGGCGCTCTCCAGAAGAATGGCAGTCGTGTCATCATTGACTTCTGAGTTCCCACCGCCCATAACGCCAGCCAGGGCAACGGGTCCAACGCCATCACAGATCACCAGATCGGAACCCATCAAAGTCCGGACCTGACCATCAAGCGTCGTAAACTGGTCACCATCCTGAGCGCGGCGCACCACAATCCGGTGTTCGCGCAATAGATTGAAATCAAAGGCGTGCAGAGGCTGTCCCAGCTCCATCATGACAAAGTTGGTGATATCGACAACGTTATTAATTGATCGCATCCCGACCGCTTCCAAACGTCGGGAGAGCCATTCAGGTGATGGCCCGATTTTGACATTTTCGATCAGGCGAGCAGCATAACGCGGACAAAGGTCGGCATCCTCAATCACCACCGAAGTTTTCTCCGAGGCAGGAGAATCGCTTTCGATGACGACAGACTCTGGAAGCTGCAGTGTAGCATCAACCATAGCCGAAACTTCACGTGCGACTCCAACGACGCTCAGGCAATCGGCTCGATTCGGCGTTAAGCCGATTTCGTACATGATATCTTTGAGACCAAGTTCCTTAAAAACCGGTTGTCCGATAGTCAGTTCAGACGACAGGATCATAATACCGTCAGACTCGTCTGCCAGGCCGAGTTCGCTGACGGAGCAGAGCATGCCGCACGACTCCTGACCACGAATTTTCGATTTTTTGATCTTGAAATTACCTGGCAGTACTGTACCAACCTGAGCCAGAGCAACCAGATCACCAGTCTTGTGATTTTTAGCACCACAGACCACCTGCTGAGTCACGCTACCTGTTTCTACCTTGCAAACAGTGAGACGGTCTGCATCTGGATGCTGCTGTACATCGGCAAGACGGGCGACAATGACACCGTCCAGTCCCTCACCAAGACGTTCCGTGGCATCGACCTCCAGACCAGCCATAGTTAGACGGTGTGAGAGATCGTCGGCAGAAAGGTCGAAATCAACATAATCCTTGAGCCAGTTCAAGGTGACTTTCATACTTAAAGTCCTTTATGAATCTACAAGCTGTAAATAGTTAAAGTAAAACGTGAAAACAAACGTTGGTTACCAGACTCTGGCCCAAAGGAGCCAGCCCCTGCGTCTAAAATTGCTTTAAAAACCGCAGGTCATTCTCAAAGAAGAGTCGCAAATCATTAACACCATACTTGAGCATGGCGAGGCGTTCGATGCCCATACCAAAAGCGAAGCCACTATATTTTTCAGGATCGTAGTTAACCGACTTGAAAACCTCGGGATCAATCATGCCGCTGCCAAGAATTTCCAGCCAACCAGTATGACCGCAAACCCGACATCCGCTACCACCACAGATCACACATTGGATATCAACCTCTGCGCTCGGCTCAGTAAAAGGAAAGAATGATGGCCGGAAACGGACATCAATATTTGACCCAAAGAACTCGGTGATAAAAGTTGTCAGAATCCCTTTAAGGTCACCAAAAGTCACCTTTTGATCAACCAGGAAGCCTTCTATTTGATGAAACATGGGGCTATGGGTGACGTCAGAATCGCGACGATAAACGGTACCGGGAGCAACCACCCGTACTGGAGGCTCTTGCTCAAGCATGGTACGAATCTGCACCGGCGATGTATGAGTGCGCAACACGACCTCTTCCGAGATATAAAAAGTGTCTTGCATGTCACGAGCCGGATGATCTTTAGGGATATTCAAGGCTTCGAAATTATAGAAGTCTTTTTCAATTTCAGGGCCTTCAGCGACACCAAAGCCAAGCGCGGAAAAGATCGCAACGACCTCTTCGGTCACCTGGGTGATCGGGTGTTTGTAACCACGGCCCTGCTTGCGCCCCGGCAAAGTCACATCCAGGCTCTCATTGGCAAGTTTCTGCTGCATGAGCTCCTGACGCAAGGTCTCTTGTCGTGCAGTAAAAGCAGTTTCCAGGCGATCCTTGACTTCATTGGCGAGAGCACCAGCTAAAGGGCGCTCTTCAGGAGACAACTGTCCCATACCCTTCATGACTGCGGTGATTTCGCCTTTCCTGCCCAGGTAGCGCGCACGCACCTGCTGCAAGTCAACCTCAGTTGTAACCGCTGCGGCAGCTTGCAAGGCTTCTTCTTCGATCTTATTCAGTTTGTCTTTCATAATATCCCAAAGAATATTACGGCCCAGCAGGAAAGCCAGGCCGTAATTTAAAAAAAAAGAGATGGGGGAAGACCCCATCTCTTTAACTTTCGGCAGTTACTGAAGCTGGGACTTGGCTCTTTCAACAATGGAGCCAAAACCAGTTGGGTCGGTGACGGCCAGCTGAGCAAGGATTTTACGATCGATACCGATCTCAGCTTGCTTCAGACCGTGAATCAAACGGCTATAAGACAAGCCATTGTCACGGGCTGCAGCGTTAATTCGGGCAATCCAAAGGGCCCGAAAATCACGCTTGCGAACACGGCGGTCGCGGTAGGCATAATTCAGGGCGCGGTCGACTGCTTCAGTTGCACTACGAAACAGTTTACTGCGGGCGCCACGATAACCTTTGGCCAGTTTAAGAACTTTGTTCCTTCTGCGCCTGGCTTTAAAGCCTCTTTTTACTCTTGCCATACATTTTCTCCTTGTGGGTCGGTTAGGCGGGTTACCCCGCACCCGGATCTGCAGGGGGAGATGTTAGCCCCACAGTTCACGAGTTGTTGATCTGCCATCTGCTTCCTAGAGATAAGGAATCAAGCAGCTGATGTTCTTGGCGTCGCACTTGGCAACTACAGTCGTCTGGCGCAGGTCGCGCTTACGCTTGGTTGATTTCTTGGTCAGAATATGGCTGGTATAAGCCTTATTGCGACGGATTTTGCCCGTTCCGCTTTTACGGAAACGCTTGGCAGCACCACGGTTGGTTTTGATCTTGGGCATCTTCTTTCTCCTCACTTTTTTATCAATCTGCAACGGCCTGACCGGGTAACCCGAAAACCGTTAGCTATTATTTTTTCAGAGGACTGATCACCATGCTCATGAAACGTCCTGACATATTGGGCCAGCTTTCAACCTGACCAAGCTCCTTTACATCTTCCGCAACTCGCTCGAGGATGCGACGACCGAATTCAGGATGAGTCACCTCACGGCCACGGAACATGATCGTTATCTTGACCTTGTTGCCTTCGCCAAGGAAGCGCTTGGCGTTTTTTACTTTAAACAGGTAATCGTGCTTATCAGTTTTAGGCCGCAGCTTAACTTCCTTAAGCTCAACCCGAACCTGTTTCTTTTTCGCCTCGGCAGCACGTTTACTCTGCTGATACTTGTACTTACCGTAGTCCATAATCCGGCAAACTGGAGGCTTTGCAGTCGGTGAGACCTCGACTAGATCAAGACCCTCGTCGGCTGCAGCCTGCAAGGCAGCATTCAGGGCCATAACGCCAAGCTGGTTATTTTCTTCATCAATAACGCGAACTTCACTGGCACGAATAGCCTGATTGATATTGGTTTTGTCCTTGCTTATGACACACCTCCTAGTGATACAGTTGACATTCTTCCTGAATAAACCGGATAAAATCCGCAGGAGTCATCGGCTCCAGGTTTTCACCTGTACGATGTCTTGCGGTCACGGTGCCAGCGGCCACTTCCTGATCGCCAATCACCAGCATATAGGGAATTTTCTCCATCTGTGCTTCGCGAATCTTGAAACCGAGCTTTTCATTACGTAAATCAGACTGCACGCGAACCCCCTGTGAGCGCAACTCCTCACAAACCTGTTCGACATAAGCAGCCTGGTTATCTGTTACATTGAGAACCTTAACCTGAACCGGAGCAATCCAAAGTGGAAAGTTACCAGCGTAATGTTCTATCAACACGCCGACAAAACGCTCAATGGCCCCCAGGATAACCCGGTGGACCATGACCGGCCGATGTTTCTCGCCGTCACTCCCCGTATAGTTGAGATCAAACCGCTCAGGGAGAGTAAAATCGCACTGAATAGTAGCACACTGCCACTTCCTGTCAAGAGCGTCTTTTATCTTAACGTCGATCTTCGGACCATAGAAAGCACCGTCACCTTCGTTGATTTCATAAGGGAGTCCGGTGTCGTCCAGAGCGCTTATCAGAGCTTTAGTGGCACGCTCCCAATCTTCATCGGAACCGATTGCTTTCTCAGGACGGGTTGAGACCTCCAACTCGTACTCAAAGCCGAAAACACCCATAACGTCCTGGATGAATTTGATAACACCTTTAATCTCGCCATCAAGTTGCTCTGGCATGCAGAGGATATGCGCATCATCCTGGGTGAAACCGCGCACACGCAGTAGGCCATGCAACACCCCACTCTTCTCATGGCGATGAACTGTTCCCAGCTCGAAATAGCGCAATGGCAGATCACGATATGAGCGTTTCTTCGACTTGTATATGAGCATATGGGCCAGGCAGTTCATCGGTTTAATGCCGTAGCTTTGCCCATCGATTTCAGTGAAGTACATGTTTTCGCGATAATTATCGTAATGCCCGGAGGTCTTCCAGAGTTCAGTGCGTAGAATCTGCGGTCCCATGACGATATCGTAACCACGCTTGAGGTGCTCACGCTTCTCAAAATCTTCAATCAACGTCCGCAGCATTGCACCTTTCGGGTGCCATATCACCAGGCCAGCACCAGCCTCCTCACTAAAAGAGAAGAGATCGAGTTCGCGACCCAACTTGCGATGATCGCGTTTTTTAGCTTCTTCGATACGATACAGGTGTTGCTTGAGTTCTTTTTTATCAGTAAATGCCGTCGCGTAAATACGTTGCAGCATGGCGTTCTTCTCATCACCGCGCCAGTAGGCACCAGCGACACTGGTCAGCTTGAAAACTTTGAGTTTACCGGTGGACGGAAGATGCGGACCACGACAGAGGTCAACAAAGTTGCCCTGACGGTAGAGAGTCACTTCCTCTTCACCAAGGTCCTCAATCAGCTCAACCTTGTAAGTCTCACCCAATTCACGGAAGAGAACAATCGCATCGGCACTCTTGACGACTTGACGTTCGATCGGCAGGTTGGCCTTGGCCAACTCCTTCATCTTCTGTTCGATGGTGGCAAACTCTTCAGGGCTGAAGGTGTGTGTCTCTGTGTAAAAATCGTAATAGAAACCAGACTCAATAGCAGGACCAATGGTCACCTGGACCTCACGGCCGTAAAGTTCCTTGACCGCATGAGCCATAAGGTGAGCGGTAGAGTGGCGGTAGATTTTCAGGCCATCAGGAGTATTAAGCGTCACCAAACGCAGATCGGCGTCAGACTCAATGGGAGTCGACGCATCAACCAGAGTTTCGCCAAAGTATGCGGCGACGGTTTGTCGTGCAAGGCCTCACCGATAGATTTTGCAACATCTAGCGGCGTCGTTCCTGCTGCCACCTCTTTAACGGTTCCATCCGGCAATGTTACATTCAGCATTGACATTCTGGTTCCCTTTAACATCCCTTTAACGAAAAGAGGCATCCAAGGATGCCTCTATCTGCCCTAGTTGAATTTTGGTAGGCACGGTCAGGATTGAACTGACGACCCCTACAGTGTCAGTGTAGTGCTCTCCCACTGAGCTACGCGCCTCCATCCAAAATGCTGGATACATTTAACAAAGAGAGGGTAAGCTGTCAAGCCTTTTTATGCGCAATTTCCGCTATTTGTTCAACTTCTTCAGACATATTGAACACTCATCTACAAGGACACCAGAGAGTAACATCAGAGCTACCATA
>PVMK01127846.1_pt1 | contig 10113 bp, 11 predicted proteins | sample 1853481 | NCBI WGS metagenome assembly PVMK01 (sample SAMN08533507, study PRJNA380276) | Marine sediment metagenome, whole genome shotgun sequencing project.
TTGTTTGCTTGTGCATTGCCTTGGATCCCATAACCAAGTATAGCAATTGTTTGATCCTTTATTGGATCAAGACTGATATCATTATCTTTCCATGTTTTTGCCATGATTCTGGCAAGAATATTGCAAATATTAACTATGAAAAATCAGAATCAATGGAAATTTTTCATAATTTCACAACTTTAAGTACAACCTAAATTTTAGGGATATAATTGAGTAACATCAGTCCTGCTTATTTTCTAATTCTTGTTTTAGTTACAGGTACCGTGAGTCCAGTTTTTTCAAATGCTTTTGCAGAAGAATCAGATATTTTTCCGTCTTGGGTCAAGAATGTTTTCAAATTTTGGGCAAATGGGGATGTTACAGATACAGATTTAAAAAATGCATTGGAATTTTTACTTAGAGAAAAAATCATAGATTTGGAGAAAAAAACAACAATTTCTGTTAAACAAGAAACAAGTGTTACAATAAATGATGATAATTTTTTCACAACAGCACAGAAAAACATTACAGGTTGGATTAAAGTGATAAAAAATAATCCAACTGCAGATTTATTGGCAAAATCTGCACTTCCTGTAATTCCGGTAGTGGGACCTTTGTTGGCAAATCTATATGATAATGCACCAGGAACTACAACGGACAAGAACAATGCAATTCTGAAAGTTTTAGAGAATATGGAAAACATGAACGAAGAACAACTAAAGAAAGCATTTACAAAATTGGATGAAAATAAGGCGGCCATAGAAAAAAACACATACAAGTTAGATGATCTTCTAACTGATACAAAACAAATTTTGGTAATTACTACAGATACAAATGTTCGTGTAAAAAGTCTAGAGGCAAAATTAGATCAAGTTTTGCTTCAATTAAGCAATATCAAAAGTGGTAAAAAGTCAGTCGAAATTTCATCTGAATTAAAAAATCAGTTGAATGAAATTACACAATTAAGTTCAAAAATTATAGAAAATGATCCTGATATAATCAAAAATATTAAAATTGAAACCGAACTAGACTTTTTGAGATTAGAAGCTTTAGCAAAATCATTTGCTTTACAAGGGGATTATGATTCTGCGCTTAAAATATCTGAACAGATCTTACAATCAGACTCTAAAAATTATGTTGCATTATATGAAAAAGCGTGGGCATTGTATGATTTGGGCAAATTCTCTGAATCAAACACTGCGTTCGATGAATTCTTGAAGCATTATCCACAAGATACTGAAGGATGGGCAGGTAAGGGATGGAGTTTACTTGAATTAGGATCATATTATTTAGATGAAGCAAAAGCTAGTTTCACTAAATCTTTAGGATTTGATGAATCAAATATTGATGCTCGTGCAGGCTTGGGATGGACGTATCTAGAACAAGACAATTGTGAAATGGCTGAATCAGTTTTCAATGAGATTCTAAGTGTTGATCAATACAATGAAGATGCGCTTGCAGGATTAGATGAAATAGAATATTGGGATTATTGTTAATTCTAACTATAAATCAGATTTCAATTATTTTGTTACATGAACGGCATTTTACAGTGACTTTTTCACCAGGAATCTTGACAAACCTCTTTGAACCGCATTTAGGACAAATAGGACAAGCACGTATTGGTTCCATCAGTGTTCAGTAGGCTTTGTATAAGATTTAGAGATTACTTTTAATCTATTTTTAGCATTAATTTTTGTTAGAAATGTATAAACTGTATTTGGAACTGAATCCATCCATCCACGCATATCATATATTCAATTTAGAATGTATTAAATCAGTTTGTTCTAGACAGTACATTTAAAAAAATCTTTTTTCAAAATAGTTTACAAAAAAATAAGTTAATGTTATAACAAAATAACAATTCTAAGTTGATGGGTCCAAATTAAAGAGCCAATTTAAAAGATTTAGATCATCATCTTTGTTATATTTCGAATCCAGACATGAACCATTCCAAGTATCAACACATGGTTCTGGATCAATTAAGAGGCATGAGTCATCCCAAGTATCAACACATGGTTCTGGATCAACTACGAGGCATGAGTCATCCCAAGTATCAACACATGGTTCTGGATCAACTACGAGGCATGAATCATCCCAAGTATCAACACATGGTTCTGGTTCAGCTAAGAAGCATGACTCATCCCAAGTATCAACACAGGGTTCTGGATCATATTCTAATGTAGTTATTTGTGCGTCGTTATTTTCAGATTCAAATAACAAATTATTCAAAGGAGGAAGCACATTTGTAGAGATAGTCTTTCTTGGAGACATAGTTTTTTTAGATGGGACATCAGATTGAGGTTCAGATTGGGCATTAGATTTAGACTTAGATGGGGCAAATGAGCTTGTCTGGTTTGATAGATATCCAGTTTCATGTGAAATAGTAATTGTCTTTTGACACTCTGACTCGGGTATTAATCCATGTAATTTTTGAGGAATTATGATTTTATCATAGTAGCTCTTATCATTTTCAACTAACACTCGAAATTTGTTGTAATCTTTGTTGAGCGGTGCAGTAAGTAGGACTTTGTTTTCATCAAGATAAGGTTGATCTATAGATAATCCACCTCTCGTTATTCCACCCTCATACAAAACAGTAAGATATGCAGGTCCGCATTCAGACTTTGCAATAACATCTAGTTTCTCAACCTCACATATTTCATATGATATCTCATAGACTCGAATAGATTTTCCTCTTCCAAAAGCAGAAGAATCACATCTGTCGTTTGCGGATCCACTAACACCTGTACTGGATGCACCTGCACTACCTGACTTTCCACCAACTCCAAACGACGATGTAAATGCGGCATTAGCTGTAAAAATTGTAGAATCAGGAATTGTAGTTGTATCTATGTTAGTTAGAATTGCTTCATCTGCTTCAAGTAATCCATTTTCATTAATATCATGATAAATCGATGTAGTTTCAGGAGTAAGACCTGCTGCATCTAATAATGAATTTGGAACTATAAATTGAATTGTACAGAAACCAGTACATGGACCTGTAATATCAGCTGCAGTGGCAAGTACAGTTCCAGATTCCAAATTATTTTTTGTTAAAGTAGCAACTGTGATAGTACCAATTGTACCTGCAGGGAGTGTAACACCTAGTGATACTGCTTCAGTTGTCTCATTTTCTGTTTCTGGATAACTAAATGTACCAGTTCCGCCTGGATCTGTTACATCAATACTGCCTCCACCACCTTCAGTAATTATAGTCACATCCAAACTGCCAGAACTAAGAATATTTGAAGAAAAAACCGCATCACTGACAGACCCAACTAGTGTTACTGTAACAGTACCTGAAGCAGATTCATCTAATGTCAAAGTAACGACACCTGAGGAAGTCTGAGATGCAGAAGTTACAGTAAAAGATTCTTCTTCAGTATTAGTAACTGTAAAGTCGCCTGCAGATATAGTAGAATCATCCAAAGCCTCACTAAAGATGACATTAATTGTTGTTGTAGAGACAGTTACAAGTGAATCCATAGTAGGTGGAATAAAATCAAAAGGGACAATACTATCGCTAGTTTGGATAAATCCGATAACATCAGTGATTGAGTCAACCAAAGTCACTAATGGTGTGGCATCTGTTGCTATAGGGGTACCCAAAGTAAGATTATATGCTCCAGGAGAGGAAAAACTTACCCCTGTAACAGTATTTCCTGCAACAGTAAAGTCAGATGATGTTACTGTTGCATTAACTATATCAGTATCAAAAGCCACTAGAATTGCAGTAGAATTTATCGTATTAGCAAACTCAAACACAGGAGCAGCATTTCTTACTGAAAAATCTGTAAAGTTTTGTAACATGTTTACAGAAAGATCATCGATGCTTCCGCTAGTTTTGTTGTAACTTAAAGTAATTGAGGTATCATTAGTTGTAATGGAACCATCAAGACCAAATGTTGCTGCAAAAGGAGAAAAATTTGCCGAAATCACACTAGGGGAGCTTGCAATTCCACTAACAATAAAATCTCCAAGAGTTACAGAGCTATCAACAATTTCTTCATCAAAGAAAACAGTGAATGAATCTGCAAAGAAAATTTCAGGATCTACTAAAGACGGATTAATTCCATCTAACAATGTTTGATTGGTTGAACCAGCAAATGTATTTCCACTTCCAGTGTCATTAATTGCTGCGATGTCTATCCTTCCTACTTCATCAGCATTAACTGCTGAACCAGAAAAATTAAGTGTTACAATAGAAGATGGTGAAGTCTCGGTAATAGATAACACAGTAGGATTACCACTAGTATTGTTATGAACAATGTTTGTAAAATCCCCAATCACCCAATCAACAATAGTAGGATCACAACTTTCACCAAAAACTATTGTAATTTCATTTGGTCCAGTATATTCTGAAAAGCATATAGTTGCTACTGCCCCAAAAGAAGGAATAACATTAAAAATAGGAAAAGCTACAAACAAGACTAAGATAACAAATACAACCGCCCGCAATTAAATTATGTTAAAAAGTTAAGAATTAAAGCGTATTGGGGGGGAAAATAAACAATTCAGGCATAAAATTCAAACCCAAATGATTTGTGGTCTTTAGATAAGATTCTAGAAAAAATTTCTTAATAATATTTTTAATTAAAGATAAGATGTTTTTCAATCGGACATAACTTTTGTGAAAAATAGATTCGTTTAAAAATCACTATCCTACATCGTTCTCATAAGTATGTCTTATTCCCATTATAAAATCAACAAAAGCAATCCTCTTGAATTTACATTAGTTTTTTTTGGCATAATTGCTATTGCAGTTTTATATTTTGGGTTTCCTCAGAATGCATATGCAGTAGACTGTTCCGATGAACCACAAGAGTATGTAGTTGGAGTATCGTTAAGAGCAATTGGAGAAATTGATAAACAGATAGGAGCTTATGATCTTGATTTTTGGTATTCCATTTATTCTGAGGGGAAAGATCTTTTGCATGATCCACCACCTGAAGTTGACTTTATCAATGGGAGAACTCTCGATTTTTCATCACAATATCTTGGTTCTAACATATTTGAACAGAGAGTACAAGGTTACTTTGTTGGACCAATGAATTTTCATGATTTTCCATTTGAAAAAATACATCTAACAATTGAGTTAGAACCTGAAACTCCGTTTAATACTGATTGTGTGTTTCTTTCTGTTGATCCCACATCAGGAATAGATAATACAGCAGATGTCCCAGGATGGACTATTTCAAAGCCAACATTTCAAGTTGTAAATAATACGTATGGCGATGAGACATATTCTAGATATATTGCAGATTTTCCTGTTGAGCGTTCCCCAATTGGTTCCTTTTTGAAAATAATATTTCCTGTTTTGATTGTAACAGGAGTTGGATTTGTAGCATACATATTTCCGAAAAATTTTGATTTGCAGGCAGCAATAGCATTACTTCCACTAGGTGCAATAGTTTTCTTGCAGGTTAACACACTAGATCAACTTCCTCCACTAGGATACCTGACTCTTTATGATAAAATGATGGTAATTGTTTATGCATTGATTGCAAATAATGTGGTAGCTATCGGGAGACAAGTAACTATAGAAGAACAAGAAAATGAAAGGACTTCTTATCCGATAAGCAAATTTCACTTAAAAATATCACCAATTATTGCAATAGTTCTTGGAATAGTATTATTTGTCGGAATAGATTAGAAAATAAGATAATTAGAGAGCAGCATCTAAAATTAGTTAAAGCAGTTTATTGAATGTGCCCACTTCCAAGGATTCTAATAGTTGTAGATTCTGGCTTTAAAATTACAGCAATTTGGCCTTTTTTGCATACAATTGGTTTTTCAAATGTTAGTTTTAGAGGGGTAATTGATGAGAATTTTGCAGCTTTTATTTGCAATCCAACATTGACTAGACACCCCTGATTTTCTGCAATATCACTCTTGTAAAACGGATTCTTTTGAAAATCAAGTTGAATCTCTGTTTTGACATCAACTGCCCCTTCTGCAGAGATTACATCACCACGCCCAATTTCTTCAGGCTTTGCTCCCTTTACTGCAAGTCCTACTCTTGCAGGACAAATAGATTCTTCCACAGGGTCATCATGCATTTGAATTGATTTTATGAGAACATCAATTCCTGCAGGATACAGTTTAAGATTATCATATTGTTTTATTTTCCCATGAGTTACTTTACCTAAAATTACAGTTCCAACACCTTTAACATCAAAGCAATGATCAATTACCATCTCAGAAGAATTATCATTTGAGATTGGTTCAAGTTTATCCATTTCTTCTTTTATTTTATCTTGATCAACTTTGATGTATTTTTCAACCACAGTTCCTTTGATCATTGCATCTAATTTTGATTCATCCACATCAAAAGTATGAGACAAGATTCCTTTCTCTTTTTTTAATGAATCAAGTGCAATGATTTGCTCTCCAGTAAATTTATCTAATTTATCTACATGAAATATCACATATTCTGCTAAATTAATTGCCTGAAACAATGGCTGTATTTTGTCAGGAAACCCACTTGGAGTCACCCAAGTTTTTATTACATCGGATTCTTTTCGATCATAAAGAGAAAGATCAGTTACTGTTCCCTTTTTCCCAAACTCTGCTGCAAGATCTTGTTTACCTAAAACTACAAAGTTTACAGATTGTACCATTAGTTTTAAGTAAAAAATTGGGTTTTATGAAGTCTTTGAGCACATATTTCAAAGCGTAAACGAGTTAATCGACAAAGAGTAAAAAGGAAAATATAGCAATTTTGAACATTTTTTCAGTATAAAAAACAATGTGTGTTCATTTGATACACACGATTCCTAATATTCGTTTTTCTATTAATTTATGTATGAGAAAAACATTTTCTCTATTTGCTGTATTTGCAATATTTTCAATTCTAATTGGTTCAATTTCTATTAGTTCAATGGTTTTTGCTGATGAGAAATCTTCAATTTTCAATAAAGAGCCTACTAAACATCCAAAATATGATCCTGAATCAAAATATGATAAAAACATAATCAACCATAATTCATATCAAGATTTCACAGATGGTGACAACATTCCTTTTGACAGTAAGAGGCATCATCCTAGGGCATTAGAAGAAATGAATTCCTACAAATTAGAAATTTAAATTTTTTTGAGTTTAAGATTATTCCGATAAATGTAATCTCATACTTGTAACTAGTAAGAAAGTATGTAGTTTTGAATCTATTCTCTAAAAAAATTGAGAACAGATAGATATTAGTCTAATTTTGCAGCATACAGGTGCATTTTATCTTTGGATAATCATTTTCCATAGAATCAAGCACAAGGTAAGGCGTGAAGATTTTACTCATATCTTGTAATACAATATTTGCAACATAAGCCGGGGTATGTGTCAAAATATTACAGATCATCAATGGTGAGTGGTTCATGTTCTATCATGGAGGATTCCAGGACACTGCCTATAATCAAAAGACCAGAATTAATTGAAATCAGTCAAGAAAATGATGAGCAAACAAAATCAAAGATTGAGCCTAAAATAGAAGAAGATAAGTCACATGAAATTGTTAGTTGGGAAATCACAGACATAATTAAAGGCAAAACATTTAGAATTGAATGGTAGATTTTTAACTAAATTTTAATTATCTATCCACATATCTTTGTGGATGAAATTTTTTGTAGTAGAATTATACTCGCTTAACATACCATAACCAGATTTTTTTCCTGCAGTGTTATATTCAAAATATAATCCAGTGTAAAGTGATACTGTTCCAGAATCAGCTTTTTTCCACATCTCAGAATCAATGAAAAACCAATAATGTTTCTCCATAGTGGGCATAACTGAACCTAAATCATAGGAAGTCATATTGTTTGAGTGAAATGATTCACGTGTAAGTGGTTCAGTACTTTTTACAAATTTTGCGGTAACGTTGCTTGCAGCTAATGCACCAAAGTTTTTTATTGTAATTTCAAACTGACAATCATCGCTGATTGATTTTTCCATTTTTTGAATAGGGCCAGTAGGTGCAATCCAAGGTCTTAAGCGCTGCTCTGTTTCTATAGCAGTCATTTTTGAAACAACCTCCATATGCTTGAATGTCTTAATGAGAGCAACTGCCAATACTACAGTACCTATTCCTGTTAACCAGTGAGCAGCACCAACCAACATCTCAAGTTCCATTTCTGTCAAACCATACATGGTTTCTGAAGAGTGATCTTCTTGAGCAAAAATGCTTGAAGAATAACTAGTACAAACTAAGAATAAAACACTAACGATGCCAGTTAACAGAATTTTATTCATAACGATGATGAAAAACACCAGTATTCAAAATTATCTATTATTATGAAATAGAGTTAAAAATATACAATAAATGAAAATTAGACTCTCAAAACATTTGAGTAATCCCTAACAAGGATATTCAGAAAGATCCACGTTAATTTCAGATGTTTCATCCAAAACTTGTAGATGGTACAGTATAGATTTCCCATTAGATGAGTTAGTTGTTCTAAGCCTCATAAAGTATGAATTTAATCATTTTATTAAAGGGTAGCGTACGAATCATATTACACCAACAAGCCTATGGAAATGAGTTTAACACTTCAGCATAACTGGCAAATCTATGATTTTTTGGTTTGACTAATTTTTGATGATATTTACCGATTGGTTTTCCAATTGCACCTTTGAGACCAAGTGGTCCATTAACATATTTTTCCGTATTTGCCCAATTAAGAACATCATCTGTTGGCGCATAGTGATTAACAATTTTTTTATTAATAATATTTTGAAGAATTTTACCATATTTTTTAGAAGATGGGTATATCTTCAGTGATTGATGCGCCAAAAAAGTAAGCACTTTCTATGATTCCTGTATTTTTTTTCTTTTTTGCAAGATACTCAATTGTACTCAATATTACCTGAGACCCCAAAGAGTGACCCATTAATCGAATCTTTGTTTTTGGACTGGTGATTTTGAAATCTTCAATGAATTTTCCAAGATTACGTCCATTTTTCTTTGCAATTGTTTGGCCCACAGCAAGTGCACGTTTTACATGTTTGATTAGATGAGCACCAGTTGTGTTTGAATCATAACTAAAACCAATCACTGGATGAACATATCCTAATTTATGTAATCTATTTCTTGCCAGCATTATTTTGGCAACTGCTCCTGCATTGTTATTTTGTAAACCATGAATCATTATTGTCAGTTCTTTTGTTCCAATTAATTTTTTAAAATCTTTTTTTGGATACAAATAATAAAAATTAGTTTTGATTGTTTTGCCAGTAGTTAGATCATAATATCCTCTGGTTGAAATTCGAGGAATGGGTTTCATTTTTACTCAGATGGCCCTAGTTGTTTTTTGTATTTTGCAATATCAGATTCCTCGACTTTTACAAACAAAGGGGACGCCTTACCTAAAATATAACCAGAGGAAATTCCTAAAACAGAGATGTCATTCCAAGAGGATTCATTAACATTTCCATCAAGTCCTAATTGATTCCAAATTTTTTGAGCAGATTCTGGGAGAAATGAAAAAAGGACAATTGCCAAGCTTCTGACAGCATTAACTGATAAAAATACACAATTTGCAGTGCCAGGACCATTTTTCCAAGGTTCTTTATGCTGAAAATATTGATTAAAAAATGATGAAAATTCCATTACTTTCTTCAAAGCCCTGTCAAGATGATTCTGTTCCATAAGTGAGCCTACATCAGTTGCAAGGGTTTTGATTTTTTGTTCTGCGTCAGTGTCTTTTTCATCAAAGGGTTCAGTTTCAGGAATTTTTCCGTCAAACGCTTTTTTGGTAAAACCTAGAGCACGATTAACAAAGTTCCCAAGATTTCCAATTAATTCAGAATTGATTCTAGTAGTAAAATCATTCCAATCAAAATTCAAATCATCTTGAGAATACGGATTGATTGCTACAAGATAGTATCTAAGATAATCTGCAGGATAATATTCTAAGAATTCCTTTAGACCAATATACCAATTTCTGCTTTTAGAAATTTTCTTTGCTTGAAGTGTCAGATGACCTCTTGTTGGAATGTAATCAGGCAATTTGTATTCGCTATTTATTCCCAATCGCATTGCAGGCAAGAAAAGAAAATGGTGATATACAATATCTTTTCCAATAAAGTGATAAATATCAGCAGAATTCCAAAATTCTTTTCCGTCTATTCCCTTATCATTTAGAAAT
>PVMK01152171.1_pt1 | contig 10113 bp, 17 predicted proteins | sample 1853481 | NCBI WGS metagenome assembly PVMK01 (sample SAMN08533507, study PRJNA380276) | Marine sediment metagenome, whole genome shotgun sequencing project.
CATTATTGGGATGCAGATACTGCCGATGAAGCAATCGAAACTGTAGATTATTTTGTCGATAAAGGAATGAGAAAAGAAGGAATAGGTTATGGGGGGGCTGATTTTGTTTATATTTTCTTTACTGGTTCTCCCCAAGAGGAATTATGATTAAGCCATTAAACCAAATTAAAAAAATTCTAGTTGCATTGGATGGTTGCTGGTTAGTTCTACTGTGTTCAAAATTATCACTAAACCCATTTTTGTCTTACAGGTACTAAGGAATTGAATCTAAGAGTTGGAAATGATTAGTACTATTTTTGTATTGGATGTTCTTCTACATACTTTATGATTTTTAGGATATCTCCAATGTATTCAGGTTTGTCTGGTTCAACGTGCATATACAATAGATGATTATTTGCTAAAGGAACAGTAATTCGTTTTAATTTCTCGTAGTCTACCACGGCAAATCTTCCCTTTCCAATCTTTTCAGCAAGGTTATCCCGTTTGCTCCAATGCTCGCAAGCTGCTTTTACTGACTCTTTCGTTTCTTCTACTGTTATCAAACTTTCTATATCTTTGCGACGGGAATTCCAAAGTATTTTTCCTTCTCTATCGCAGACGCAAGCATACCTCACGTTCTTGTTGGCTTCCAACATCATGCTCACTAGTTTTCCTTCATCGTCTTCCCGCCATTCTTCTGACATATTATTAGAAAATAGTCATTTGAATTTAAATTTAGCTGCTTTTACTGACTTAGATTCATTATCTACAATAATCAACCCTTTTGTTTGCACGCCAAGATATGATTTGCGAACTAGTGGCTCAGTTTTGAATCTTTTTTGTTTCCAAACAAGTGATTGAACATCTATGGAATTGAACCAAGAGCCTTAAACTAAAATACCAAACTCTTTGAAACATTAATTATTCCAATATTGTTTTCATAAATAATTTTCAATCATGATGGTTCTCATTTAATTTTTAACAAATCTCCAACAAACCAACTTTCCATTATAATGCGAGTCTTTTCATTCAATATGTTTAAGTCCATAATTCTTGTAGAAAATTCATGAACCCTGTAGCAAGAGAAGTATACTCTGTAAAATTTCAGATGGTTTTAGCAATTATTCCAGTTGTTGATTTGTGGGCAGCATATAGAATTGAGAGACTTCGATTCTGGATTTTGTTTTGGATTGGTATAGTGATGGTCGGTATGGTATTAGGTATGATAGGAGATCCTGTAATTGAGACGGTCTTAGGGTTATTAATTGGAATTCCTGCTGCATTATTTTTAATGAGATATTTCACAATAGATTGGAATAAGAAAATAGAAGAAGAAATTCGGCAAGATTCTGAAAAAAAGAAATTCGAGCAAGAAGAAATGAAAGAAGAACAGCATCAACTTGACTTAAAAGAAAATTATGAAAGTGATGAAGAATATGAAGAATCTAAAGATTAGATTCTAAAGATTCAATGAATCCTAGCAGTTAACTACAAATTATCACATTTAGTCCCATGGAATTAGAGAAATGAACTCAAGAACTGGAGTGATCATCGGAGTAGTAGTCCTAGCAATTCTCATTCCCGTGTTTTACTATGTATCATTTCCTAAATCTTCTGATTTTATCACAACAACAACAGACGATATTATGGCAGGAGGAACTAACTGTGCTCAACTTTTTGATCGTTCAGTAGCATCAAATCAAAGAAGAGACGAAGTAACAGAAAGAACAATAGAAAACCTAAACACATTCTATGATAATTGGTGTGCTCACGGCATTGATGAATGGCTTTACAGGAGCACAAATCATGAACTTGCTATTCATCACAATGAAGCCATGAAATTTTGGGAGAATGTAGTACATGGAAAGCAAGAATGTCCAGTCGATTCTGATCCTATCTGTACAAGTGCAGGATTCTTTGACATACATATCATGGACTAAATTTTATACACCAACAATAAACCGTTTAGAGTAGATTAGTTTTAGAGTCTAGAACTAAAACACAAAGACCCTTTGATGGCAAATTTGAAGTTAAAATCAAATTTAAAGTAAAAGATTAATTTCTTTAAGAAACAGATAAACCATAACTCAAAAAATTATCATAATAAAGGCGGATGGAAGTAAAGCATCCTTTAATCCAAATAAGATTGTAACAACTTGTATAAGGGCTGGGGCAAGCAAAGATGCCGCTAAGAGAGTCCTCAAAAAAATTAGGGGTCACATTTATCGTGGATCCGACACACGAGATATTTACAAAATGGTCTTAACTGCATTAAGTGAAGAAAAAGAAGGCAGCGTACTCAAACAAAGGTATCAACTCAAGGATGCCATTATGAGATTAGGCCATGCAGGTTTTATGTTTGAAAATTATGTGGGTGAAATTCTAAAACATTCGGGATTTAAAATTAAAAAGATCAGAGGTAAAGTTAGAGGAGAATGTGCAGTTCATGAAATTGATCTGATTGTATTTACTAAAAATAAAAGAATACTAGTTGAATGCAAGTATCATTCTAAACACGGGGCATATACTGGTTTGAAAGAATCCCTGTACACTCATGCAAGATTTCTAGACACTAAATCTTATTTTGATAAAGAATATCTAATTTGCAACACCAAAGTTTCTACTCACGCAAAAAAATATGCAAAATGCGTAGCCCAACAAATCCTTTCATGGAGATATCCGCCAAATAATAGTCTAGAAAATATAATTGAGAAAAATCATCTTTATCCGATCACAATTTTGAATCTAAACTCAAAGGAACTTGAAATTTTTTCATATAATGGAATTATGTTGGCTAAAAACCTCTTAAATTACTCAGAATATGATTTATCTAAGAAGACAGGCATCAATATTAAAAGAATCAGAAATTTCCAAAAATTGACTCAGAAAATAATTTCCTAATGTGATAATCATTTCTGAAAATCTAGGTTTTTATTTTAATTGTAAGCTTTGTGATAAATAATTACTTGAAAATAATTTTAAATTATGTATCAAACAATGGTGAAATGATGGAATCTGATATTGTAAGCTGGATGAGAGTAGAAAAATTATCAAATATACTTTATCGAAATTTACCCAAAAAAACTGCAGTCAAGTTTCACAGTATTTCCACCATATCCAGAGGAGGATTAGTACCTGCAAGATTAATGGCAGACATTATGGGAATTAATGAAATACTAGTAGATAAAAATCAAATTCCTATCGATTCCCTTTTTATAGATGACATTTATGATTCAGGAAATACTTTTAAAAAAATAATATCCAAGGCAGAAGATCCAAAATCATTAGTTTATGCAACACTATTTGCAAGAAAAGGAAAGCAATATCCAAAACAGATTATTTTTGCAACTCAAACAAAAGGAACAGAATATGTTGTTTTTCCTTGGGAAAGATTTGAACATAAACGAGTGATAAAAATTCAGAAATAAAAAAAAGATTAGAAAAGGAGTTAGGATATTACGATTAATAGATATGGCATTTTGTGAATTGTGTAAAGGTTGGTACAATTGTTTCTGTATGAGATGCAGAAAATATGATCCATATGACAATTCATTTCCCAGAAAAGATGAAATAGTAAAAGGAGATGATGAAGCCAGAACACAGATTAATTATTGAGGCTAATCTAGGAAATTATTTATCTAGTATAGTACCGTACCTTGAAATAAAAAAGAGATGAAAGAAGTTATTATGCTAACTTCTTCTGTGGTCCCTTTTGAGAATGGATCATGGGTATCTGAGAATTATTTTAGAATTATTTACGTAAATGGAATGACCATAACCTTTGAGGAATTTTATATTAAAGTGTGGTTTGTGACCTTAGCGTCATCTAATAACAAGTACAGATGATGATACATGATCAACTACTTTGTTTGAGACACTACCCAAAAGAAGTTTGGAGAAACCGCCAAGACCTCTTGAACCTATAATTATTACGTCTGGTTTTTTCCTTTTAGAATAATTTACAATCACTTTCGCAGGATCTCCTGTAAGGATTTCTGTTACACAATTAATTTGGGATGGGACTCTTTTTGCAAGGTCATTTAGAATTTTTTCAGCTTGCTGATATATTTTGGATTCTTTTTTTAGATGAATTTGTGATCTTTTTGCATCCACTTTAAACTCAGTATCATCCCAAAAGTTGACTTTACTTTCTTCTACTACCATCAATATACTGAGTTTTGAATCAAATTTTTCTGCAACAGAAATTGCTCTAGATAATGCTTTTTGAGATTGTTTTGAATTATCCACACATACTAGAATGCTTGAAAATCCAGAATTGATTTTTACCATAATCTAAAAAATTAATTTAGTGCTTATTCAAGCCTTTGTTAAGATAAGTCATTTAAGAAGTTCATTGTGTTCTAATCTTAGGTACGAATCTGTTAAGGCTTGAACCATTCTTGGGACAAAAGTGGACGTAGATTAATTCAACTCAATCGGATTAAGATACTAACGTGTCACTAGAGAAGTTCCACATCACGGGGATTCAGCTACTGTTTTGGGGATAAAAATGGACGCAGATAGGTGTGAATTATTAAAAATCTAGTTTTTAATTTCTTGTAATCCAACAGAAATATTGGTTAGCGGTCTATCTAGTTCATTAGGAATTATAATTAACAATCCACTATTTTTCCCTATACCATCACAGGTTCCACTAAAACTCTTTTTATTTTTAGCATAACAACCATCTGCAGTATAAAACTCAAAATTATTTTTGAAATCATGAAAATTATTTTGTTGTACTTTAGATGAAACAAAGTAGACATCAAATCCTACATTGTTACTATTGATTTTTACACTATAATCATATGAAGTACTTTCTTTTGATGTGCATATTGGAATAAATTGAGAAAAACCATTTTTAATTTTTAATTGTTGTTCATCTTTATCATATGATTTGTTTTCAACATCAGGATACATAGGCACCACTGAATCAGAAATTAGTTGTTTTCCTTGAAATAATTCAATCTCATTACGAAGTGTATCTATTGCTCTTTTATACAATATTGGCTTCCATGTCCCTTGACAATCCCAAGGATTTAGTTCTACATACGACTTGTCTCCAATGTATTGCAATTCATTATAGGTGTGATTATCAACATTCTTCTCAAATTTTGGTTGACTAGAGTCTGTGTTGTCCCAGGAATTTGTTATCTCAAAAAGTATGTTCTTTTGATAGACATTCCATTCAGGTTGTAAATGTACATACACTTCATACTTGTCTACTGCCTGTTCTGATGCAGAGACAAATAGTGTATGACCATAAAATGCATTAGTTAGAATTAACAAAAAAGCTACAGCAGGTAGAATTCCATAATAGATTTTTTTCATTTATTGTCCTCCAAAGCTAAAGCTGAAACAGCAAATACAATATCGTATAATTCCTCATCAGAGATTTGAGTTTTTATCATAGTATAATCAAGACTCCGCCCAGTTTATTTCACAAACATCGCATGTAGCTCTGATTCCACTGTATCGTGGTTCCCAGTAAGGTTGAATTTCTCTATTACAAATTGGGCATTCTATTTTTTTATGATCATTAGCGTTACAATGTACTATTTTCTCATTATCTTTTACAACTAAATGAACTACAGAAGAATTCAATTCAGTATTCTCCTTTCAGATTCTAGAATTGGAATGTCATTGGCACTCATGTCTCGTATTTTCATTAGACCATCATCATCAAACTCCCAGTGTTCATTTCCATGAGTTCTGTACCATTGACCGCTATCTGCATCACTCCATTCGTACTCAAATCTAACTGAGATTTTATTATCAGTAAATGCCCAAAGTTCTTTTTCCAGAGAATAATCTAGTTCTTTTTCCCATTTTCTTTTCAGGAATCGAATAATAGACTCTCTTCCTTTGAAAAATGCAGTTCTATTTCGCCATTGAGAATCAATTGTGTAACCTTGTACTATCTTTTCTGGGTCTTGTGTATTCCAAGCATCTTGTGCATTCTGAACCTTTTGTTTGGCAGACTCTTTTGTAAATGGAGGTTTAATTGTCAAGACTAACTTTTCCTTGTTGTCTCAAAGTCTTCAGCAATCTTGTTGATCACGTATAGCATCTGAAGCATCTCAGAGACGCCTTTTTTCCTTGAAATTAGCCTCATTTTGTTATTACATTTACGAATCTCATGGCTACTAGTGGAAGTATCATCAGTCCAGTTTTGAAGACAATCATGAAATTCTAGACAGAACTGTAAAACTGTGTTTTTCCAGTTTGATTTTGTTGTGTTTATTTCTAATACATTTGCAATCTCTTCTAACTCTTGAGTTCTTGTAGAAAGGAGAAGTTCTAAACTCATTTTGAAGTTCTCCTTAGAACAAGTCCTATCACTGCACCAAAGACTACATGTCTTGACATGGTCATTACTGCTACTTCTGGTCCAATGTTAATACCTGCAATACCTGCTCCAAGCATTGGAAGCAATACAAACCAAACTGCAATTACTGTCTCTACTATTGCAAAGACAATCGCATAGACTATTACTGGTAACTTTATGATTTTCTTTGAGATTGGTAATGCTACATATCCAAAGAGTAATGACAATCCAATTCCATTTGCAAAGTGAATTACATGTCCAACAGTTTCAGTATATTCTGATTCACCTACTGCTAGACTTCCCATTGTTGCAGGAATGTCAAGTGGAATTCCTGTAATTGCTATATCGGCATACATTGCGCCATTAAATGCAATTGTTCCCAAGATTCCTGCAAAAATCAATCTTGCAAACTTGGAGCCTCTGGTTTTTTGTTGTGTTATGTTTTTCATGCTAGTCTATACTCAAAACTGATAATATTGTCCGCGGAAGCAAAATCAACCTAAAATTTCCGATTTGGTAGTGATTTTGACCTAATTTATGGGTAAAAGTTCATAGTTTTTCCGAACTGGAAATTAATAAAATCTAGTATATTCTATAGAGTCTGTGATAGATGAAATCGATAAAATTATCTTGTCTCATCTAGGCAAAAATGCTCGTATATCATCACAAGATATTGCAACTAATCTTCAAGATTTAGGATATACCATATCTGACAGAGCCATAAGACAAAGATTAGTAAGATTAGAAAAAAATGATGTCATACTAGGATACTCTGCAATTCTCAATCCTAATGTGGTTTCAGAAAAAATCAATCGAACTGTACTTTTGAAATTCAAGCTTACTAAAGAAACTGATGAGCTTACAAAACTATTAATCAAATATGTAGAAGAATCAGATTTTTGTATCTTTTCTAGTAAACTAAGTGGAGATTTTGATTGGATATGTCACTTTGTGTTTGATTCAATTGAGCAGTATGATTTAGAATCTCACAACCTTCTAAATCGATTCAGTGGTTTGATTTCTGATTTTCGTTCTTATGAATCAAAGACTATCAAATCATCGCCATACATGATGTATGGAGAAGATGAGGGAAAAGAGAAGAAAGCACAAGTCTATGATATTTTAAAATCTCTGAAAAAATATGACAACATAAACGAAAGACTTCAGGCAATCACAGATAGTCTTGTAAAATATTTTGATGCACATTTTGCACGACTATGGTTTGTTGATAAAGATAGAAAGAATTTGTTGTTAAAGTTCAGTGCAGGAAAATACAAAAATATTGATGGGGAGTTTTCCAAAATTTCAATTGATTCATTAAAGATTGGACCTGCAATTAAAACAAAAAAGCCTGTTGTGACTAATGATGTTGTAAATGATCCTAGAATAAAACATCATGATTGGGCAAAAAAGGAGAAACTAAAATCATTTGCAGCATATCCGCTAATCTACAAGAAAAAGTCAGTTGCAGTCTTGGCAATGTTTAGCAAAAAGAAGCTCACACATGTGGATTTTGAGATTTTAGGCGTATTTTGTGACCAATTATCAAAGGAATTAGCAGGATTCTTTGAGGCAAAAGATTTCTTATCTGAATAAAAAAAAGAGGGCCATTATGTCTACCAAATTGGGGATAAGAATGGACGCAGTTACGCATTAGATGAAAAAACAGTCAACAAAAGAATAACAAGTATTACACCTATTGGAACTGGAATTAGTTTCAAAAGTCTAGTTTTCATGTTCTTACGACTTCATATCCTGATATATCAGAGTTCCAGATTACCTTAACATCAGATATAGATTCAAAATTTGAAACAAAAATAGTCATATCCCTTTCGTGATTGGTTTGCATAATTTGTATGGATTTGATCTGCTCCTTTCGAGTGTTTTCTGCAACGAAATCATACTGTTCTCGAATATCTTCAATTCTTTGACTGAGTGTTTTCTTTGTCATCGAGGAGGAGTTTGCTAGAGCCTTTTTTTCTTCGTCTTTTTCCTCCAACTCCAAGTTAGCATATACTTGATCATAGTTTTTCTGAATAGTGTCTAGTTTTTCATCATAGGCATTATATGCAGATTTGATTTGATTGTTTACGTTCTTGATCTTTTCTGTTATTCTGTCTTGTCTTAGCTTTTCAATAGTTAACTCATCCATGTTTTCAAGTTGATTTACATTTGCTAATTTTCCCATACCATGTCTAATCCACATCTCAGAAGTTTGCTCTGTTACACATACATGATCTCCTGCATGAATGCGATAAACCAAAGCATATCCATACCTACATTCAGTATTACTGTCTCTTGATAATTCCTCTCGTGCATTCATGTCCTCAGGATTTGCTGTAAGATACGATGGATTTGTCCTATAGTCTTGGTAGTATTTTCTTAATTGTTCTCCAGAAAGTTCCAGATTAAAATTTCCATCAGAGTCAAATAAAATCTGTTGGTTATAGTATGCATTATTGTGAATTATGTTGAATAGACTATTTGCAGATATCATCTCAGCTCTTGTAATTTTTGCTGCATTAACAAAAGCATCTCTTGCCTCCTCTGGGCCTCCTCCTTCTAAGATCACTTTGTGTAGTGCGTCACGTCCAGCATTAATCTTTGATGCAGTAAATTTTAGTGGATGATCATATATGCTGGTAGTATCTTTTGCAGGACTATTTTCAAGTGCCCTTTCAAGCATTTCATCAAATGTATAGTATCCCCAAAGGTCTTCCCATTTTTTTAGTTTCTTCTCTAGAATTTCTAGAACCTCTGTTCTTTTCTCCTCTAGTTCTTTTTGTTTTTCTAGTGCTTCAAAGTTTCTTTGTTCTATTGTGCAATCCATCTCTTGCTTTTCTCAATTTTTTTGAGAATATCTTGTGCAACAGGATTATTTTCAAGATCTTTTGAAATGGTAATTTGCTTACTTGTATCAACTGAATCTGCAAAAACAGGATTTATGACAAAGAAAAGTGCAAAGATAACACTAATCCCAAGAATTACCTTGCCTACCATAGGCAACGGATCGAATTTATCGATATAACACCCACTGATGATTCAACAGTAAAAATTCAAGTTTTAGGAACAGACAAAGTACAAAAAATGGTCTTTGTGTTTTAGTTCAGACAGGTATTGCTAATCCTAAGAAACTAGAAAATTTAGTCTTTCAAAAACTCTCGTGGTGATTTGTCAAGTTAATTCAAGGTCCTTACGGTTCTAGGCGTGAGTTCGGGTTTACTCGTTGTCTTCATTATCATCATTCTCATCATTTTCATCAGTTTTAGATTCATCATTTTCAGCAATTTTAGATTCATCATTCTCAGATTCATCAATTTCAGATTCATTATGAGTAGGTTCCAGATTCTCCAATCTCCAGGTTTTGTTGTCATCCATGATATTTACATCAAATTAGATAGTGAATTAGGTTCATTTTTCACATTCATGATAAAATGATTTACCAAATCGGTAACAGTGATGATTCCTACCACTTGATCATCATCAACAACTGGTAGTTTTTTAATTTTCATTGAACTCATCAAATCAGCAGCAACCCCGCAATGTGAATCGGGCATTATTGTAATCAATGGAAAAGACATCAATCTCCTAACAGGAGTATCAATTGGATACGCATGCCAACTATTTTTATTGTGAAATCCCTATCAGTAATAATTCCAACAGGGATACTGTTCTCAATAACTACAATTGAACCAATTTCAGCATCTTCCATTCTTTTTGCAGCATCATTTGCAGTAGTAGAAGAATGAACAGAAATTACTGACTTTGTCATCACATCTTTGACTAGAATGTTTTCTAATAATGAT
>PVMK01170579.1_pt1 | contig 10113 bp, 10 predicted proteins | sample 1853481 | NCBI WGS metagenome assembly PVMK01 (sample SAMN08533507, study PRJNA380276) | Marine sediment metagenome, whole genome shotgun sequencing project.
ACCGGAATTATCGAAGGTGCCATTATCAGTTTTGTATGCTTCTATATTTTCGGATGGATCTACAATAAATTTATCAATCTTTAGTGAATAAATAGAAAGAGGTGAAATTATGATGCATTGGGGCGGTGATTTCGGCATGGGATTCGGGGGTGGCTGGATATTCATGATCCTCTTCTGGGGACTTATCATTCTTGGAGTTGTCTATTTAGTAAAAATACTACTAGGTGGCTCCTCTACAGAAGAAAAAAGGAATGAATCGGCACAGGAAGTGCTCGAAAAAAGGTTTGCGAGAGGAGAGATGAGCAAAGAAGAGTTTGAAGACACAATGGCGGTTTTAAAAAGAAACAAGGCATGAAGAACTCTTAATTTTCAAAAAAACCTAATATTGGAGGACATTGACATGAAAAAGACAATTCTTGTTACAAGCTTAATGTTATTGCTGGCAGCTGCCCCGGCCATGGCCCAGATGATGGGAGGTGGTCAGCAGATGATGGGAGGTCAGGATGCCAGATCAACTCAACAGATGATGGAGCAGCAACAGATCCAACAGACTGCTCCGACAGGAGGACAGAATTATCCTCAGTACATGAATCGCGGCATGATGGGCGGTGGTTACGGCTATGGCATGGGCCCAGGCATGATGGGCGGCGGTTATGGCTATGGCATGAACCCAGGCATGATGGGCGGCGGTTATGGCTATGGCATGGGCCCGGGTATGATGGGCGGTGGTTACGGCTGTGGAGTGAATCCAGACACAATGGGCGGCCACCATGGCTATGGCATGCACCAAGGCATGATGGGTGGTTATGGCATGGAGTCGGGCATGATGGGCGGCTATGGCTACGGAAGCGGGTCACAGATGATGAGCCCTGAAACTGAAAAACAATACAAAGAATATAATGAAAAAACCAACCAGTTCCTGGACGAAACCAGAGAGTTGCGAAAGGATTTGCATTCCCTGAAATTTGAATATCACGAGGCTCTGCGGTCAACTACTGGACCCAGTGAGAAACTGGATAAAATGAGAAGAGAAATGTTTGATCTGCACCTGAAAATAAATAACAAGAGCCAGAAAATAAAATAACACAATTTAAATTATCGAATATTCGCAACAGTGTAAGAGAATATTCTTCAATTTAAACAAAATCTTGGAGGTTAAAATGAGTAGAAGGTGATCCAGAAAAAACTTTTTAAGTTATTTCGGTGCATTAGGCTCTAATCCACATTTCTGGCATCGCATTTGCTAACATAATAACTAAAGGATGAAAAAACTTCTTTCATACTTCCCCTTCTTTGCGGGAATTGAAAATCCCACCCTGTTTTCAATTCCCGCTTTCCTTTTCAGAGCCTTTAGGGGAGTTTTTATGAAAACCAAAAGATCACACAAACCTCCAAAAGTAATTCGAACACCTTGTAGTGATCCTTGAACTTGGAAGCAATTCATTAAGTGTATTCACAATGAATAATCTTCATCATCAAATTAATGCAAATCTCGCAAAAAAGTCCTTAAATAGACGACAGAAATTTTTCATAGTCTCTCTGCTGGTCTTTTTTGTAACAATGCTGCACTACCTTACTGCTGTTGATTATGGCTTGCGCCATGTATTTTACAGGGAGTTGTACTTCTTACCCATTGTGCTGGCTGCATTCTGGTTTGGGTTACGAGGCGGCCTAATAACATCTTTTATCATAACAGTTGTGTATGGACCGTTTGTTTTTTTGTTGGAGAAAACCGTTTCAGCTCACGGTTTTGGCAATATTTTGGAAGTGCTTCTTTTTAATCTGGTCGGAACTCTGTTGGGCTGGATGAAGGATAGAGAAAGAGCCCAACTGCACAAACTACGCAAAGCTGAAAATCTTGCTGCAATTGGCAGGGCTGTATCCATGATAGCCCATGACCTTAAAACACCTTTGGTTGCCATTGGAGGATTATCACGCCAGTTGTCAAAAAAGTTAGCAGGTGACTCTCCACAAGGAGAAAAAATTGGGGTTATCATGCAACAGACTGACAGACTTGAGAATATGGTTTTAAATATGCTTGATTTTGCCAAACCTCTGACCATCTCTAAGAAGCCATGTGATTTAAATCAGATATTGAGTCAAGCAAATGAAGCGGTCTATGAAATAGCTCTCAAACGTAATATCAAAGTAGATATTCCTAAAAGTGAGATGGCTGATTGTAAACTGGATGAGGGGAAGATATTACAGGTTCTGATTAATCTTATTTCAAATGCCATTGAGGCATCCCCAAATGGAGAAACCGTAAAGGTGTCGCTGCAAACTCATATGAGTGTATTGGTCATTGAGGTATCTGATAGAGGCGAAGGTGTTGATGAAAAAATTTCAGAGCAGATTTTTGAACCTTTTATCTCAACAAAAAATAAAGGCACAGGACTTGGACTCCCCATTTGTAAAAAAATTGTCGAGGCCCATGCCGGCAAACTGGAATACAGGCACAACATTGATTGTGGTGTGACCTTCCGGATTTCACTCCCTAAAATATATTGATTGTCATGTGTAACTGGGAGCAAGATAAGCAAAAGGCAAACTAAAAAAGTATATTGATGCCTCCTCCCCAGGAATATTCAGAATGCCACTTACCAATAAGGGAAATATTCTTTGTAAGTACATAGGATAAATTAACACCACCTTCCCATTTTTCATGGGTGTCATACTCTGCTTCACCTGAAAGTGAAAGCCGTGGCGTCAGTTGCAGCGATTTTTCAAGCATGAACCTTGCCCCGCCGTCTGTATCAATCCATCCACGTGACTCTGTATTGAGTGGCAGCAGATAATGGATTCCAGTTATGCCACGTGTTTCGTCAAGCTCATTTTTCTCTCCCATAAGGTCAACACCAACGAACATGGTAAAAAACCGATTGATATAACGCCCGTATGTTACGATGCCTTCCCACTCGGTATCATTCACCTCCTGCCAGCCGACTTCCCACTCAGCAGTCAAAATATTGCGGATGTTGGAAAGCATCAGGAAACCTTCAGTCATATTGGTCAGCACATCGGCTGCGCCCCAGAAATACCATGAATCCTTGTATATATTAGGACGTATTGCTGCAACTTCGGGGCTTGGTTCATAATTATCATAATGAACCAAGCGCGCCATGCCGCTCTTCATGTGGTAAAGAAGATGACAGTGAAAAAACCAGTCGCCGAATTTGTCTGCATCGAACTCAATGACCGTGGTTGACATTGGGGCAACGTCAACAGTGTGTTTTAGGGGTGCATGGTCGCCCTGGCCATTAATGACCCGGAAGAAGTGGCCATGCAGGTGCATTGGATGGTGCATCATTGTGCGATTGATCATGATGAAGCGAGTGACTTCGCCTTCATGGATAAGGATCGAATCAGTTTCGGAAAGGGGTTTGTTGTTGAGAAACCATACGTAGCGCTCCATGTCGCCATCAAGGGTAAGCCGTATTTCCCGGACGGGCTTGTCCTTGTCAAATGACGTGGGTTTGATTGACCTTAGTTTGGCGTAGGGAGGCCAGGGTCGGGCCGGGTCCATGTTGTCAACCGCAAGATTTCGAGAGGCGGAAACGTCGGATGCGAGGAACCGAAAATCTGAGCTATATTTTTTACCGGACCGTGATTCCTGGGGCATGGAGTAAGTACCATGTTCCATGTCTTCATTTGAGGAAACAGATCCACCCTTCTCCATTTCAGCACCGTGTGACATACCTTCTGCGGCAGGCGCATGATTCATGGTGTCCATCTGCATACCGGAATGGCTTTCAGATTGATCCATGCCTTCCATACTGTGATCAGTTCCCATATTCATCGATCCCATGCCCATCATGCCGGGCTGGTCGAATTTGCCGACTTTGACATCAGCATCCGGCATTCCCATAGTGCCGGCAGGGGTCAGGGCAAGAGTCCGCTTCAGGCTGAAGTCACTCATCATGTTGTGGTAGAGATTCGGTCTCGGCACATCAGGGGCAGGATAATATTTGCCGGAACCAATCCAGACAGAGGTGTACCCTGAACCGTCATGGGCTGTAGCACGAAACTCATATGCCCCTGACTCAGGGACCTTGATCAGTACATCATAGGTTTCTGCAACGCCAATCAAAAAACGATCTTCCTCGATCGGCTCTACATCGACACCATCGGCAGCGATAATGGTCATCGGCCCGCCTGCATATTCAAGATGGAAATAAGTAGTAGCAGAGCCGTCAATAAGGCGCAGCCGTACTGTTTCACCTGGCCCGGCATGAAGGGATGTTTCCGGCTTGCCGTTAGCTAAAAAGCGGTCATAGGCAACGTCTGCGATGTCCATGGCAGGCATACGTTGAAGTTCACGCTTGAAATAGTCACCAAACATACCGAGGCGTAGGGCGCCAAGTATGCTCTGGCCGCTGCCTTTTTGAATCGCATACCATTCACTGCCGCGCTTTAAAGTCCGGTTCACCGCATAAGGATTTTCGTCAGTCCAGTCGGAAAGAAGGACAACATAATCTTGGTCTACCTGCAGTTTATTTTGCTTCGGTTCAATAACGATGGAGCCGTATACACCGCTTTGTTCCTGTAAACTTGTATGAGAATGATACCAATACGTACCGTTTTGACGGATGGGGAATTCATACGTAAATGTGGTATCGGGCGCAATGGGTGGGAAACTGATAAAAGGCACACCGTCCATGCCTGGCGGCACTAATAAACCGTGCCAATGAATGGAAGTTTCAACAGCCATTTTATTGCGGACATGAATCCTTGCCGTATCACCCTCTTTGAATTGTAAGGTTGGCCCCGGAATTGTCCCGTTAATGGTCATGGCTGCTACAGAAATGCCAGTGATATTTACATCCTGTTGAGAAATAGTGATGTCATACTCAACAACTTCAGCATGAAGAGATGTGACGGTTAGAATGTAAAAAAGAAGATAAATCGAAGCATGAGTTATACGCTTAAGCATAATTTACACAACCTCATTTTGATTTAGATTCATAATTATAAACAAACGTACATTAATTCTCCGACTGGGCAAAATCATTTTTCGAGGACATATAATCTTTGAAGACTATTCTACAATGTATCAATGAATTTGGTTAAGAAATATCCGTTCCGTACTATGAGGTGCCGCCAACCTTGCACCTATGTACAGTGCAATTCAATTATATGATATCATTGATTATAAAATAATATATCTAGAAAAAATATCTATTGGCATGGAACTTGTATTATCTAACGGCAAAATGGATGGCCATCGTCCCAAACGGACATAATATTAAACCTAATTAAAAAAACTATAACTATGGAGATTTATAAAATGAAAAAAATAATGACAGCAGCAGCTATTCTTAGCGTAATCAGCTTGGCCGGCATTCAGGCAGCCTCCGCTCATGGCGGTAGATATTACAGCAATAACAACGATTATTGCGGTTCTTACGGCACATTTGACCGAGCCTATACTGAAAATGACACCGCGACCATCGAGAAATTCAGGGCTGAAACAAACACAACCCGTAAAGAAATAGTGGTCAAGAGAAGTGAATTAAACGCTCTTCTAAGAAATGACAACCCAGACGAAAACAAAGTAGCGAAGCTGACCGGTGAACTGTATGACCTTGAAACAGAACTGGAAACAAAAGCAGAAGAAACCGGCGTTAGAAGCCGCTATGCATATGACCATGGTCCAGGCATGATGGGTACTTATGGTAGAGGCCGTGGCGGTCATATGATGGGTTGGTAATAACAATTGTGGTATTAGATACCCCCCCCTCCTTTCTTATGCCACTAACGCCAGAGAGAGCACCTTCCAATACCATGGAAGGTGCTCTCTGGTTGATTCAATGAAAAAACCATGAAAATAACTCCTATAAAAATAGTATTGCTTACCTTTTGGGGAATTGTAATTTCTGTATCCATCTATGGATACTTTACTGCAGGACTTACGCTCGACGAACTTATTAAAATCACCCGGAGTATCATACAACGTTCAGGGGGATGGGCACCGGCAGTTTATATATTTTTTTATTCCTTCAGGTCGCTTGTATTTTTTCCTGCAAGTTTATTAACGATTCTTGCCGGCATGCTGTTTGGCCCTTTATATGGACTGCTATACACCTTGATTGGTGAAAATATAAGTGCCAATGTCTCATTTGTAGTCGGCAGGTATTTGATGTCTGATCTGGAGGGATATGTTCACAAAAAAAATCAACTGTTTTCACGGATAATAACGCATATTCAAGGGAGCGGATTTCTCGCTGTTCTGTTTATGAGACTTGCATATTTACCCTTTGATTTTGTGGGTTATTCTTCGGGCATTTTTAAACTGAATCAAAAAGATTTCGCTTTAGGGACATTGCTGGGGACCATTCCTGGACTAATGGCATATACTTTTCTTGGCAGTTCTTTGCTTAATATCAATTTTCTTCTTTTTGGGGCAATTTTATTTCTAGCCGGTTTATCGGCTGCTGCACTATTAAAAAAATACTTTGTTAAGGCTGCTTCTCAGCAAGTGTGATAATGATTAATTATGAGGTTATATATGAAACTGATAAATTCAAAAATTAATTCTTTTAAAAAGAAAAATTACATATTATTCATACTATTATTGTTTGGCATGACTACCATCACCGCCTGCTCCAGCGGGTCCACTTCCACTGTAACCGGCGTTGACGGAAATTGATGGTTTGATGGTCTAATGAAGCATAAAATTGTTTACAAATACTGTATCATTGGAGCACTGGTTGGATACTTCGTTTTTCATCCAATGGTTATGCTGCTTTCCAATTTCATGGCAACTCATTACGATCTCAGTGCTGTCACTGCTGTTGAAAGAATAACATCCGTAATATTGAAATCCTTTTCATTTGCTATGCTGCCATGGAGTTTATCATTTGCATTCTTTAATGGTGTCATAGGGCTCTATTATGGGACCGTTGAAGAGGCAAATCGGGCCAGAGAAGAGCTAATAATCAACTTACAAAAGGCATTAACCGAGGTCAAAACGTTGAGCGGTTTGTTGCCGATCTGTTCATGGTGTAAAAAAATTAGAGATGATGAAGGATATTGGCAAAAGATTGAAAAATATATCAGGGACCACACGGAAGCTGATTTCACCCATGGTATCTGCAACGACTGTGCAGAAAAAGTGTACCCTGAATTTTATCCGGAATTTAAGAAAAAAAAGAATAATGAAAAGCTATCTAGCCGAAGTCTTTAAATCAATCTCATATCCCTGGAAATACCACTTATACTGACAATTCTAATGAGCAGATAAAATGCTCTCAAACATTAATCAAGAACAACCTGTGCTTTCCTCCCTGCCCAAGCCGAGGGCTATCACTTGGTTTTCTCCTTACGGTATCTACTGTACTTATTGTAAGTCTTGTAATGGGTGGGGGTCACCTTTCTACAACACACTATCGAGCTTAGGAATCAGCATGAAGTACATGAAAGTTTGCTCAAGGAATCTCTTTCGCCACTCGCTGCTCGTATAGAGACCGCTGTCACTTTAAAAGAGTTACGACATAATATTCAGCAGTTCCATCTGTCCTATAAAAATAGAGGATATCCGAGTCATAAAATACTTTTACTAGACGAGAGCAATACCGTCATTGTTTCAACACGCCCTGAAATTACACTGGAGAGAAGTAAGCATTCTTTCAAGGCTTCTGTGCCTGTTTCGTTGCAGATTCCTGCTATTGGACAAGGTACTTTAATAGTTTTAAAGGACATCACAGAATACGACCGTTCGGTCAAACGTCAATGGGTGTTTTGGATTATCCATATGGTAATCACCCTTGGTACTATATTTTTATTTCTTTATCCTGCCATTCATTTCCTTGTGATAAAACCTATAAATCGTCTTGTGAAAGGTGTTCAAAAAATGGAAATGGGATACTGGGGAAAGGTCCCCATCCGCAGTGGCGCCTGGGAAATAAAATGGTTAGCCTGGCGTTTTGAAAATATGATTTCGGAAGTAAGGAAGGCGGTGGCCCACCTCTTGGAGGCTGAGCGCAAGGCACAAAGTTTAATGCAACTGTCCAAAGGTAAAGACAAAATTGCACCGACAAAAAAAATGGTTGAACTGCCAGCCTTTTATTCAGAAGACCATACTTCACCAGCTTACCAGGATCTACTTATGAAGTGTCAACAAATGGAGTCAGCTTCACCAGGCGACCCGGATTCATTAGATCTGGCTCAAAAAGCGTGGGAGGAAGACTCTGTAACAGCCAATCGCCTTGGTTATTGGGAGGTCAAGTCAAGACTGGAAGATGGAGCCCTTAAAATTCTTGACCCTGAAGCCTATTTCACTCTGAATAGTCAACTGTCTGAAATGAAAGAATCGCTTCACGTATGGGCTGAAAAACGAAGTGAAGAGTTGTGTAATGCTCTCGAAGACAAGAGATACCTTGTGTAAGTGTCTTTCACCGCGTGAAACATACTGCTGGAGTGTGGACAAAGATGCAGAAGAAGGATTTGAATCTTGACGAAATACACGACCTTTATGCTTTCAGAGTATTAGTTGCCACTGAGTCGGATTGTTATTCGGCGCTTGGTGTGCTTCACCAGGCTTTTAAACCTGTAATAGGACGATTCAAGGATTACATTGCCCACCCTAAAAAAAACGGCTATCAGAGCCTGCATACATGTGTCATGCCTGAAAAGGGGCCAATATTTGAGATTCAGATTCGGTCGATAGCAATGCATCAGCAATCTGAGAGTGGAACCGCTGCCCACTGGATTTATAAAAAAGATGGTGATAATGGCCGACGAAAATTTACATCAAGATCCTGGTGGAGCCGATTATGGCGGCACAATTGTTAACTGAATAGATATTACAGGAGACAAGTTCATGAAAAAATTTATATTAATCTTCACTCTTCACTCATTAGTCTTCTTTTGAATATAGGAATAAGATAAATTGAAGCTCTCGGCAAACAACCAAAAATGGCTAAAGGTGCTTCACGTCTATTTAGGCGGTATCTGGGCAGGTGGTGCCGCAAGTATTTTTGCCATACACTGCCTCTATCCTACAACTTCCGGGGCTGAACTCTATACTCGCAATATGGCCATGATTTATATTGATAATTACATAATAATCCCAGCAGCAATCGGCAGTTGTTTAACCGGACTCTTATACTCTCATCTTACCAAGTGGGGCTACCTGAAATATTACTGGGTTATCGTTAAATGGGGTTTCACTATAACTTTTATTGTTATCGGTTTTTTTTGGTTGGTACCATGGCTTAATAATATGCTGGAAGTTTCCAATACAATACGTCATGCCCACATGATCGATTCCAGCAGTTATGATGTCGATATGTCCATACACCTGATAATGACTATAGTGCAAACTGTTCTGATCTTCTTTATTGTGATAATCTCCATATTTAAGCCATGGGGAAAGACCAAATATAAATGGTAAATTAAAATAAGTTGTTTCCACCAACCACCGAGCGCATCTATTGACGTTCAGAAAGACAAAAAAAAGCCCCTCCGAATCTTCGAAGGGGCTTTCTCATACTCAAATAAATTTATCTATCACTCAGGTTCATCATGACACAGGTCACAGTCCTGAACAATATAATTGCCGGACTCCGAGGTGTGTTCATCATCATGGCAGCGGAAACAACCAAAGCCGTTCTCATCATAATACTGGTGGCCAATGTGCTTTGAGTAGGTACCCCATAACACATTCATTTTGGGCCAGACATTGTTCATATAAGACTCGGTCAGATATTTACCGGCTTTCGTGATATCCTCTTCATATTTCCGGACCTGCTCTTCACCGCGCAGTTTCTGCAAGGCCATAAGATGCTCTACGATCTTGACCTCAGCTTCATCCCTGCTCGGATATTCCCGCTGCAAAGCAATCAGGCTGTCTTCACGGATACCTTCAATTTCCGGGTTGATCTTCTTACTGAGCAAGCCGAAATCCACCACCTCATCCGGCATATCGTAAATATGGGTCGGCCGGTTATGGCAATCAATACAATCCATGGTACGCCATTCACCTTCTTCACCCTCAGGCATCTCGATATCCTCTTTGACAAATTCCTCTTCTGAGCCGTCAGGCCGCTTCACCCTGACCCTGGCCATCTGCGTCCTCTTCTTATCCACTGCAAGGTAGCTGACCTCAACATCCTT
>PVMK01115175.1_pt1 | contig 10112 bp, 13 predicted proteins | sample 1853481 | NCBI WGS metagenome assembly PVMK01 (sample SAMN08533507, study PRJNA380276) | Marine sediment metagenome, whole genome shotgun sequencing project.
TCATCATCTAAAGTAATCCATTCTTTTCTTGATAATTTTTGCATCGTATTCAAGTTCGTATAGTACTTTCACATCTTCTTCAGCGGAGCCGATATAAAGTTTAGCAGTCTCTCCCGGCTCGTAGCTTTTCTGGTCAATATAAATCCAACTCGCTTCTCTTAACGGCGTTTTATCAGATTCAGGATCAAACAACGTAAAGTATTTTATGAGTTCAACAGGAGTTCCGTTTTTATCTTTTGTTTTAAGAGTAACAACATACTTGCCGGGTTCCCAATCACTTTGCTCTTCAAAAGCCAGGAATGAACTGTCTGATGTAGTGAAACTTGATTGAAAAACTTTCTTATCTTTTTTCCAGTTAAAGAATTGGTCTTCTTCATCATAAACATCGTGCGCAAAACTTTCATAAAAATCTTGTTTTGTTAAAAGATATTCATCCGGTTTTTGCCATAGTCTTTTTCTAAAAATCCTCGATGGAGATTTTAATCTATACACATCAACAGAAACCTTTGCAGATTCAAACTGCCCGTTCAGGTTTGTAGTTGAAACTGAATGTTTTACAACCGAATCGCTTTTAATTATTTCAGGAAGATTAATGTATGCAACAAGAGCAACGTAACCCGCACTCACATAAGTCTGCGCAGAATGTGTCTCACCCGTAACATCAACAACATCTGCGTAAACAGTGTAATTAAAAACAGGGTTTGTTTCCCTTGGAATTGAAAGATCAGGAATAAGATCAAATTCAACTTTAAATTTTCCTTCTTTATCAGTTCTGGTTACACCATTTGGTAATTTCCATTTGTGTATTATTGCCCCAGTACCAGTTGTAATATCCGCGCCACGAGTAATAGAAATACGGGAATGATACATTTCGTACAACACGGTATTTAACTTCAACATCATTTAAGTTTGCACCCGAATAAGTTTTTGCAAAACCTTCTGCAGTTACTTTATCATTTAAAGAATAGCTCCCTTTAACCGGTTCAAACTTTACTTCGAATTTAGGACGTTTATATTCTTCAACCCTGAAGAATTGAGAACCGACTTCATTCATTATATAATACTGCCCGCCAATTTTACCAAACGGAATTGTAAACTGCCCGTTAAAAGTTCCGTATTCATTTGTAGTTAAAGTAATATCAGAAATCTTCTGGCTGTTTGCATCATAAAAAGTTACGGTTGTTTTACGATCAGTTATTATTTCGTGAAATTTCTTACCGTCAGTTTGAATCATCAGTCCTTTAAAGTAAACAACCTGCCCTGGTCTGTAAATCGCCCTGTCGAGATAAAAAAACGTTGTAGTTCGTCTCCCCGAATTATTTTGATAATAGTACGAGTAATAATTTTGTGATTCGAAACGATCATCATCATCAGTAAAAACAACTTTGTAGTTATTGTAATTATTTTCCTTTTTTTCAAACTCAAATAAACCTTCACTGTTTGTTTTACCGCTAGCTACTTCAAAAAACTTATATTCTCTATCATCAGGAATGTATCGCTGTACAAACACTTCAACATCAATACCTGAAAGCGGATGACCTGTCTTCCTGTGAAGAGCATAAAACTGAACCACATTATTTCCCATTTCTCTTCTTACATAACTAATATTCGAAACCCAGGTTTTTCCATAGCCAACTGCATTTTTCAAGTAAGTGAAATTTTTATCAGTCGCAACAAGAATCAGGTACCGCCCGTGTGGTAGTGCAGGTATTTTTATTTCCACGCTATGATTCTGGTAATCTTTATCATCCGGAAGATTAAGCGACCACTCCTTTGCTGGTTTCTGCTTAACATAAAGTTGAATAAGCTGCTGTGCATATAAACCCTTTTCCTTTTTCTCTAAAGATTCATTCCAGGGAATCACTCTAATAAAAACCTTGTTAACATTTTTATAGGATATTAATGAGAGGAATGGCTGGTTTGGTATGTTTCCGTATTCAGTTTGAAATCTTAAACTCTTTTGTAATATTGTATTCTGCAGCCATCGGCATTCATGTGCACCAAAGGTATCGGAAAACTTTTCAATTGCGGTGTTGCAGATTTCAAGAGCTTTTTTAATTTCCCACTTATGTGCATCGGATACAGAAGCGTTATACTTAACCCCTTCATCGTAAAAATATTTTGCTTTATTAAATGAGATGAGTGAAGAATAAGGGACATCACTATGTTGTTCTTCCAGTTTTATAACAGCAGATATGTATAAGTTGTTTTTTTCTGTATTAACACTGTTCCTTCTTACAAAATTTAATCTTGCGAGATCAACATCTATCAATGCATCTTTTTCCTTATCATTAAGATGGAAATCAATTATTTCCTGATATAGTTTAATAGCATAAAATTTTAGTGATAGAGAATCCTTAGTTGTATAATCGATATCAACAAAATCATCCGCTGTTGAAAAATCATCAGCATCGTTCAATTCAAATTTGTAAACAGGATCGGTTACCGAAGCTTCATCATTGATATAAAATGAGAGCGCATTATGTGAAAGCAGGTCGAACAAAGTAGGGCGAAGATATGCCTGCCCTCGAGTTACTATATTGAAGAATATCTTCAAATTCTTTTATGGAGATTAATTTTAAGCTGTCACTCTGTTCAAGCGATGCATGGTATAGTTTTACAATTTCTCTTACAAGATGGGCAAGATCCCATGTTTGAAAATCATTATTATCAAAGTTTACTGTTTCGGTTCTTTGCTGAAACCGCCAGCGGTTATTTTGATAATACTGCCAGTAAATATTTGCAAGCATAGATTTTAGAATTGCGTTTGCCGGGAAGGATGTAGAGCTTATCTCATCTTTAACATTATCTAATATTTTTATGTGGCTGTTCTCTTCGGTATAGTTTTTGAATTTAAGTTTATATAAAAGTGATTTTATGATCTGCGGCTGGTTGTCTTCGTCTTTAGCCGTTTTATATATATCTTCAACTATTCCCAGTGCTGAACGTGTGAGCCCTTCATTAACAAGGGAATCTACTTTGTGCCACGCGGCTTCATAATCATCACCAAAATTATAATGTATCGCTTCAGTATGATTAAATATTTTTATATCAGGAACAGGACCGATGAATGAATAAAATAAAACCACAATGGGAATAAGAAGGAAGAATATTTTTTTATTTTTCATGATAACTAGCCTTTTTTAATTTAATGAATCATTTATCCCGAATAGCAAACCTTCCCATATAACACAAGTGATTTTACTTTCTTTACTAGATTTGGTTCCCTAATAAAATATTTTTATTTAGATAGTCTTAAATATGACATACTGAAAAGTGATGAATTCAAGCACTACCCGGTAAATATTCGGAATCCAATTGCACTTTTTTTTCTTACTATTACTTATTTCACTTCTTTTAAATATTCTCAGTAATTTAATTACGTTATAAAATATGATTAGCAATTACTAAAATAATGCCAAATATCTTCTCTAATATCTCAACAAAATAGAAATGGACTCTGATATTTTTACTGCTTATCACCCCAATTGGTTTCTATACTAAAATTTATTCGGGACCGGCAGCACAATGGGTAAACGATTCGCTTGGAGGTTTGTTGTATGAGATATTCTGGTGTCTTTTATTTTTCTTCTTCTTTGTAAAAGCAAAAGCATGGGTGATAGCCACTTCGGTTTTTATAGTTACATGTTTTTTAGAACTACTTCAGCTATGGCATCCTGAATTCCTGGAGATTATCAGAAGTTACTTTATTGGCAGGACACTTCTCGGAACTTCTTTCAATTGTATGATTTTATTTATTATTTTATCGGAAGCGGAATTGGATATTTAATATTAACCGCTTACAAAAGCTTAGAAACTAAAATTTGACTCCCAATAATATTATGAAAGTGATCAATGGATAAATTTTTAGAAGCTGCTTTTAACGAAGCAAAAAAGGACTTGAAGAAGGTGGTATTCCCATCGGTTCGGTTTTGGTTATTGATGATAAAATAGTTGGGAGAGGACATAACCGCCGTGTACAAAATGGCAGTGCTATTCTTCATGCTGAAATGGATTGCTTTGAAAATGCAGGGACGATTAAAAGCAAGTGATTATAAAAAAGCGACACTTTATTCAACCCTCTCTCCCTGCGATATGTGCAGTGGAACATCTCTTCTCTATAAAATTCCTAAAATTGTAATTGGGGAGAAAAAAACTTTTCAGGGTCCGGAGGATTATCTTCGTTCACGTGGAGTTGAATTAGAAATATTAAATGACCCCGAATGTATTCGTCTTATGGAAGATTTTATAAAAGCAAAACCGGATTTATGGAATGAGGATATTGGTGAATGAAATTGGCAAGTATCTTAAAAGGAAAAGTACCAGCTCAACTTCTATCTCTTCCTATAGAGAGCGAATTAGAAAGAGTTCAAAATTATTTCGGGTAGAACTGAAAGAATATCTGTTAAGTAAACAGATACTTTATTTTTTCCATAATTAATGTTAACTTAAATTAAGTGTCGGGTTTAACTACTAAAAATTTTTAAGAGGTACGGCTATGGCATTTACTATAACACAACTATGTACGGATTGCAAAGATATTTCGTGTACCCAGGTTTGCCCCGTAGATTGTATTTATGAATATACCGGAGATGACTCTTCGATACCAAAAAATATGTTGCTAATAGATCCCGATGAATGTATAGATTGCAATGCTTGTGTGCCGCAATGTCCGTGGGAGGCAATATTTCCTAATGAGGAAGTTCCGGAAGTTTTCCAGGAAGATATTGAACTCAATGCAAAAATTATGGGACAATCGAGGATCGTTCCGGAAAGACCTGCAGATATGACTACTCCTACGCCGGAAGAAGTACAGGCAAATAATGAGAAGAAAGGTTATGCTGCTTAAAATTATCTTGCTCTACAAAGTACCGGCAAACGAAAGTTAATATTAGCAAAAATATCAAAATGAACAGTTCCTCTAATGTGGCAGAAGTATTTCAAAACGCCAGAACATTTGTCTGCCCGGGATTTGATGGGTAGGTACTATTCGTTATATACTCTTGGAACACGTGTATTAATATTCGTAAGAATTTCATAAGGATTAGTTCCTGCCCAATCGGCTAACTCTTCGCAGGTGATTGAATTTTTTCCATCAATACCTAAAAGAATTACCTCATCTCCGTTATAAGCACTTTCATTTTCAATATTCGCCACAATCTGATCCATAGAAATTGTTCCTATGACCGGATATCTTTTCCCTCTTATTAAAACTTCTACTTTGTGGGACATACTCCTTAAATAACCATCACCATATCCAACAGGAACTGTAACTGCTCTAATATTATGATCAGTTGTAAAAGTTGAATCATAACCAACAGGGATGATTTGGCTTGATCACTTTGAAAAAAACCACCAGAGATTTCCATGTTAATGCTGGTTTAATTTCGACTGTTTTGCTTTACTTCTTTTGGTTGGATAAACACCGAATAATATAATACCGGGTCTTACCATATCAAAGTTAGCTTCCGGTAATTGAAGTATTGCACCGGAATTAGAAAAGTGCCGTAATGGTGTTTCGATTGATTGCTTTTCAAAAAAGCTCAACACTTCTTCAAATCGCTCTAACTGTAGTCTTGCATAAATAAGATCAGTTGCATCTGAATTTGCAAAGTGAGAATATATTCCTTCAACCTTAATATTTTTATATTTGTATGCGGCATCAAGAAATTTTTCTGAACTATAATAATGCACACCGATACGTTCCATTCCCGTATCAATTTTTAAGTGCACTTTTGCTTTTACTTTCATCCCCCCGGCTGTGTCATCAATCTGATTAAGCTTATCAATTGATGATGCGGTAATTGTAAGATTATGTTTTAAGAACAATGGAACTTGATTTCCCCAAACGCCGCCCAGTACAAGGATAGGTATGTTAATCCCCTTTTCCCTTAAAAGAATTCCTTCCTCAACAACGGCAACACCCAAATAATCTGCATTTAATTTTTCGAAGAGTTGCGCAATTCTTAGCAAACCATGCCCGTAGGCATTTGCTTTAAGGATTGGCATAATTTTGCATCTGCCAACGTGCTCTTTAACTGATAGTTCTCCTTAATTGCATTTAAATCCACCTCAACTCTTGTTGGGACGGATAATTTCCGTTTCACTAATTGTGGATGATTTATTTGCTGGCTCATTTAATATCTATTAGTTGAGAATCAGTATTTAATACAAAGATAAAGTTTTTATGACAAATTTATCTTTACTTCTTTAGAATTTATTTGTTGATGATTTGACATAAATTCATTACGTTATATCAGGTAATTGTTAATTGAAACTAATATAAAATTTATTATACATCAAAATAAAAGATAACTGGCTGGATGAATAATACTAAACATAGAATTATAAAATCTGGTTTAAAGGTTTTAATAGAAATGAAGAAAGATCAGCGAACCGGGATACTAACAGAGGGTGTTATTAAAGACATTCTTACAAAATCTTCCTCACACCCACACGGAATAAAAGTGCGCTTAGAAAGTGGTGAAGTTGGAAGAGTGAAAGAGATATTAGACTAATAAAAAACTTATCACTACGATTAATTTTAATATCATTTTTAAACTCAAACATTTTTAATGTATATATTAATTGAATAATAAAAATAATTTCAACTGCTCAACTCAAATTTTATATTTGCCAAATTCTTGCGACTAATCAGATAGTTCCTTAGTTTTCAATTAAAGTCACATTTTATAGCAAGTTTTTCAAACTTTTGGGGCAAAGTATTTCAATCATTAACATCAATAGGAGGCACTCTTATGTTAAAAATAAATTTCTTTCTGGTATTGCTAACTGGATTATTTATTTCCAGTTCATTTACAGTATTTGCACAAGAAACGGAAGATCAGCTTTACTGGATTCGTGAAGAAGTTGTTAGAGTAGATATGTGGCAGCAGTATGAAGAAACTTCAAAAGAATGGGTAGAAATGATGACAGGCGCAGGGCTCGATTTTCCATACATGCGTGCTTCCCAAAGGGATGACGGACATTATTACTACCTGTTACCTCTCTCAAGCTATGCTGATATTGATAAATTCCCGGAAATTTTCGGATCAGCAATTGAGAAGATAGGTAAAGAGAAGTGGGGCGAATTTATGGAGAAGAACGAAAGCAGCATGGTAACTCATAAAGATTTTATTGCTACATGGTCTGCTAAATATTCTTACGTACCTAAAGAACCAAGGGTTAAACAACAAGATGCTGAATTTATTCATTGGGTTTTCTTTACGTTCAAACTTGAGAAAAGGAAAGAAGTACTGGATATTCTTGCTGAATGGAAAGAACTTTATGAAAAGAATAACATCCCGGATGGATGGAGCACCTGGATAATTGAAGTTGGTGAAAAAAATAATATGTTTGCGATAACTGAATTTGCAAAAGATGCACCAAGCTTTTACGCTGCAATGGAGGAAAACAGCGAAAAAATGAAAGCTGAAGAAGAAAAGCTATGGGCAAAATTTTCAGCTAATGTTATAAGTATAGAGCAGAAATTTGGCAAACCAAGACCTGATTTGGGCTTTGTAAAAAAATAGAAAGATTCAATAACAAGTTCGAATAGCTTTTTGAATTGAGGGGTTTTTAGTAGAGATGCATCGCGACCTGTTTGCCGACAAGGCAGGTGTGCCTCTACATATTAATATTTAGTTCGGTGCATCCTCTGTATATTTTTCAGTTTTCCTTGCTTATCTGCTGGCTGGCTCTCTTCCTCTTCAATATTATATATCTAACAAATTCTATAAGCGAATAATTTTACACATACCGCTCATTAGTTTAATTCGCCTTTTATACTAAATCCCATATATTTCTTATATAAACTGTTGCTAATACAAAGCATAATTATTAAGTTATAATTATAAAGAGCAAATAATGAAACAACAAGAAATGAAAAATATAATCGATAAATATATAAAGGCATATAATTTATTTGATATTGATGGAATGCTTGCGTGTATGCACGATGATGTTGAATTTAAAAACATTTCTGGTGGGAAAATAAATTTGACGGCAAACGGTATAAAAGAGCTTCGATCAGCGGCTGAGCAAGCCAAAAGTATTTTTGAGTCCCGTTATCAGTAAATAAATAAATATAATTTTGAAAATGATACAGCATCTATAGAAATTGAATACGAAGGTGTTCTAAGTAAAGATATACTAAATGGACTGAAATCTGGAGAAAGACTAAAACTAAATGGAAAGTCTGTCTTTAAATTCAAAGATGATAAAATTGTTTCTCTTTGGGACTATAGTTAAAAAAATCATCCAGCAATCGCATCTGCGAAAAATTAGGTATAAATAAATAACTCAAATATTAAGGGAGATTAGTTATGAAAACAAAAGTATTTTGGATATTTGGAGTTCTTCAAAGTCTTTCATTAGGAGTTATTATATTCCTGATTTTTAATTCTTTGAGCTCAATAAAGGGAGAATGTGTTATTGGTTTGGATACACAGATAATGTTGAGTATCACATTTCCATTATTCCTTTTATTAGTTGAATATACTTTACTTACTAAGGATAGAAATACCAACAAAACCAATTAGTATGGGTGCATAAAGTGAAATCATTAGTGTTACTTATTTTGATTTTTCTATTGGCTAACAATAATTTATCCATCCCTTGTACAGTTTTTTTCGCAACAGATGGGATAATAGTTCTGGGTGGAAACAACGAAGATTGGTCCGATCCTAATACTAAATTTTGGTTTATCCCTTCAGTAGAAGGAAAACACGGTTGGATAAAATTTGGATTCGCGAGTGGCTATCCACAAGGAGGAATGAATGATCAGGGATTATTCTGGGATGCGACAGCTTGTTCATATCTTGAGATGCCTTACTCGGAAGCAAATAAAGAGAAATTCAATGGTTCTTTAATGCAAAAGGTAATGGAAGAATGTTCAACAGTAGAAGAAGCCCGATCAGTTTTTCAAAACTATTATTGCGATGATCAATATCGCGCGCAATATTTAATAGGTGATAGATTTGGTAACACAATCATTGTGGAAGGAGATAGCATAATTTCTAATAGTAGCAACTACCAGGTGATGACAAATTTCTATCATTCTCATCCGGAACTTGGTGGTTACCCGTGCTGGAGATATGAAAAAGCTAACGAATTACTGAATAATAATAATGGTATTTCTGAATTTTTATTTGGTTATATACTTGCTGCTACTCATCAGGAAGGAAAATATCCTACTCAATATTCCCAAATCTATAATCTTAAGGATAATATTATCTATCTATTCTACTTTCATAACTTCGATGAAATGATAGTGATTAAATTAAATCAGGAACTAAACAGAGGCGCTCGCAGCTATAATCTTCCTGCTCTTTTTTCAAAAATTCAAGTCCTTTCGCCCGAAGATGAACAGGTTATTAACTCATCTTCAATAACATTTTCGTGGAGAGGGAAGAAATCAAGTGATTATGAATTGTTATACTCCACAGATTCAAGTTTTACAATTTACAATACTACGTCGATTGCAACCCTAGATTTCCCGGCTTCCACAAATTTGCTCTTAAGTTCTTCATTTTTAGGAATACTTCTAATAGCAGGTTTTGCGATGAGGGATAGTAGTAAAAAATTTTTACTGATTGTTTCAATTGTAATGTTAGCATCTACTTCTTGCTCTGAACAGATTGTAGCGCCTGAAGAAAGTGATATTGTTGATTTTAGTACTACTGTTAACAACTTAGAAAGTAATAGAACTTATTACTGGAAGATCGTGGCTTCTTCACAAAGCTCTAAGGATTTCACCAGTGAAAGTTTAATTAGGTCATTTACAATTGTGAATTAATCTCAAGTGAAATAACTCAACAACAAAGATTGCTTTTATATTCACTGCAGTGCTTCTTCTGTGTATTTCTACTTTACTTTCTCTTCTCTTTCGATACCATTCACATATTCATTTATGTATAGTTATCTTTCATCAAAAAGAGAATGAATCAAACAGAGAGTAATCAAAAGAATAATAATTACAACTGCTATGAACTCAAATTTTATCTTGCCAAATTCTTGCGACTAATCAGATAGTTCCTTAGTTTTCAATTAAAGTCACATTTTATAGCAAGTTTTTCAAACTTTTAGGGCAAAGTATTTCAATCATTAACATC
>PVMK01128989.1_pt1 | contig 10109 bp, 8 predicted proteins | sample 1853481 | NCBI WGS metagenome assembly PVMK01 (sample SAMN08533507, study PRJNA380276) | Marine sediment metagenome, whole genome shotgun sequencing project.
CTGCGCCGGATGGCACCGGCGGCATAAATACCGGTGCGCTGGGTTTCATAAGGGAAACAGATAAAATTCGAATCGGCATATTCATCAAACAGGTCGTTATCGCGGAATCCCGGACCCTGCCGGTAGGCCAGGTTGACCACCGGATCATCTTTGGTAACCGGAACCATCCCGGTTGCCAGTACCACCATATCGGCTTTGACCTGAACCTTTTCACCCAGGAGGGTATTTTCGGCTTCGACAATTAAGCCATCACCGTTTTGGGAAACGCCGGTGACCTCCCCTTTGGTTAAAAAGATGCCGGGGTCCTGCTGAATGTTTTTGTAAAAGTTTTCCGTCAGACCCAGTGTACGCATATGCTGGTAGAAGACAAAAGATTTGCCGTCATCATAATCTTCGCGCAGGTATTTGGCTTGTTTGAGCGCCACCAGGCTGGTCACCGCACCGGTATAGGCAAAATCTCTGTCATCCCCCTGGCCGGGGCTCTGGATGAAAACAACGGATTTGGCCGCTTGGCCGTCTGAGGGTCGCACAATTTTACCGGCGGCGGCGATTTCTTCAAACTGATGATTGGTGACCACATCGGCAATCGTGCCAAAGCCCAGATGGGCAAATTCGCCTTCTTCAGGCTCATAGGGCCGCCACCCGGCCGCCAGAATCACGGCACCGAATTTTTCACCGTTGGGATCCAGGGTCAAAATGTCCTCTTTGCCTTCATTGTACTCCATAAATTTGGCGTGAAGCGCTTCGACATCCAGCTCTTTGCCCTTGTCATCGACTTTCATCTCCTCCGGCAACGGATAGGGGACGTCGAATTCAGTTTTTTCACCGGGCTTTTTAAGGGTCACCGTAAAATCACCCGGTTCCCCGGCGATACGCGCGACGACCGTCTCGGTTTTGACCGTGATGTTGGAATAGTTTTCAAGTTCATTTATTTTTGATTCGATCGCCGGCGGGATCAGATCTTCATAGGGGTAAGCTCCGGGCAGCTGTTTGCGCCACTTTCCGGCATAGCCGCCTAGCGACGCTTCTTTTTCGACGATGGCCACCTCGTAGCCGGTTTTAGCCGCATCGATAGCCGCCGAAATCCCGCTCATACCCCCGCCGATAACCAGGATCTTTTTGTTCAGGGCTTCCAGCAGATAGGGCTCAGGCAGATCGACTTTTTCGACCCGCGCCATCCCCATCTTTAAATAATCTTCAGCCATCATCTGAACAGGGTCGATGAAGGTTTCATCGTCTTTTTGTTCTGCGGTGGGAGCCGGATACGTTGACCGGGGATGAGTCCAGACCACCCCTTCCCTTAAGTTCACCCGATCCACGATGCAGCCGTCAAACCGGAAGACATCATAAAGAACCCGGCGTGAACAGGCAGCAATCACCAGCGTATTGACGCCTTCATCGGCAATATCTTTTTTAAGGAGCTCAACACCCGCTTTACTGCAAAGAATCGGGCAGGTTTTGACCGCAAGCCCTTCCTCTTTGGGGACCTCGCTCAGCTTTTCGATATCGACGGCTTCTCCGATCCCACAACCTTGACAGATATATACACCATATTTTTTATCCATGAATATCCTCCTACCTACTTACCAAGGTTTGAATCGCCTTAAGGGCCATTCCGGTAGCATTTTGATTGGATGAGACCACGTCGGCCGGTTTGTTGGCACACCCGGCTGCAAACATCCCGCCTTTTTCAAAGTCGTTGACGATAAATCCGTCATCATTGTACTGCAAATCTGCCGGAAGTTTGTCGGTCGCCGCCGTGGGCTGCATTCCGGTTGCCAGAACCACCATCTCCACTTCCTGATAGACTTTTTCGCCGGTCACGGCATTTTCGGCAACCACGGTGACATTATTCGTGCCCGCATCTTCACTGACCTCGGCCACTTTGCCTTTAATCAGGAAAATGTTTTCATCCTCTTTGATCGTTTGGTAAAACCGTTCATAGCGGTAACCCGGCGTTCTAAGATCGATATAGAAAATGTAAATCTTGGCGTCGGGATAACGCTCGCGAACGTAGGTGGCCTGCTTTAAAGATGCCATGCAGCAAATATAGGAACAATACGGCAGGTGATTCTCATCCCTGGAACCCGCACACTGGACAAAGGCCACACTTTGCGGCTCTTTGTTATCCGAGGGGCGCAGAATTTTGCCCCGGGTGGGTCCATTGGGAGATGCCAGTCGCTCCATCATCATGTTGGTGATAATGTTCGGATACTGACCGAAACCCAGATTATCGATCTTGGCGGCATCATAAGGTTGCCAGCCGGTGGACCACACAATGGCGCCCATGTTTAGATTCAGGGTTTTGGCTTCCATTTCAAGATCAACCGCATCGTATTTGCAGGCTTCCTTGGCCCGAACGGCATCCGGGGTACCGATAATCTCCGGCGCAATCACGTAGCGGGCCGGAAATGCCATTTCAAACGGCAAATAAGCCCCCTTGATGTTTTGCATCCCGAAATCATATTCACTGGCAATTTCAGACTGACAGGCTGCGGCACAATCCCCGCAGCAGGTACAGTTTTCATTGACGAATCTGGGGTTAACCTTAATCGCCACATCATAGTTGCCCGGACCGCCGGCAACCGACTCGACCTCTGCCAGCGTCAGGATCTTGATTCGCGGGTTATCCTTGATCCGCCTGAAATTGATTTCCAGGCCGCAAGTCGGAGGGCACAACTTTGGAAAATATTGATTCAGCTGTGCGACCCTTCCGCCCAAATACGGATTTTTTTCGACCAGGAAAACCTCGTACCCCACTTCGGCAGCTTCAATTGCCGTGGTCAGACCGCTGATTCCGCCGCCAACGACTAGTATGCTTCCGCTTGCAGGAGCTGCTTTTTCTTCAGTCATACTTTCCTCCGTTTAATAAAAACCTCCAGGTGTCGGCTGACACCTGGAGGTCGTATTTCATCGACTACAAATCACAGCCGACATTCGATTAATCCTTGAATATCTTAATATAGTCTTTCTTAAAGATATCCCATTTCTGCTCTTTGGGATCATACTTGGAGTTGACGAAGCAGAACCAGTTTTCGTCATCCGTTCCCGGATAATCCGACTGATAATAGAAGCCGGGATAGCGGGTCTCTTTGCGGAACTGGATGTGACGCAGATGCGATTCAAGCGTCCAGATGCGGTGCTGGATCTCCCAGGCCCTCATCAGTTCGTGCAGATCACCGGCCGCCAGTTTCTCGTTGTCTTCCCGCATCGTTTGCAGCAGCTCCATGACGATCTCAAGGTTTTTGGAGGTGGTCTGGTAGTAGGTGGCCGTGCCGGCACCGTATTCATGGCCGGCTTTCATCATGCGATACATCATGCCGTTGGGTTTGATGTAGTTGGGGTTGATATCTTCGGCCGTGGTGTATTCGCAGTGGTCCAGATAGGTACGGACCGGTTGGTAAACGATGTCGACCAGCTCCTCTGCGGACTGACTGATGGCCGGTGAGAAGTCGGCATGATCTTTAGCGTAACGAACCATCTGCTTGGCAACCATCCGTCCTTCGGCGTGAGAACCCGAAGAAAACTTATGTCCGGAACAACCCACACCGTCGCCGGAGGTAAACAGACCGTTGACCGTGGTCATGCGGTTGTAAACCTTGCCGTTGTCGGCTTTAATCTTGTAAGCGTCCGGCACCCAATCCAAATCCGGACCGGAGGTCCACAGACCGCAGCAGCCGGAGTGTGATCCGAGCAGATAAGGTTCCGTCGGCATAACCTCGGAATTTTTCTTTTCAGGCTCGGTGTTGGTGGCGCACCACAGATTGGCCTGACCGCAGGTCATATCCAGGAAGTCTTCCCAGGCTTCGGACTCAAGATGCTTGAGCTCTTTTTTGTCCATGGTCTTGCCAAGCTCAGCCAGAGCAGACACGGTATCCATGATAATCGGCCCGCGGCCTTCTTTCATCTCAAAAAGCATCAGGTGGTTTCGCAGACAGGTCGGTGTGATGGCTGCGGTTCCATAAGGCGCATATTTTTCCAGCTCGGCTTTGGCGACATCACCGCCGGCAAACGCTTCGCCCAGACCGTTGAGGGTTTTGGCCTTAAACAGCAGGAACCAGGCACCGACCGGACCATAACCGTCTTTAAAACGGGCCGGGGTGAAGCGATTTTCCATCATAGACAGCTCGGCGCCGACTTTCATGCACAGGGTATAGGTGGAACCGGAGTTCCATACCGGATACCAGGCACGGCCTTTGCCTTCACCCACTGAACGGGGCTGGTAAATATTTACGGCCCCACCGCAGGCAACCATCATGGTTTTGCACTTGATAATGAAAATTTTGTTTTCACGGACGGAAAAACCGACGGCACCGGCAATCTGGTTTTCCTTGTCGGCATCCAGCAGCAATTCGACGATGAAAACCCTTTCCAGAACGTTTTCTTCGCCAATGGCCAGTTTGGCCGCTTCGGCCACGATGCGCTTGTAGGATTCGCCGTTGATCATAATCTGCCATTTACCCGTGCGCACCGGCGAAGCGCCTTCTTTCAGCGTTCCTGCTTTCTGGCCTTTTTTACCATCCAGGTTTTTGCCGTCTTCGGTTTTCTTCCAGATCGGCAGACCCCATTCTTCAAACAAATGCACGGAATCATCCACGTGGCAGCCCAGATCGAAAATCAGGTCTTCGCGCACAATGCCCATCAGGTCGTTGCGGACCATGCGCACATAATCTTCAATGGAGTTGTCACCAATATACGTGTTAATTGCAGAAAGGCCCTGAGCAACCGCACCGCTTCTTTCCAGGGCAGCCTTATCCACCAGCAGAACACTCTGGTCGTCGGACATCCATTTTTTGGCCTCAAAGGCAGCGCCGCAGGCAGCCATCCCGCCGCCCACGATCAGAATATCAACTTCACGCTCCTCGACTTCCGGGTCCCTTACCGCTTTGAGTTCCCCGATTGGTTTATTCGGTAATGCCATATTACATCCTCCTTAAATCATTATTAAAGATCGTTATCATAAAATCTTTTATACCTGGTTTCGCATTTACGCCAATTCTCCGTCAGCAGGCTGGCCATACGCTGTGCCATCGGCTTCTTCGGTTGACAGAAGCTGGCTTTCCAGATCATTACCCTTTAGATCCAGATATGCATTGGCCTGTCCTTCGGGTGTGGTCCGGATGGGGAACTTAAAGCGTTTGATCATCCCGTTTCTAAACTTGCAGGTCCACATGATATCCTCGGTTCCCAGCATCGGCATAATACTGCTTCCCAGAGGAACAAAGTCGGCATAACCCCTGACTTCGATTGCCTGGGTGGGGCAGATCTTGACGCATGAGAAGCATTCCCAGCACTGATCCGGCTCCTGGTTGTAAGCCTTCATCTCGTTGGGTTCGAGAACCATCAGGTCATTGGGACAAATGTACATACAAGCAGTTTTATCCCCGCCTTTGCAACCATCGCATTTTTCATCTATTACAAAACTTGGCATTTATTATACCTCCTAAATTAATTTGGTAAATTCTTGTGGTTACCCTTTAACCGTCAAAAAGACTTCAAAAAAATTAAGTGTTTGCACCTCCCTTCAGATAGCTGGATTCATATTTCCTGGGTTATTTATCGGTTTAACCGGTGCCCACCGGTTGACATTCAGATTAGACAAACGATTTCGCTAATTAATCCGCCCGGATCAACTTCTAAATATGTTCTTCAATTTTCAAAGAATAAATTTACGATACCCAACCCTGTTATGGCTATTTTTCAGGGCGGAGTAATTAGTAATAATAAATATTTCCTATAATATCAGCAAGATATGGGTCTTGCCAAAAGAGGAAACATATCATTCAACATTTTGCTTGTCAAGGATTTTTGAATCCACAAAAATTAAAATTTCAGCCGGTTATGAGATAATGTTCATAACTCCCACTAGCAGTAGTTCGTTGCCCAAGTTGACACCATATATTGTACTGGAAACCCAAAATTCATGTAAAAATATCCTAAGCTAAAAATTCGTTTGACACACGGTCAAAACCTGATACGAGGGATCAAAGGAGTCAGAGGTCAGAAGTCAGAAGTCAGACGACAAAAGGCAGCTTATTGATCTCGAGTCACAGTCGCTGTCCTCTGTTCTCTGACCTCTGCCATCTGTTTTCTGACACCTTAACCTCTGAACCTGGAACCCCATAATAAGGATCAGATAGAGGTGAACGAAAAGCTTATTCCCATAGCGCCGGACGAGCCCTTCCGGTTTGCATGTTCTCCCGCAGTGGCCTGTTTCAATGAATGCTGCCGGGATTTAAATCAGTTTTTGTACCCTTACGACATCTTACGCCTAAAAAAAAGACTGGGGCTGTCTTCGGGTGAATTTCTGGAACGCTATACGAACCCGCACATCGGCCCCCAATCAGGACTTCCGATTTTAGCGCTTAAAACCACAGACAACGAACGGTTCACATGCCCGTTTGTTACCGAAAACGGCTGCCGCGTATATTCGGATCGGCCCTCATCCTGCCGCACCTATCCGCTCGTTCGGGCAATATCCCGCAGTCGAGAAAGCGGTAAAATCAGCGAACGTTTCATGCTGCTGAATGAGCCCCACTGTCTGGGTTTTAATGAGCCAAAGGAACAGACGGTTCGGCAATGGATAAAAGAACAGGGAATCGAGACCGACAATCCAATCAACGATAAGCTGATGGAGATCATCAGTCTAAAAAACCGACTGCTGCCGGGCCCGCTGGATCTGAAATCGCGCCATTTGTTTTACGTAGCCCTTTACGATCTGGATAATTTTAGAAAACAGATTTTTAATAATAACCTTTTCGGTGGCTTTAAGGTGAATCCGCAAAAGCTGGAAACAGCCAGAGCAGACGATACGGCTCTGTTGGAAATCGGGATTGAGTGGGTCAAGCAGTCGTTGTTTAAAGAAGAAGCACTTTAAAGCACATATCAATTTTAGCAATAAGATAATCGATTAATTAAACAGGGTTGCGGGTTACGGGTTCCGTGTTGCGCGGGACCCACAAACTGCAAGAACCATAACCCGCAACTCAAAACTCGCAACGCGAAACGGGTTAAAATTATGGATCTCCACGGCAAAGTCGCCCTAGTGCTGGGCGCGATCAAAGGGAATCGGAAAGGGCGTTGCGCTATCCCTGGCGGATGCGGGGGTAAAGGTTGCTGTCAACTATTTTGACTGGGCGGAAGAACTGGAAGCATTAAAAACGGATTTAGCCGGTACCGGCCGGGAGCACCTTATTTTAAAGACCAACCTGCTTGAGACCAAAGCAATCCCCGGCATGATCAAAAAAGTCATCGATCGCTTTGGCCGGCTGGACATATTGATCAACAACATTGAACGCGGCGGCTGGCCGATTGTACACGGCCCCTATGACCAGAAGCAATGGGACCTTGAAATGGAGACCACCCTGCGCGCCAAACGCTGGGTATTCGAAGCCGCCCTGCCGCATCTAAAAACCGCCGGCGACGGGGTAGTTATCAACTTTTCTTCCATCGCCGCAATCGTGGGACGATCCGGTCCGGTCAGCCTGATATTTAATGATGGATACGCGGCGGCCCAGAGAGGGATTTCGCTGTTAACCGAGACCTGGGCCCGCATCGGTGCGCCGGAGGTACGGGTGAATGAAATCATGCTGGGCCTGTTTCAAACCCGTCATGCTGAAGAAACCAGAGGCTGGAGTTTGCTGACCGCAACACAGAAAAAAGCCCTCAAAGCACACACACTGCTGAGCAGAACCGGCACGATTGAAGATGTGGTCAAGGCTGTTCTGTATATTATAAAGGATGCGGAATTTATGACCGGCAGCGTTTTAAGACTCGACGGCGGGTATATTCTTGGCGGTGAAAAAGCAGATAAAATCCCCGAGGGAATTTTATGAGAATCGGTGAGTGGGAGAAACGGGGAACCGCAGAATCTATTCCCCGGTTCACTCTTAGAAACCGACTTGTCCTTTTCCGGCATGAATCGTCCTCCAGGGGCCTTGAGTTGCGTGCCGCGGCGAAGCTCGCCAGAGCGAAGATGGGTCGTTTTCCGGCATGAGCCGGCCCAGGGCTCTTTGAGCTGCCCTGGCAGGATGGTTAGATTCGTGAAAAATATGTTTTATTGTAAAAAAATGAATTTATTTCCGCTGATAGGTTGAAAAACGTATTTTTTCGTTAAAATTTCAATTATTTTCCAAAAACTGTTAAGAAACAAGTTGGTTTTCTCACGGTTAATTTCGCGATCGATGGGGTTGTTCAAGCTTCAAACATCGCCGCCGGAGATAACGATTTAGAAGAAAGGGAAATAAAGAGAAGGCCAGGTGTATTTTGGAAGAACAATATCGGGGTTTCCCAGCAGGTCAAGGCGATGGAGGCGAAAGCGGTAACCCATTTTATGCATAGGCCAAAAGCCGGCCTGAACGTCTGCTGCCACCAGCTGCGGCACACCATGGCCACTCAAATGCTCAACGCCGACGCGGACATCGTCACCATCCAGGATCTATTGGGTCACAGCCGCATTATGACTACCCAGAGGTACTGCCAGCTATCAAATCAGAAGGTCCGCAGAGACTATTACAAAGCAATGCAAAAAGTGCTGCAACGCCATAGCCTGTAAAAAGACTTGACATCAGGAGGGTTTAAGAATAGATAAATAGTACGTAACTTATTAATATAAATAGAAAAAATAGGATTAATGTCGTACAGCATCTACTTATCACAAGTTTGAGGCCATTGCCGGCTCATGCCGAAAAGCGACAAGTCATGACCCCAGGAGGACGGTCCATGCTGGAAAACGACAAGTCGTAAGGGCGCTTAGCCGGTATTTAAAAGATGCCGGGATCGACAGGAGGACCCCCTACGCTGAAGCTTCGGTGCGGCATGCCCCCCCTTCGATAGAAGCTAAACTATATTGCCTCCAACCTAAAGTTCCAAAGGAACGATCCTCAAGGCTCGAAGAGCCGATCCTTAAGGACCGAAGGCCCGCTCCTTAAATGAAGTGCTCTTAATCCCCCACAGATAAAACTTCACCCAATCAAAGCCGAACTTCAGCAGTTCCCCGTTGTCACTTTCTATCTTTTTGAGAATCACGGATTTGACCTTGTAGCGTTTTAAGAAGCTGCTGTTAAATACGAATTCACGGAAGCGGTCGATATTGTAAGTCGCCATAAAGGCCATCCGGGCCCTGGGGCCTTGCGGGCCTTCAGTTCCCCAGGGATCGGTCTGAAACAGCCGTTTTAATTCCGCCCAGCGAATGGTCATTTTGTGATAACGCTCGGCATCCTGATCCCGGGACCAGGTCGCCATGGTCCACTGCTGGTTTTCGTGCTGCCCCAGGCAAAAGTCCGGCGGCCTGAAAAAATGCACCGCCGTATCTTTTTTCCCGGCGGCATCATACAGTACCCCCTGCTCGATCGGAAACGTACGGCAGGTATCCGGGCGATCCGCATAAACCGCGCAACCCGTATCCACCAAAAATGGGCAGGTCTTTTCCTTGTTTTCAGACATCCGTAAAAGCACTTCCGGAAAAAAATTGCCGGATCGCAGAACCACATCCACATATTGATCGAGAAATTCATCCGATGAAAAGCCCAGCGTGTTTTTTAGCCGCAGTACGTCGTAAGGGTATAAAAACAGGTTCAAATTCCGGCAGCAGCGATTATAACAGCCGATTCCCGGATAGCACCGAAATGTGAAGGTGTCCTTTCCCCCAATCTGCCTGCCGGGTAAATCCTTTAATTTGTCTAAGTCTATAGACTTCATAAGTCATCGTCGTCCCATTTGCATGGAGCAGGGCGCATGGAGCATGGAGAAAAAAATCGTTAAGTATAACTTTGACCCCGTGCCCCATGCTCCATGCCATTTGCGTGTGAAACAATCATTTCCGCAACGGTCATCCTGATTTTTCCGGCAAAACCCAGTGTCTGCTTAACTTCCCGCTCAAGTATTGCTACTTGCCGATAAAACGGTGTGCGATCAAATTTGAAATAGCTTTGGCGGCCGCAAAGCCGGTCAAAAGTTTCGCAGCCCGGTCCATAAACCGGATTTTGACCGGGTTTTTGCAATTCATGGGGGATTCCGTGCAGCCGGCAGATCATCGGACGATAGGGATACAGGATGCACAATTCATCAAAATTAAGCGGGCACATCTGCCGCACGGCCGCTGCGCTATT
>PVMK01124444.1_pt1 | contig 10108 bp, 9 predicted proteins | sample 1853481 | NCBI WGS metagenome assembly PVMK01 (sample SAMN08533507, study PRJNA380276) | Marine sediment metagenome, whole genome shotgun sequencing project.
GAATTGTAACTTATTGGGTGCCGGTGTTCACTTATCGAATTGGATTGTTGGAACTGGCAATCCAATTCGATAAGTGAACACCGGCACCCAATAAGTTACAATTCGATAAGTGAACACCGGCACCCAATAAGTTAACACCGGCACCCACAATCCACCCAAAGTTAACACCGGCACCCACAATCCACCACAATTGAGATTTATGTCACAAAAGTGTCATTGCTTTGCCATATATGTGACCAAAGCGAATGTCGCACACTGACACTAAGTATGGCTCCGGTATAATGCACGCTGCATTCCTGCAGGCATATCTGCATACAGGATCCAATCTTGAGACTGCCCAAGCCAATCTACGAAGTGCTGCCATTTTTCCTGGTCGGATCCGGGGCCCTGTTTATTACGCTTGCGCTGAAACGCTATGAATATGTGCCCACGCTGTTGACTTGGTTGATCGGAATATTCTGCGTTCTTGTCGGCTTACTCATTCTCACCATCCGCCTGATTTATCGCATCAAAAGCAGAACTGAAGAAGACGGCTAGGCCCGCATGCGGGCGTCGCGCCTGCGCTCCGATTCCTTAAGTAATTTCTTGCGTAAACGGAGATTTTTTGGAGTCACCTCCAGCAATTCGTCGTCATCAATAAATTCAAGCGCCTGCTCGAGCGAAAATCGAATCGGCGGCGTCAAAACTATATTTTCATCACTGCCCGCCGCACGAATGTTGGTTAACTGTTTCGCTTTGGTTGGATTGACCACCAGGTCGCTTTGCCGACTATTGATACCCGTGATCATCCCCTCATAGACAGCCTGTCCATGGCCAATCAGGAGCCGGCCACGATCCTGGAGGTTGTAGAGTGCGTAAGCGAGTGCTTTGCCGGAGGTCATCGAAACGTGTACGCCATTGTTTCTTTGGCCAAGCGCTGTGGTCACGTATTGATCGTATTTTTCAAATACGTGATAGATGAGGCCGGTTCCGGATGTCGCGGTCAGGTATTCCGTGCGGAATCCGATCAGGCCTCTGGTGGGAATTCGGTAATCGAGCCGGACACGCCCTTTGGTGTCGGGAGTCATCTCCTGCAGTCTTCCCTGGCGTTCAGCCAGGCGCGTCATCACGGCGCCCTGATAGCTCTCCTCGAAGTCGACGGTGAGTTGTTCCCAGGGTTCCAGTTTGACGCCGTCTTCTTCATGAAAGATGACCTCCGGCCGGGAGACGGCGAGTTCAAAGCCTTCGCGGCGCATGGATTCAATCAGAACCGAAAGGTGTAATTCACCGCGCCCCGATACGCGAAACTTGTCCGGGTCTTCTGTCGCTTCCACGCGCAAGGCAACATTATGTTGCAATTCCTGCTCCAGCCGTTCGCGAATCTGACGGCTGGTCAGGAATTTGCCGTCCTGGCCGACAAAGGGAGACTTGTTGACCTGGAAAGTCATACTGATCGTCGGTTCATCGATCGCCAGTGCTGGCAGTCCTTCCGGATGGTCCCTGGGACACAAGGTGTCAGAAATTGCGAGCTTGTCGATGCCACTGAAGACAACGATATCGCCGGCGCTCGCAGATTCCCGTTTCTGCCGCTCGAGACCGTGATACCCGAACAGTTCCAGGATCCTGCCGTTCCGCGTTGAGCCATCGGCACTGACGATACAGACCCCTAGATTTGTCTCGACCCGTCCGCGCTGTATGCGACCGATTCCGAGAACGCCGACGTAGGGGTCGTAGGCCAGGCTTGAGATCTGCAATTGCAGCGGACCGCTTTCATCAACATCCGGCGGCGACACTTTTGAGACGATCGCTTCGAAAAGCGGCGTCATGTCGCCATCGCGATTAGCGGAATCGGTGCTTGCGTAACCGTGCAGCGCTGACGCATAAATCACCGGAAAATCCAGTTGCTCGTCGGTGGCGCCAAGGCGATCGAACAAATCGAAGGTCTGGTCCAGCACCCAATCCGGGCGAGCCCCGTCACGGTCGATCTTGTTGATGACAACCAGCGGCCGCAAACCCCGGGCAAACGCCTTTTGCGTCACAAACCGTGTCTGCGGCATTGGACCTTCAACGGCGTCGACCAGCAGCAGTACGCTATCGACCATTGACAGTACGCGTTCGACCTCGCCGCCGAAGTCAGCATGCCCTGGTGTATCAACGATGTTGATGCGGTAGTCCCGCCAACGGACGGCGGTGTTTTTCGCGAGGATGGTTATGCCCCGTTCCCGCTCCTGATCGCTCGAGTCCATCACACGCTCGGGCACGGCCGCACGTGGCCCCAGCGTTCCTGACTGCTGCAGGAGCTGATCGACCAGCGTGGTCTTGCCATGATCGACATGGGCGATGATGGCGATATTGCGGAGTCGCTCGATACTGGACATTGGATTAAAAGGAGGGTGATACCGGGTGGCGCGGATTATAGAGACGATGGGCTGTAATTGATACGACCAGCATCCCGGGCGTGGATTGACGACCAGACGCGAGAGTCTCAGGATTGACGCTATAATTCGCGGCAGAACGCAAATCAAACCTTTGTCCCGAGTATCAATTCAGGTATCAGTAATGAAGATCAAAAAATGCTGCGAAATAATTTTCGTAACGGTAGCGGCGATGCTCGTTAGCACGTCGATTACGGCCTGTGCGGATATGAATGACGGGGTGCAACCTCGCCAACGGATAACATCCTGCCCGCCGGGTGAGGTCCTGATCTGCGAGACCCGCCGCCAACAGCCGTCGAAAGGCGGTGCAGAGGAAGAGATACCGCAACACGACTTCTGCTATTGCGAACCTCGTTTCTAGCGCGGGCACAAGTCGGCTATCTTAATGTATTGCAAGAAAAGCAAAGGAGAGTAATGAGTACGGAAAAACTCGCGTTCCTGATTCTGCTATGCACAGCAAATCTCGCTGCGGTCGGTGTCGTTGCCGCACAAACGGACGACCGCATCCCGCTCATATTTGATACCGATTTTGTCATGCCGCCGCACGACGACAGCATGGCACTGATGCTGGCACTGCAATCCCCCGAGATTGAAATCCTGGGTATCACGACCGTTGCCGGAAATGAAAGCGTCGAAACCGCAACGTCTGACGTCTTAAGAATGCTCGAGATCGCAAATCAGGCAGACATCCCCGTTTATAAGGGCGCGGACATGCCACTGGTTCACGAGGTCAGTGATTATGCAGTACGCAAGTACGGCAGGTGGTACTCGAACGAACCTCCGCTAACCCCACCAGGCGGGTTCGCGAGCAAGAAGGCGGAAGCGGAGGCTGCCGTCTCGTTTATTGTCAGGACGGTCATGTCGCAGCCGCAACAAGTCACCATCATGGCAATCGGACCATTGACCAACATTGCACAAGCCATTCGCGCAGAGCCCGGTTTTGTCGAAAACGTCAAGCAACTTATCATCATGGGTGGTGCGGTAGCACTTCTTCCGGACGGTGCAGGCAACATTACGCCGAACGCCGAATTCAATTTCTGGGTTGACCCTGAAGCAGCGCGTGTGACGCTACGCTCCGGCATCCCGATCGAACTGTCGCCTTTGAACGTCTCGCGCAAGTCAGCCTTGACGAAGGACTGGTATGAGAAAATGGTGACGATTGACACACCGCTGACACGATTGCTCAGGGACACGCTGGGTCGCCGCTTCGATAACGAGCCCGAGCGGTCATGGTTCATGTACGACCAGATCGCGATGGCGAGCCTGATCGATCCGAGCCTCGTGACCTCGGAGCGACTCTACGTCGACGTGAATATCGATCATGGCATCAGCTATGGCGTCTCAGTCGGTGGCCGGGATATCTGGCCCGGTGCGGAAGGGGCACGGCAGATGAACGTTCAATACGATCTCGACTGGCCAGGATTTATTGAAATGTTTGTAGCAAGGATTCAGCGCCCGATACCGTAAGCGCTCTCGCTCGACTTTCCACAAGTCGTGGCCCCAAACTGGTGTGATCTGCATCACACCTTTGCCGATTCAGGCGATTTCTGGGACCTGAGCGACACCCCCATTGCCGTAATTAACCTAATATATTCCCATCTAACGCTTGGGTTGCGTTACGGAGGTTGCTATGGCCACTTCACTGCTTTGGACTTTGCTGTTCTTAGGCAATGTAGCCCTGCTATGGCTGTGGGTTAACTACGTAATCAAGGTGTTGAAAGGGCAGTGCCCACATTGTGGCAGGTAGTAAGAACTGCTGTACCTGACAATCTGATAAAAATCATCCGCGTTCATCCGAGGGCGGGTATTCATTTGTAGTGCATAATCGCGGCACCGGTATTTCCGGCAACCGCCAATAGGTAATCACGTACGGTCAGGACTGGCACGGCTTTCGGTGAATCTTTCCTGGCTGTCTGTTGCCCGATTGACGGGCTGATTAACGGCCCTAAGCATATGCACGGATGGATTCCTGTCACGGGCATAGTTAGGATTGCGCCACAAGTCAAAAAAAAGAAAATTCTCGTATCTGGTTCCTATTGGGGGGGTCTGAAATGCGACTGCATAGATTATTGCTGCTTAGTCTGATGATCGTGGTGGGTTCGGCTCATGCCCAACAACAGCCGAACATCGTATTTGTCTTCATGGATAACTTTGGTTATGGAGAGCTTGGTATCTATGGCGGCGGTATTACACGTGGCGGGGCCACTCCACGGATCGATGCTCTCGCGGCCGAAGGGATTCGCCTGACCAATTTCAATGTCGAGGTGCAATGCACGCCATCCCGGGCTGCGCTGATGACAGGGCGCTATGCAATTCGCTCTGGCAACGCCTCGGTTCCGATCACAACGGGCATGTACTGCCTGACACAATGGGAAATCACGATGGCTGAAATGCTATCGGACAAAGGGTACGCGACGGGAATGTTCGGAAAGTGGCACTTGGGCCAAACGAAAGGACGCTTCCCCACTGATCAAGGTTTCGACGAGTGGTATGGGATTCCTAACTCGACGGACGAGAGCCTGTGGCCAGATCAGGCTCAGTTCAATGCTGTTGTGGAAGAAAAACTGAGTCCATACGCCGTACCCGAATACATCTATGACGGGCGCAAGGGCAAGAAGCCAAAGAAGGTAAAGATCTATGACTCCAAGATGCGGCCAGAGATCGACCGGGAAATAACAGACAAGGCGATTGATTTTATACAACGGCAGGCACGTGCGGATAAGCCATTCTTTGTCTATTTACCGTACACGCAGACACATATGCCGGTTGTGCCAAGCGCCGAGTTTGCCGGGAAGAGCGGTAACGGCGATTGGGGCGACGTGCTAATGCAAATTGATGCTTATGTTGGGGAGCTACTTGACACGATCGATGAACTGGGGGTCAGCGACAACACGATCTTCGTGTTTACCTCTGACAATGGACCGGAGATGCTCCCAGGCCACAACGGATGGAGTGGTCCGTGGCGCGGCTCGTATTTCACCGGCCTGGAAGGGAGTCTTCGAGTGCCGTTCATCATGCGCTGGCCCGGCAAGGTTCCGGCTGGACGAGTGTCGAATGAAATTGTGCATGCTCTCGACATGTTTGCAACATTCGCAAATGTGGCTGGCGGAGATGTTCCCGACGACCGTGTGATAGACAGCGTTGACCAAATGGACTTTCTTACGGGAAAACAGGACAAGTCCAATCGTGACGGATTTATGGTTTATGTCGGTAGCGACATATTCGGCATCAAGTGGCGAAACTGGAAAATGATGTTCATGGAGATCGATCGTGGTACCGACTTTAAACGCACATACGGTTTCCCACGATTTTTCAATCTTTACTCCGATCCAAAAGAAGAATACCCACTAACGAAGGCAACCGCGGGTCATTTCTGGGTGCGGTGGCCGATGGGCGAGATTCATACTGAGCACAGTGCATCGCTACAGAAGGAGCCTCCGATCCAGCCAGGAACTCCTGATCCGTATTTGCCTCCTGGCCGTTAGCTGCTGTTCATATGCGTATAATGTATATTATGTTAAATAGAATTAATTACTAATCCATCCAACAGGTAAACACGGGATCCACGACGCTGGCGTAGACGGCCTTGTGGATCGCGTGACTCTCCTCTTGCATCGTCTTTATGTGGCTTACCGCCGCATCACACTGCTCCCTATCTCGAAACGTCATCGAGAAAAAATACGGGTGATCGCGCTCGTCGTCGGTATCCATGATCGGATGCTTGCATCGCTCGGCCACAAGCCCGGTTTGCTCCAATAGCCCTAGATCCTGCATTAATGTCGAAAAGACTCCCAGGGAGGCCTGAAACTCGTCGATATTGGAATCTGGCGAGAGAAAAAAGGTCGTGTGCATGTAGAACATGGCCGGCCTAGGCTAACCAACCAAAAACACCACCCGTCAATAGCCCGTAAATCATCGCATCAAGCAAGTTCTTGAATGTCATCGACCAGGGACGCGCGAACCAGACGCTCTCCGGAATGACCGCTATTCCGTACGCGATGAAAGCTACCGTACCCGCGATACGAAACACGGCCAGGTAATCTGCATCGGGCACGATTGTTCGGGAAACCATGTACGCACACATTATCGACACAAAAAGAAAATAGATGACCATACTGATCATCTTCGGTCCCATTGACGGCATCCCGTTGCGCGCCACTGTAATGTAGGCAATGGGTCCATCTGAGTATTTCTGTTGCATCTCGGGTTTGGCCATTTCGGACCAATCGATGCAAAACGGTAGTACGTAAAATCCGGGCTTGCTGCCCTTCAAGGCGTCGCGAACGCGTTCTTCATCATCCGTTTTGGTGTAATCGCTGTTATGCCATTTGAGAAGCATCCATATGGCCGAGCTCGCGAAATAACAGATGACGGTAGCAACCAGGATGGGCAACCAAAGGTCGAGAATAGTCATAATAACCCCCTATTGTTATTAGCTCTTTCTTGTAATTTTAGAACATTTACTTGCCCGGAAAGGCTTAAAAATCAGTGATTGCCTTGCCGAGTACGGACTCATCACCATCACCATCCTCACCGTCATTGGCAACATCCTCGTCAGCCTCATTCTCGGCCATATCTGCGGTCAGAGAATAGTCGAGTACGCCGGTAGCAATCATGTCGGCTGACACCTGTGCAATTTCAAGCTCGGTCTCAACTTCACGAAGCTTAACCTCGGACCTTATATTTTCACTGGCGCGATCGGTCAGTTCCTCGCGCAGCTCACGAGTCTTGCGCACTGAAACTTTGAGGTCGCGCTTAAACTTGTCAATTTGTTTTTGTTGGTGCGAGATAACCCCGTCACGCTTCTCCAGATCGACGGTCGTTTGCTCGAGTTCGTCCTCAAGTTTTTCACGCTTTTCTTTGGATTTTTCCGAATCGGTCTGCGCGACGCGCTGGTCTGCTTCGAGCGACCGAATAAGATGATCGTTCGAACGTCTTGATGGACCCTGCTTGAGGTTACTCTTGCGTGAACTGATCGCGGACAGAATCCAGCCAAGAACAAACGCTCCGACCGAATACAGAATGAGATTTAGGGGAAGATCAGCAGGCATCGCGTTAGATTATGCACTTTTGCTTTTTAGAAAAGGACCGGGTTCTCAATCCGGAAATGCTGAATACGCTCAAGATAGGCCATCTATCGTTACAAAGCATTCGAAATACACTAAAAATATGTATGAAAAACAACGTTATACTACACCCTCTTCAAGTGATTTATCGGTTTGGTACCCAAATGTCTACGGTACCGGAAGTTATCATCGACTGTATCAATAGTCGGCTTCGCGCCCATACAGACCGGCCTATGCGCCCTGCCCTTTGGGCATCGCAAGAGTCCTAATGATATCGACGACCTTGTCGGTGAAATCCGTGAACAGGCCGTCAACGCCAATTTCGGTCACAAAATATCGTACCAAAGCCTCAAATGTCGCAAATCCAGGCGGAAGATCGTCCGCGCGGAACGTGAACGGATGAACGACCAGTCCCAAGTCATGAGCGTCACTGATCAAGTCGGTTGGTCGAGGATGACCGTCAACTATCGTATACAGGTGGGAAACATGTGGTCCGATGCCATCGGCAATGGCCGCAGTTTTTTCGAGTCCGGCTCGTGACCTGAGCAAATCGTAGTCCGTTCCAGCTTCCCTCCAACTATTCTTGCCTACGAGTTGAACGATTGGCCACGGGCATTGAAGTTCCAGTTTTAGCCGTTGTACTTCTGCATCGTCAAAGCACTGCACGTACACCTTGCTTGGATCCCTCGACCCATCGAAAGTATGGATCTGCTCTAGCAGCAAAGGAGCGATATCGATGCCTTCCGTCTTGTGCCAGGCCGGACTCTTGATTTCCGGATAGATGCCGACGCAGCGTCCCGTCGCCGAGTTCAAAAGATTGATCAGCTGAATTTCCTCCGCGAAGGTGTGTACTTCATTAGACCCAGTTTGCGGCGGAAATCGGTCGGGGTAGACCGCGCTTCCATCGGCGTTCATACGCTCCCAGGCGGTCAGCGTGCGAATCTCGTCAAGATAGAAGTCGCGCGCATAGTAGCGACTGTCGTCGCGGTGGCGATTGGGAAATCGGAGCGAAACATCAGTCACTGTCTCGAGATGCACGTCGTGCACGACAATGAGTTGGTCGTCCCGCGTTGCGACGACATCCTGTTCGAGGAAATCGGCGCCCATGGCATGGGCCAGTGCTTTGGCGGCTCGTGTGTGTTCGGGAACGTAGCCAGAGGCGCCGCGATGCGCAATAACGACCGGTCTCATCAGCTATATCACTTTAAGTTTAGCCAGTAACTCTATGATAACTAAGTTTCTCCCTCAGGGCCGTAGCCTGGAAAGTCGACCACCTCCCAGCGCTGGGTGTCCTGGCCTCGTGCCGTGAGTCTGAGCGAGTCGACCATGTCACGCGCTTTCCAGTCTATGGGGTCTCCGACCCGTTCAACAACTTTTGGCGGCGTCTCCGAAATACCGCCAAATGGTCGAATCGTGATCATGCCGATGTTGTTGGCGTCAGCGACATCCATCATGTAAATGACCAGTTCCGGATCTTTCTCGAATGCAGCTGGCAGGACAATTACAGCCTCCGAGGCCTTTATTTGCGCAATAAGTTCGTCCTTGATGGCCTCGGGAGTGCCGTCCGACGGCATATTTTCGGGCTTGCTGACGTTGAGATAGTAGAAACGATCGTCACTTTCGAGAAATTCGAACACTCGTAAGTAATCATCACTTTCTTCGAAAGTGTGCGTCACAAATACACGTATTGGCTTCGCTTCCGACACTGCCAGCTCCTTGTCAGTGTGTCGGTCACCATCTTAACGAATTCGCCGCCTCACCGCCCTATCGCGTCTAGAATCGATATGGCGGTTCCCATGCCTGTAAGGTTTCGGTATCGTAGCCGCCAGATGCGCCTCCTCCTGTATAACATTCGCTATGCCGTCGGCGGCGGTGTCAGCATGCACATGCCTTTGCCGGGTGCAGGATATGTGTTGGGTAACCAGTCTGTACTCCCCGAGATTACGCAATTCATCAAATCTGTGGATCCCGACATTGTGGGATTGATCGAAGTGGATACGGGCTCGATACGCAGCCGCAAGGTCAACCAGGCGGAGAAAATTGCGGCCGATCTCGGCATGAATACTTCGTACGAAACCAAGTACGGCTCCAGGTCTCTGAACAAAATTCTGCCGATCATTCGCAAGCAGGGCAACGCATTCCTGGCGGCATCACGGGTGCATGGCGAGAAATTTCATTATTTCGACACGGGTATCAAGCGATTAATAATTGAACTGGAAATGCGGCAATTCGCAATATTTCTGGTGCACTTGTCGCTCAAATACCGGCATCGACATATACAACTTCGCAAGTTGTACGATTTAATCAGTGATACCGAAAAACCTGTGATTGTTGCAGGCGATTTCAATACATTTTGGGGTGGGGACGAGATTTACCTGTTCGCGAAGGCGGCAGGCCTGACCTCAGCGAATGTCGATAGCATTGCAACCTATCCTAGCCGGTCACCGCGGAAAGAACTCGATTTCATTCTTTACCAGCAAGGAATAGAGGTAACGGCGTTCGAGGTGCCACAAGTCAAATTCTCGGATCACCATCCCCTGGTATGCGATTTCGATATTGCGTAGCGAGAGACAGGAATGACGATGCAACACTGGACTACCGAAACTGACGATGCGGGCATCGTCTGGG
>PVMK01165894.1_pt1 | contig 10106 bp, 10 predicted proteins | sample 1853481 | NCBI WGS metagenome assembly PVMK01 (sample SAMN08533507, study PRJNA380276) | Marine sediment metagenome, whole genome shotgun sequencing project.
CTTTCGGACAGCTACCACGTTGCAGAGATATCCGGCAGCGCCTGCCTGGACGACCGAAATTAATCGTTTGCCTGTTGAGATTTACCTGCGAGACAACCCGGATGGTGACGGCGATGTGCACAGTGATAACGACCTGAAAGTTTTCGTGCTGGCGCGGGCTCGGGGGAGGCGCGGAACAGAGGCCATGATTGAAAGTCTCTGTGGCTTCGATTTGTCGGCGATTGACAGCAATGACCAGCAATCTGGCCAGCCCGTGACCGGGACGGACCTATCCAGTCAGCCGGTCAACGCTTATGGTATCACCGATTGAGCCGGGAACGCACACACTGAATTGGGTCTGTAATATTGGGAGGGGAAAAATGAATCGATACCGAAAGCTGGCGCGGGTATTCATCAGCTTCAGCCTCTGGTTGACACTCTGTGCACCGGTCCTGGCGAGTGAGCTGCAGCAGGAATATGTGACAACTACCCCGGTGCTTACCGATGGTGTCCTTTATGTTGCCAGTTCGATCTACCCCGGCATCGTGGTCATTTACGGGCCATCGATATTTTTGAGACCTTTCCGGTCACTCTCTGGGATGCTGCAGAAAGAATGCCGCTTGCTGGAATCGGCGACAACCAGGTGACCAGACAAGCAGCGATCCACCTGCCATTATTCAAGTCGATAATCAGTACCGCAGTCTTTTTACCAATCTTGCTGATAGTTTGCTGCCTCTGACTGTCGGGCAGGTGGGAAATTTACTACCTGCACTGGGCGTCGCTTCTGCAATAGAGGCAGAGGTCCTGTTGCACGCTGTGCGTGGTCGACGTGGTGGCTCGCCGGAGCAGGTTGCTGGCACTGACGAGGACCCGCAGCGGCTCTGGAGTATCAGCCGGTCTTCGCCGGTTCTGGTGGGTCGCAGCTCGTTCAGTGCCGCGCAGGAGCAACGCGATCGGGTCCTTTATGTTGGTGCCGGGGATGGCATGTTGCATGCGTTCTTTGTCAGTCGCTGGGATAGCACGACAGGAACTTACCTGATTAATGACCCCGATGGTGGCAGAGAATTGTGGGCATATCTGCCAGGTAGTTTCCTCCCATATCTCAAGAACCAGCCACTGGACGATTCTCTTGGTGAGCTTGCCGTGCATCTCGATGGCTCACCGGTGGTCAGGGAGCTGTTCCTCGACCTTGATGGTGATGGTCGTCGCGACTGGCACACTCTGCTGGTGGCAACCGGCACTATTGTACAGGGGCGCCGCAGCTGCCTTTTTGTCATAGATATCAGCAACCCTTATCAGCCAGAACTGCTTTGGGAAAAGCTGTTGCCGGGGGACGCTGTCGGTCGAACCCGTGGTGTTACCTTTGGCGACTGTGGCACCGCTTCAGGTTCGTCAAGTTGTCTTTATCTTACGGCAGACTTTGCCGCAGGAGGTGATGCCGGGCTTCACGCTCTCGCCGTAGACTTGGCAACCGGAGAGAAGCTCTGGCAGTTTTCAGTACCTTACTCGGCATCAGGAGTTGTGGCCGAGGCCACTCCGGCAGTACCGGCGCTGATGGATGTCAACGGGGATGGGAGGCGAGATGCGCTGGTGTTCGGTGATCTGGTTGGACAGCTCTGGGCACTGGACCTTAACGATGGTCACGCCTATGGCGATGCGCCGATTTATGTCGTGCCGGGTGGTGTCGCAGAGCCGATAGGTGCCGGGGTTGCAGTTCAGGACCAGGTAATCACATTCGGTACAGGCGGTGTTGAGCATTCTTCCGATAATTATCAGTATGCTGTTTATGCCGTGGAAGTTATGGCCGATGGCAGCCGTCTACGTTGGAGATATCCACTGGCGATGGGCGAAAAGATCTGGGAAACGCCTACTGTGGATGCCTCCGGCAATGTGCTTTTGGGTACGGCGGTCGATTATCTCTCTTTGGCCAAGGCCGGTGAACAGCCGACCACAGGTCGAATCGTCGCTCTCAAGGCAGATGGTGAGGAAGAGATCAGTCATGATGCTGAAGCGGCAACTCTGGGGCGGGTGGTAACAGCACCAGGGGTCACTGTTTCAGTCGCTTTGACTGGTGAAGTGACTCAGTTCGGTACTGCCAATCGCTTGGATAGTCCAGTTGCCAGCCCCGGCTCGGTCAAGATCTTGTCGTGGCGGCAATTATGATTTGTACCGGGAAGGTTAGTGGCAAAAGGATAAAGCTCGCACACCGCTCGCGCGGCTTTACCTTGTTGGAACTGCTGCTGGTGATGGCAATGGTCGGTATCCTGACCTGTGTGGCAACCTGGGGCGGAAGTCATCTTGTCCGTGGTTGGCAACTCAAACGGGCGGGGCATCAGTTGCTAGAAGATCTCAAGGCGGTACAAGCGCGAGCCGAGATGTCCGGAAGTCTGACCATGGATAACGGTTCTCTGGTCATGCAGCGAACTTTTCTGGCCTTTGATACTGATGCGCGAAGCTATGTGGCTTATGCCTGGCAGGATCGTGATAGTGACGGCGTTGCCGAGGCAGGCGAATCGGTGCAACTCTGGCAGAAAAGTCTGCCGCCCGGAGTTTCATTCGGTTGGTCATCCGGCATTGATCGCCGTGCATGCAGCAATGTTGCCGGTGCGCCGACGAGTGCAATCTCCTTCTCCAGTCCCGCTTATGCACCGTGTGATGATCGGCCTTGCATCAAGTTTGATCAGCACGGTTTCAGTGTTATGGGGCCAGGAGCTGTTTACCTCTCTGAGGGTGAACAGTCGCTGGCAATTACCGGGACGCGGCCGGGGCATTTTACAATGTGTGAGTGGGGTGGGGAGCGGTGGCGCTAAGGATTGCCCACACAAACTTGCCACTCACATCCTGTCATGCTAAAGTGCTTAAGTATCTACAAGGCCGGGGTTTTCCCGGCTTTTTCTTTCGATCAAGCAAGCAATTATGATGCAAGCCCACCTACAACAAAAACCAGAACTCCTCGCCCCTGCCGGTAGCCTCGAAGCTTTTTTCGCGGCGATGGAATTTGGCGCCGATGCGGTTTACGTGGGCCTCAAAGAATTCTCCGCCCGGGCCAAAGCCAAGAACGTCAATCGTGATGAGCTGGAGCGTATGATTGGCTATGCTCACACGCGGCAGCGGAAAGTCTTTCTGACCCTCAACACATTGGTGAAAGAGAAAGAACTTTCGCATCTGATTGACGTACTGGCCGCTGTTGAGGCCATGGGTATCGATGCTGTAATCCTTCAGGATATGGGTGTCTGGCGCCTGGTCAAGCGGCATTTTCCTGGCTTGGAGATGCATGCTTCGACGCAGTTGACCATTCATAATGCCGCCGGAGTACGTATGGCCGAGCGCCTCGGTTTCTCACGTGCCGTGCTTGCCCGTGAACTGAGCCTTGAGGAAATCGCGGTAATTAAGCGCGAGACGAGTCTCGATCTCGAACACTTTATCCATGGTGCCCACTGTTTCTCCTTCTCCGGCCAGTGCAGTTTCTCCTCCTGGCTTGGCGGCATGAGTGGAAATCGCGGACGTTGCGCCCAACCCTGCCGGCGGCGCTATCATCATAAAGGCAAAGACGGTTACTACTTTTCGCCCAACGATCTCTCGGCTATTGATCTCCTGCCGGAACTAGCGGCGGCTGGGATTATGAGCTTCAAGATCGAGGGGCGCATGAAGAGCGCCGAATACGTGGCCAACGTCATTCAGGCGTACCGCACCGTTCTCGATGCTTCGAATCGGGATCGTGGCGCGGCAATTGATAAGGCTAAAGAACTGCTCAAAGAATCGTTTGGTCGCCAGCCGACCCGTGGTTTTCTGCCGGGCAATGTTCCCACCGATATGGTCAACCCCGGTGTCCACGGTGCTACCGGTCGACTGATTGGCACTGTCGAGCGTTGCGAGGGTGGGCTGCTCTCTTTTGTGTCCCGCGATCCGGTGCATTTGGGAGATCGCCTGCGAATACAGCCAGCCACCGACAAGCCGGGTACGGCGTTTACGATTCGTGACCTGCGGCTTGCCAACAAACCGGTTAACCGGGCCAACGCAGGCCAACGCGTTGCGGTTGGTTCTCCACCGGAGAAAAGCTTTCGCGCCGGTGACCGGGTTTACAAAGTTTCTTCAGGTAGGGCTTTCAACCTGAGTCAATCTGCCTGTCGCAAGCGCCTCGAGAGTGTCTCTCCCGGAGAGGCTGTGGTCGATCTCACCTTTGCCATGCCGACGTCCGAGCGAATCGAATTGAACGCAGCCTGTCAAGGTCTGTCGCTAACTCGCCACTATACGGTTGAATCGTTTCCCGCAAAGGAACGGCCGCTGTCGCACGAGGTTCTGGCCAAAGTCTTTGGTAAAACCGGTCAGCTGCCACTGGCGCTGGGACGTCTCGAATGTGGTCCCCTGCCAGCTGTGGTTTTGCCGCTCAGTCGATTGAATGCTGTTCGTCGCGAGTTTTATCAAGAGCTGGCAGAGCTCGTTGCCGGGCTTCAACATGAGGCTCTCACTGATCATCGCCGTCAGGCCATGGCGGATCTGGCCCCTGCCGGAATGTCACCGGTCGCAGTCCCTTGTCTTGCGGTTGCACTCGGCAACCTGCATGACCTCTCTCTGCTTAAGCAGGAGGGTGTTGATGAGTTGATCCTGCCGCTTTCTCCCGGCGCTGGCGCCAAGCTTGAAGCGAGCAGCCGCTTTGTCCTCAAGGCTCCGGAACGAATTCTCTGGGACTTGCCCCTGGCGATTTTTGATGCAGAGTGGCCAGCATTACAGGATGAGGTTAATCGGCTGCTCGAGCTCGGCTTCCGTCGCTTTCGTTTACAGAATATTAGTCAAATGCTACTCTTTGATGGTGTGGATGGTCTCTCGCTGGAGAGCGGCTATCGACTCTTTACCACCAACAGCCAAGCGGCCTTCGCCTGGCGTGAACTGGGGCTCTCGGCAGCGACTCTCTATGTCGAAGATGACCGTGACAATCTGGCCGCACTGCTTAATCGTGAGACGCAGCTGCCGCTGACAGTAACTGTCTATGCCAGTCTACCGATGATGGTTTCACGCATTCCGTTACGCAGTGTCAAACCAGAGCATCCGCTGATCTCCGATCGTGACGAGGCTTACCGGGTGGATAATCGCACCGGGCTCACGGTGGTACGTCCGGAGCAGGATTTTTCGCTGCTTGGGTATCTCGGTGAGTTACAGAAAATGGGTTGCGGTCGCTTCGTTGTTGACCTGGCTCATCTGGGGCCGGCCTCTGTCGAAGGGCGCCGTGTGCTTGCTGCCTACGGACAGGACGCGACCATGTCGAGGACCTCGACCTTCAACTATCTGCAGGAAATGATCTAGAGACTCTCTCCGAATGGGGATTGTGTTAACTGAACAGTTACCGTTTTTTAAAGATAAATCGGACACGGATTGCACGGATGAACACGGATTTAGAGGCAAGCTATCAAGGCGTAAGATTTTGTTCGATCCGTGTAAATCAGATTCTTATCCGTGTCCAGATGTTCTGTTTGTAAACTGAATAGTTACAAAGCAGAGAATTTTACCAGGAAAGTGAACTATACATGGAACAAATTGAAATTCTAACGACCAATGCCCAGGTTGCAGAACTGGCCGAGCTGCTCGCCGCCGAGACCACGATCGCCGTCGACCTGGAGGCTGACTCAATGCACAATTACCAGGAGAAGGTTTGCCTGATCCAGGTCTCGACACTTGAGCGAACGGTGCTGATTGATCCACTGGCGGCGACGGACCTGAGTCCGTTAAAGCCGGTCCTGGCTAATCCCGCTATTCGAAAAATATTCCATGCCGCTGATTACGACCTACGTAGCTTGAGTCGTGATTTCGACCTGGAGGTCAATGGCCTGTTCGACACTATGATTTGTGCTCAGCTACTGGGTGAGGATCGTATTGGCCTGGCAGATCTTTTGCGCAAATATTTCAGTGTGCAACTCGACAAAAAGTTTCAGCGTGCCGATTGGTCACAGCGTCCCTTGCCCGCTGAAATGGTGCGTTATGCCGCTGAAGATACCCGCCACCTGCATCGTCTGGTGGCTATCCTGGAAGAGCGCCTGGTGGATCTGGGCCGTATGAGCTGGTGTACGGAAGAGTTTGCCTTGATGGAGCAGGTGCGTTTTGCCGAAAACGACGGACCGATCTGTCTGCGTTTCAAAGGTGCAGGTCTCTTATCCCGACGCGAACTTGGTGTGCTGGAAAAGGTGATGCAGTGGCGTGAGCAGGAGGGGGCCCGGCGCAATCAACCGGTCTACAAGATTCTCGGCAACAAATCGTTAATGGAGCTGGCGCAACGTATGCCCAGGGAAACGGGGCATCTGCGTGGTATCGATGGCCTGTCGCCTCGTTTGATCGAACGCTATGGTCGTGCTTTGTTGAACGCTGTTCGTGAAGGCCTGAATATAGCCGAAGAAGAGTTGCCAAAATTCCCGAGGCAACCGCGGCGGGCAAAGGATCCGGGTCTCGAAGAACGGGTCAAGGCACTTAAAAAATGGCGGCAGAAAGAGGCCGCAAGATATGCTCTGGAGCCAGGGGTTCTGATCAATAATGCGGCCCTTGAAGCCGTTGCTCTGGTCAGGCCGCTGTCTCTGGCTGAGCTTGACACCGTTACTATTTTGAAAAACTGGCAGAAAAATGAACTGGGTGAGACCATGCTGGAAGTTCTCTAAGACCAGGGTGGAAGCCCTCATAAGACAAGCCGATGAAAAAACTCCATACCTTCTCTCTCGCTGATCGTGCTGAAGCAGGCTTATTGAAAGAACTTCTGGAGCGTGAAGGTGTGACCTGCCTGATTCGTAATGAACAGCTCTTTGCTGCTCTTGGCGAAATCCCTTTTCTCGAATGTTTCCCGCAACTCTGGGTGGTCGATGATGAAGTCTGGCCGCGCGCCAGGCTGCTCCTCGACAATTGGTTTAAGATCGATGAAGAAACCGTGCCGTGGACTTGCTCATCATGTGGCGAGATTCTGGAGGGGCAATTCGGCGCTTGTTGGAAGTGTGGGAAGGAGAGGCAAGAGTAAAGCTTACAGCTTACACGTACTGTCTCACATATTCATACATGACCACCGAAGCGGCTATGCTGACATTAAGACTCTGTACGCTGCCGAACTGGGGAATAGTCAACTTCTTCAACTGCGGATAGTCTTTCGTCTCGAAACTGAAACCAAACTCCTCATGTCCCAATACAAAAGCACTTTTGCGCGGCAGCTCTACTGCACAAAGTGATGTTGCCCCCTCCGGGTCGAGTGTGAAAAAAGTATAGCCCAGCGCAAATAAATCAGCATGACAGTCAGCAAAGGTCTCATGGAAAAGTGCCGGAACCTTACGAAAAGATCCCTTAGCCGGTGATGGATCGAAGGGGTCAATATTAACCAGGTGCACGGCAGTCGCACCGAAGGCCTCGGCACTGCGGAAAATCTTGGCTACGTTGAATCCAACCTTGAGCTGATCAAGTACCAGAACAAACTCATGCGCACCCGGTTTGGCCAGAACATTGCGCTGACGTTCCTTGTTGTAGCGCAGTAACATCTGGCGCCGACTTTCTTTTCTGCTCATGTTGAATCCCGTCCTCTTACCGGGTCTTTCCCGGTATCCCGGCTTCGGTCATCGGTCGCGGGTCAAGTAACTGGTTCAACTCTCCTCTGGCAATACCTTTTCTGCAAGGGCGACTTGCCGAACCGTTTTGCCGGTTTCATGAGCCTGCTTGGCTATGGCCGCAGCACGGTCATAGCCGATCACCGGAGCCAGGGCGGTACACATGGCCAGACTCTCTTCGATAAGCGCTTCGCAACGCTGCCGGTCAGCGACGAGACCTTGCAGGCAACGTTCATTGAATTGACCAACAACATTGGCCAGCAGGTCAATCGATTGCAGCAGGTTATGCGCCATGACCGGCATCATGACATTCAGTTCAAAATTACCGGCGAGACCGCCCAGAGTGATGGTGGCATCATTGCCAACTACTTGGGCGCAGACCTGCATCATGCTCTCGGCCATGACCGGATTGACCTTACCTGGCATGATCGAACTGCCCGGCTGAACTGTGGGCAGTTGCAGTTCGCCAAGGCCACAGCGCGGACCACTGGCCAGGAAGCGGATGTCGTTGGCGATTTTAAAGAGAGCGACAGCCGTGGTTTTCAGGGCGCCACTGGCAGCGACTACCTGCTCTTTGCCAGCCTGGGCGGCAAAGTGGTCTTTTGCTTCTCGCAATGGCAGTTTGGTCACCTCGGACAGCCCGGAAATGACTTTCTGGGCAAACTCCGGATGAGTGTTGAGGCCGGTGCCGACTGCTGTGCCACCGAGAGGAAGCTCGCAGAGGCCGTCCATGGCCCGTTCAAGCTCACTTGTAATCAGAGTCACCTGGCGGAAGTAACCGCCGAAGATCTGGCCGAGACGAATCGGTGTGGCATCCTGCAGGTGAGTGCGGGCGATGGTGACGATATCGTCAAATTCACGGGCTTTCTTGCCCAGAGTCTTGCAAAGGTCGCCGAGAGCCGGTAATAGATGCTGGTTAATTTCTACAGCAGCGGCCAGGTGCATGACGGTCGGAATAACATCGTTGCTCGATTGGCCGTAGTTGACATGGTCATTGGGATGCACGGTTCGACTGCCGAGCGGCTCATCAAGGAGTTGGCAGGCGCGATTGGCAATCACCTCGTTGGCGTTCATGTTGGTGCTGGTGCCCGAGCCGGTCTGGAAGATATCGAGAGGGAATTGATCGTCCAGGTCACCAATAATGACTTCTTCGGCCGCATCCATGATCGCCAGGGCCACTCGCTCGTCGAGCAGGCCGAGTTCCCGGTTGACTTGTGCCGCATGTTCCTTGACCATGCCGAGAGCGCGCAGAAAGGGGCGGGGGAAAACGATACCCGAGATCGGAAAGTTCTCTCGGGCTCGAGCGGTCTGAGCGCCATAAAGAGCGTCAGAGGGCACAGTCATGCTGCCCATGGAGTCCTGTTCAGTGCGGGTTGCAGACATTTTAAATCTCCTCTACAGGATGGTGCTAGAAAGAGCATCTTCTTGAAATCATTAATAGTTTTAACGTCTTCAGCATATCAACTGAAGCGCTACTGTCAATGGCCCTTGTTGGCTTTAGGCTCTTCAAAAAGATTTTAGTATCGCTAAACTTTCTGCGTGGATAGAATACCGCTCATGTCGACTCTCGCCTTTACATTAATTCTCTTCTCCGCGCTGATGCATGCGTTCTGGAACCTGCTGGTCAAACGCAGCCAGGACAAGACCGTCTTCATCTGGTGGATGTTCGTTGCTTCCGGCAGCCTGATGGTTATGGCTCTGCCGGTGGTTGGCTCTTTTCCTTTGCCCTCATGGCGTGTGGTCGGCCTGGCGGCGATTGGTGGTGTCTGTTTCATGCTCTACCACCTCTTTACTGGACGCGCCTATCGTAGTGGCGACTTGTCACTGATTTATCCGCTGGCGCAGACTTCGATGTTCTGGGTGCCGGTCTGGGGAGTCCTTATCCTCGGCGAAAAGGTCTCTGCCCTTGGCCTGTCGGGGATTGGCCTGATCCTGTTCGGCGCTTATACGATCCAGTTGCGAGCGCTGGCCTGGAATGAGGTGATCCGGCCTTTCCGTAACCTGCGCGACCCAGCAGTGCTGGCCGCCCTGGCCGCTGGCTTTATCTATTCGATAGGGTCGGTGATTGACAAGACCGGTGTCATGCTCTACTCACCCTTCCATTTTACCTTCATGCTGGTTGCTTTCATGCTCTTGTTCATGACCCTGAACATCATGCGTGCCAAGTACCGGGGCCGGGTCGTGGCGGAATTCAGAAATAGTCGTGGCCTGGTGCTCATCTCGGGTCCGGTGATCATGGCTTCTTTCATTTCATTCCGTTACGGTCTACAAATGGCACCGATGAGCTATGCCGTGCCGGTACGTCAGGTCAGCCTGCTGATTGGTGTGCTGATCGGTGTGCTCTTCCTCGGTGAATCCTGCGGTCGGATTCGTTTCATCGCCACCCTGTTTGTCCTCGCTGGAGCTGCACTTATTCGCCTCAGTTAAATATACACTGCAAAGAGTTAAGGGACTGTCCCCGCAGTTAAGGGGACTGTCCCAGAATGCCGCACACGAGACTTTCAGCAGTTAAGCCGGGGACAGTCCCCATCGCAGCCGAGATAGTTCTTTGCTCCTCAGCCT
>PVMK01189425.1_pt2 | contig 10106 bp, 5 predicted proteins | sample 1853481 | NCBI WGS metagenome assembly PVMK01 (sample SAMN08533507, study PRJNA380276) | Marine sediment metagenome, whole genome shotgun sequencing project.
GTCTTTATCAATAGATGGTAATAAATGAAAAATTATCCTCGATCTTTTTTCATATCATTTATTTGTTGCCGTTTTTGTTGCCAGGATTTTGGACCACGATTTCACACATTTTTGTCGTTATGTTACCACTTGTATCTGTGGCCGATACGGTCCAGTTTATATTGGTGCCGACGCCAACGGAATTGTGTATGGTTAATGTGTCACCATCAACACTTATCAAACATCCATTATTTTTGTCGATGCGTTTCCCTTTCTTTGTAAACTTATAACATTCAACACCACTGATGCTGACACTGGCATTATCACAGCCATCACTACCAGTGGCGGTAAAGGAAATTGGCAGATCAGGAGGAGTGATATCTCGTGTCACTGCTGTCCGGTTAAGTTTTTTGAAAAGCAAGTTAACTATATGAATTTATATTAAATAATGACGAATTTGAAAGGGAACGATTTGAATTTGCTTTAAACCTGGTTTCATGGTTCTTTTGCATAAAAAATGCGAAAGGAGATTCATTGTGAACCAGGGCCAAACTATTTTCTCTCAGGTGATCGATTTCCTTCCATGGAAAAAATTTCGTCAATGTGTCAATCGTTATAACGGTAATCACCGTATACGTTCTTTTACATGCTACGATCAGTTTCTATGCATGGCTTTTGCTCAGCTTACATACCGTGAAAGCCTACGTGATATCGAGTGCTGTCTGCGGGCCATGCGGGAAAAACTCTACCATATGGGTATAAGGGGTAAAGTCTCTCGTAGTACTTTAGCCGATGCCAATGAAGTTCGGGATTGGCAAATATACAGCGACTTTGCTCAAATCCTGATCCATGAGGCCCGACAACTCTACGTTGAAGATGACTTCGGTCTTGAATTGAAAGAAACCGTTTATGCTTTGGATTCATCAACAATTGACCTATGCCTTTCGGTTTTTCCATGGGCCCGATTCCGTAAAACCAAGGCGGCTGTTAAGTTGCATACCCTACTGGATTTGCGTGGTGATATCCCAACTTTCATTTGGATCACTGACGGCAAGGTTCACGACGTCAATGTTCTTGATCATCTTATTCCGGAGCCGGGTGCAATCTATATCATGGATCGTGCCTATTTAGATTTTAAGCGACTGTACCAGATGCACCAAAGCTCAGCCGTATTCGTAACTCGTTCGAAAACCAATACGGGGCTTCGCCGGATATATTCACACAAAGTCGATAAAACCACTGGTGTTAGATACGACCAAACAGTTGTACCAACAGGCTTTTACAGTAAAAAAGACTACCCGGAAAAGCTGCGTCGTATAAAATATTTCGATGCCGAGAAAGGTAGATCATTCATTTTCCTTACAAATCAATTTATGCTTCCAGCGTTAACGATCGCCGAGTTGTATCGATACCGGTGGCGAGTGGAAATATTTTTTAAATGGATCAAACAACATTTGAGAATTAAAAAGTTTTTTGGCACATCAGAAAATGCTGTCAAAACTCAAATATGGATTGCCATCTCAACGTATGTTCTGGTTGCGATAATGAAAAAACGGCTAAAAACCGATTTGACTCTCTACACTATTTTACAGATTTTAAGTATATCACTTTTTGAGAAAAAGCCCATCTATCAAGTGTTGACAGAAAGGGATTACAAAAAACAAATTACTAGCTCACATATCCAATTGAAATTATTCGATAGTTAACCGGACACTACTGATCTCGTGTATTGCATGAAATCTCAGGAGCTATGGTATCAAAAACAGAAATGGTTTCTGATTCGGTCCCGATTCCACCATCATCATCTATTACATCAACCTCGAAAACATAGTCTCCAGTGGAATCATAGATGTAACTCAACTCAAATCCAGGTTGCGATACCGGGTCGAGGTTTTCTTGAAAACCATCACCATATTGTACATACGCGATATGGGTATCCAGAACACCTGGATCGGAAAAAGAAATGGGAATTTCGTATGGAATGCCACACTCCGCTACCATGTTGTCCGGCAGAACGACCTCGGGTGCCACATTATTCACTCTAATCATTGCAGTAGCGGCATTGCAGCAGGGTGAAGGATCACAATACATCAAGTTACTGCAGGCTGTGAACTCGACACGTTCCACACTCGGAACCGGTATGATGCCCAGGAAATACCGGATCTTTCCTTCGACGGCATTGTACTGCGGCGTAAAGGAATTAGCATCTACTATATAGCCCAGCGGTGAACTCGTTACAATACTCCAATCTATATCCTCAACACTCCCCTCCGCCGTTCCCACAAAGTCCAGCGAGGAGAAGATATCGTCCATATTGATACCATCGATATTTTTCAAGTCAGCGACGGATTCAGGTCTGCCCGTGCCGTTCAAGACCAATTTTTTCCCACCTGTCGAACTGTGGTCACTCCAGATTGTAAACGTACCGCCCGGCGGTGAAAGCCACCGCACAGAGGACGCCCAGTCGTCCATACCTTCCGTAAGACCGATATCCTCTATCTTCGAGAAGTTGCACCACGCCCTGAGTGGACGGTCCACAACGTCGAATATCACCGTATGGCCGTCAAAATTTTTATACGAATATAGTTCCAACCAGGCTTTGGCCAGGGGCACTTTTGTTCCACTCGCGTCCAGCATGATCGAGTCGCCCTCATTCACCATGTATACTCCATTCATACCCCCAACATCCACAGTTGGGCCATAGGCCGGACTGTTTTTCCGGAAGACATCCTCATGCCGGAACTCCGCCATCTTATACGTTTCACCCGGACCGTCGGTCCAGTGCTCCGTGGCATAAAAAATTAGCTCCCCCCGAGGGCTCACGTAAGCGCTCGTACCGGCAGCGAAATTCGCCGCGATAAACGCCTTATCCTTTCCAAGAGACTTACAAGAGAAATCCTTTTCCGCCTTATGTGTAAGTGTGACCTTTTCCCCCTTTTTAAGCTCACCGGTCTCCGTGTCGTATTCCAGACCCACTTCATAGGCGCCGACCTCGTTGTGGCCATCACTGGTCGGTGCAGGCGTAATGCTGCTCGTGTGACGAAATCCCAGCAGATAAAGCGGCCCATTCGACCTAACGAAACTGAGACCTTGATAACATCCGTTGCCTTCGGTCGGGACGAGGCCGATAGAAGAACCGGTCTTGACCGGCCAGTAGCCGATGATGTCAGAATAGTGCAGCGTGTAGTAAAGTTGGAATTTTCCCGTGTCCCCATCCGGGAGTTCCTTCCCCAAATCCCGGAGATCACTGACATTGGATAGCCAGAACTCCAATTCTTCGTTGTGTCCCCAAGTAAACGCCATGAGGATTTTCCCATCGTCACCCGGCAGTTTATACATGCCAAGAATACCCGCATCATGCTCCGGGCGATTATTCAGCGGGTCATCGGGATCCTCATAACCATCCAAATTCAGAGAATAATCGAGAAATTTAGGGTCGTTCGGGGGTGAATTATCCAGCGGTTTCAGATCCATGAAAATGATCTTCGCTTTAGGGTCGGTCGGATTACGAGGCTTCTCCAACGGAATAGCCACAATGTCGTCCACAATCTGCATGCTTCCCGGGTGTTTGTAGACGCTCGAGAAGTCGTCCTGATCCAGGGGCGGTGGAACTGGAGTGTGGAAAATGACCTCGTCTTCTGCCGGAGGCACAACGTACTTAGAGTGACTCCTCGCTTCCATCCGATTCGAGCGCAACCGCTCACCATCCGCATCCCGCGACCCCATCTTCACCACCATGACCGTCGAACTGCCGGGAGGTTCAACACTCCGGGTCACAACAAAATAAGGGGTGCCGCCACCCTCCCGGCGCACAATGCCCTGATTATGGTTATCGTACCTCTCCCACACCGGGTCATTGTCGGACTGTTGTCCTTCACCTCCCTTATGGAAGCCGAGCCACTCGCCGTAGTGATTCATGCTTGTAAACTGCTCCATTACAGTCTCTTCCTGGGCTGAAATGTCCCCTGCAACGATAACAACTGCAAAAAAAAGGGCCAACGCCATAAATACTTTCGTACACTTCATGGGTATTCCTCCAATATCAGAAGTACCCTTCATAACCAAAATATGCGAGGCTAAAAAGGAGTTACGAGTTTGAACTTGTTATTTGTCTTCAACGCAAATCAGCGTTCTTCTAATCAAGAGATTAAAAAGCTGTTATGCTCTACCCACTCAGCAATCGGCCTACAATCTCAGAGCTTCATCGGTTCGGGCCTTCGCTCTCATTTTCCCAGATGTCGGCCCTAACTTAATCATAAAATATTTCTTCAACCTTTAGCTTTCTGACACCGGATTGCACGAGGTTTGGATCTGTCTTTGGAAATGATTGTTTAGCTCTCCTTGAAGATAGTACTAATTAGGGGTAATCATGGAAGGATATGAAGATTTTTCTCAAATCAGCTTCCGCACAATTCTGCAATATTTGAAATCAGAATCCATTCTCCGCTCAAAAAGTTACCATAAATTCAGCAAGAATCATACCAGCTTAAATGAGTACAGCATTAAACAAATGATATGAAACATTTACATCATTTGAAGGGTTAGAATAGGCGTACCAATTCATAAAAAGCATGTGAAATTGTGGGTAAATTTACACAAAATTTATTACATTATTTACATAGTATTATGAATCAATTCAAATGGATATGTGCTACATTGTGATAATAGTGGGCGGGGTGTTTCGACGACGAGGAGAGATGTGTTTGATTGCATGTATCTGGCCATGATCGGAAATCCATTAAATTAACAGATATCAAACTCAAACCGTAAATATCAAGACACAACTGTTATAAAGATATCGTTTTCTTATCTCAGGTCTGGCGTTATCTGTGATCTAATCGAAGTTGCATGTTTCCCATCACTTCAGTCCCGCTTTATGTAGCGCGCCCATAAACCTCTCTGAATCCACTTTATTCTTGTAAAAGCCTCCCTTGAGGGAAAACTTGGGTTTAATTCTAAGCACTTCAGTTGCTTGAACCCGAGCTTCCTCATCCCTTCCTGCCATACTATAAACCACAGTCATCATAATACGAGCCCAATAAGAATCGGGCGCTTGACGGACTGCTTTTTCACACCATGTTATTGCTTCCTCGTAATGTCCCGTCATACCGAATGACAATCCTAAACTATACAAGTATATATTCGATGGAATAGGGTTCAAACGTATCGCTTTCTTATATTGTGGAATGGATTCCTCCCACCTGCTGGCAAAACTGAGTGTCTTACCCAGCATCACATGGGCCATCGCTGAATTAGGATTGAGAACCACAGCCTTCTCCGCTTCGATAATGCCCTTATCATACTGCTTTGTCATTGAATACAAAAAGCCCAACCTTCCGTGTGCTTCAGCAAGAGTGTCATCCAGGACAATGGCCTTTTGGACCAATTCTATGGACTTGGCTATAGCTTGTTTAGGGGATAAGCCCCCTCTAAACCACATTCCTACATGGTAGGCTCTTCCTAGCACGTAATATGCCCAAGCATAATCTGGATCTAAGGCAATGGCTTCCTCTGCTAATTGCTTTCCCAAAGTTATACTCTCTAAATTGACATGGTGAACATATTCACTCGCTTGTAAGCATTTTAAGTAGGCTTCAAGGTTATTTGTGCCTTTAGCGGCTGCTCGAACTTGCTCTCCCTCCGTCAGCTTTACTTGTAAGGCCGTGATGATTTTTTTTGTGATATCATCTTGGAGTGCAAATATGTCTTTTAACTCACGGTCATATCGTTCAGACCATATGTGATTCCCTGTTGTTGTATCGACAAGCTGAGCTGTAACTCGAAGCCGATCTCCTGCCTTCTGAACGCTTCCTTCCAACACATACCGCACGCCAAGCTCTCTTCTCACCCGTTGAACCTTCACCGGCTTACCTTTGTAAGTGAAGGTCGAGTTCCGGGCAATCACAAGCATCTTTGAGATTTTTGAAAGTGCAGATATGATGTTTTCGCTGATCCCATCAGCAAGATACTCCTGTTCAGGATCTCCACTCAGATTATCAAACGGTAAAACGGCAATGGAGGGCTTATCAGGCAGTAGCAGTGGCGGAAATTCAGGCAATCCCGCCTTACGAAGCGAGTCGAGAGCCCGTTCAATCTCGGCTGGGTTTTTATAGACAAAGAACTGCGACTTTGCGTACCCCTCTACCGAAGCCTTGGGTTTTCGCTTTAAAATTTCCGCGACTGCGACCTGGGCATCCGCTTCCCGGCCGGCTTCGACGTAGGTGAAAGCGAGCATAACATAAGGAAGTTCTGAACGTGGATTTGCACGCGCACGCCAACTCTCCAGCGCTTCAATCGCCTCATTGTATTGTCCCGTTAATCGGTAAGCATGGCCCAAGACCGGCAAATACCAACTCGGGTAATAAGGGCTAAGCCGCATCGCCTTCTTGACCAACTCGGTTGCTTCCGCCGGTCTTCCGGAGTACAAAAAAGGCAACGCTATCATCACCCTGACATCGGCGAAGTTAGGTGCAAGGACGAGCGCTTTCTCACCATAATTGACTGCTTTTTCATGTTGTCTTCTGGCCATATAGACTAAACTCAACGTGGCATAAGCCACAGCGTCAGAGTCATCCACGGCCAAGGTTTTCTGCGCAAATTCTTCTGCAAGTTCGAGGGACTGGGCCGGGGTGTCGGTCCATCCAAAACGAGCATCCCGATAGTGCAACCGACCAATTTCTTGCCACACATGCGCGTAATTCGGGTCCAACGCGATGGCCTTCTCATACAGGCTTCGTGCCTGAACGTTATCTTCCTTTGTGAATCTTCGGCCAACCTCTAAACCACGCAAGAAATACTCATAAGCCTCCGGGTTGTCCGTGTGTCTGCGCCGGATGCGGGCTTGTTCACCTTCGGTGAGTTTCACCTCTAAAGCCGTAACAACTTGCCCTGCAATATCATCCTGCAAGGCGAAGATATCGCCAAATTTGCGGTCATAGTTCTCAGCCCACAAGTGATGCCCTGTTAGAGCATCATTGAGCTGTGCCGTAATCCTAATATGGTCTCCAGACCTCTGAATGCTGCCTTCGAGCACATAATGGACCCCAAGATCCTCAGCAACCTGCTGCACTTTCACCGGCTTGCCTTTATATGTGAAGGTCGAGTTGCGAGCGATCACGAACAGATTCGATATATTGGACAGTGCCGTAATGACGTTTTCAGTAATCCCATCGCTGAAATAGTCTTGCGATGAATCGCCGCTCAAGTTATCAAAGGGCAAGACGGCTATGGAAGGCTTGTCAGGCAACGGAAAGGCCATCTTCTCCACAGAAGCGACCTCCAGAGGTGGGGAAATGGCACGCCAAATCAGTAGTCCACCCACTATCATAAGGAGCACGGTTAAAATTGCAAGAACTGCTCTTTGCCCTCGCCTCGGCTCAGCCCTTTTCTCCCCGATAACCTTGCCCACTGCCTCAGGATCCATAAGAGCTTTATAGACACGCACCGGTTTTGAGATGTTCTTTACGCTCTGTTCCCCGAGGTACTCGTACCCCAAGGGAAGCTTGCTTTCGATCTGGTCAAACACAGTACCAGAAACACAGACACCTCCAGCTTCAGCAAAATTCTCAACCCTGGCAGCAACGTTGACTCCATCGCCGTAAATCCGATCTTCTTCATGGATCACATCGCCGAGGTTGACTCCAATGCGAAACTCCATCTTGCGATCTTCAGGTAACTCAGCGTTTCTGATCCTAAGCTCCTCTTGGATCTCGACCGCACTACCAACAGCGTCTATTACACTAGCAAATTCTGCCAGAATATTATCGCCTGGAGAGTCCACCACTCGGCCTCTGTATTTCTGGACAATCTCGGTAATAACCTCACGGTAAGCGGTAATGGTGCGGACTGTGGCCTCGTCATCCTCGCCCATGAGACGGCTGTAACCTTTGACATCCGCACTGAGGATAGCGGTAAGTTTACGTTTAAAGCCTTGTATGGTCATTAAGCACCTTCCTAATGGTGTGGAGCATAGGAATTGGTAAGTGGCATAAGGAAAAGAACTTAAACCCAGAGAATATTTTCGAAGGAAATCAGCTTTAAATCCGTGGGGGCAGGAGATCCAGGTCAGCTAATATTGATTTATAATATCATAAGATATGAAGGGTCAATATTTTATTTAAATTACAGAAGTTTAAAAGATTCAGATATCCGGCAAATTACCAGTGAGGGAGTTTGATTGAGCCCGAATATGATTTTATTAATAATTCCAATTTCTGTTATCAATGAATCTCCCCGCTGCAAGCAGGCGGGGTATCAAAATGGAAAAGACATTTTTAATATTGGGAAGACACGTTGTTTCTCCCCAAACCCCTCTTCCGCATGTTTACCCACCGCAAGCGGTTGGGGTATTAAAAAGCCATAATAAAAGGTTATAAGATTCATAGATAGCTGAGATATTCTTTCGTTATCTCAAATCACTACTGTCCGGTTAAGAAGAAGTAAAAGGTAGGCCTGAACCTCCTTATGTGTTATAGTCATTTCACCATAAAAGACCAATAACAAAGGAGATTCAGACCATGGCTCACTCTAACACAATTTTTCATCAGCTTCTACAATTAGTTGACAGACATGATTTCAAAAAGATCGAAAAGCACTATCAGCCTAAACGAAAATATCGTTGCCTTGACCGATGGAATCAGTTTTCTGTGATGCTTTTTGCCCAAATTACTAATAGATCCGGCTTGCGCAGCATCGTTGAGCATTTTCGCTTTCCCTCAAAAAGACTTTATCATATGGGACTAAAACCCGTTAAACGCTCAACATTGGCAGATGCTAACGCCCAAAGGACCCCGGAACTTTTTGAGGCCCTTTTCGGCCAATTATTTAATAAGTGTGCAGCCCTGGCCCCAGGCCATAAATTTCGTTTCAAAAATAAATTGTACTCGCTGGACGCATCAACTATCGACCTATGCTTGAGTTTGTTCTCATGGGCACGATTTCGAAAAACCAAAGCCGGGATCAAACTGCACGCACTGTTAGATCACGATGGCCATTTGCCTGCATTCATTCAAGTCACTGATGCCAAGGTTCATGAAATCCGAGTTGCCAAAGCTCTACATTTGCCTGCAGGATCTATCGTTGCCGTTGACAGGGCATACATTGATTTTAACTGGCTTTATAAACTGGACCGAAATAGATGCTTCTTTGTCACTCGGATCAAAACCAATACCCGTTATCGAGTCACTGAGCGACGAAACGTATTGAAAAACAAAGGGTTAACGTCAGACCAGACAATTATACTAACCGGTACCAAAGCCCATCGTTGCCCAATCAAATTGCGCCGTATCGGTTATAAAGACCCTGAAAGTAAAAAGCAGTACTTCTTTTTAACCAACAATTTTAAGCTGGCAGCTAAAACTATTGCAGATATTTACCACCAACGCTGGCAGGTAGAAATATTTTTTAAATGGGTCAAGCAGCACTTGAAGATCAAAACATTTTTCGGAACTACCCGGAATGCCGTATTGACCCAGATCTGGACTGCCTTATTGCTTTGTTGATTTTAGCTCTCTATAAATACAGATCCCGGCTGGGTTTAAGCTTATCGGAAATACTACAGCTTCTTCAACTTAACTTGTTTGAGAAACGTAATTTATGGGCTCTGTTTGAAGAAGATGTACCTTTAAAACCACACACTACCCAATTGTCGTTTGATTTCATGTTCTTATAACCGGACAGTAGTGAATTCAAATGTTAAAAGAAAGATCGTTTAAGACTGAATAAGATTATGTATTGTGTATGTCAAGAACAAAATAACACAATATATGGTAGAAAAAAGCTATGATATTGATGAGGGGCCTTTTAGGAGTCCATTGAGGGTAGATAGTGAATGAGGCGGAAACTAATGATTTCGTGCTAAACCTTCAATTGCCGAAAATTGAAGGTTTCGAACCGAAATCGAATGTTGTGTTTACTTGCCATAACAACAAGCTAAAACCAATTAATTCCGATTACATATATCATTAAAGCGAAAAGGGCAAACCCTGTGAAATTGATTTGCCCTATTGGAAAACGATATCACAGGTTCTGAACCCACTGTTAAGATGTTGGATACATAGCAGAAATCAAAAGTGTGGATAATAAACAAAGCAGGGCCATTTCTGACCCTGCCTACAGAAATTTATGGA
>PVMK01125235.1_pt1 | contig 10104 bp, 5 predicted proteins | sample 1853481 | NCBI WGS metagenome assembly PVMK01 (sample SAMN08533507, study PRJNA380276) | Marine sediment metagenome, whole genome shotgun sequencing project.
AGTTCAGCGCTACCTAAGCCTCGCACTGAAGACGTGAAAATTGAAAAAATACGTCAAGAGCTTGAACTTAAGTACGCTGCAAAAGGTGCCACCACATCTGTGGCACAAACAACTCAATCGACTCAAACAACAGTACAACCAGCGATGACAAATGAATGGCTAGAAACTTTTAGACTCATGCAGGAAGAAACTTTAAAAGCTCAGACTGATTTCCAAACATCTATGACCAGTCTCATCAGGCTTTCCTAAAGACTGCTGAAATATCCATGATGCAAATGATGGGAACCGCAACGGTAGCTGCGCGACACTAACGCCCACTCCAGTTGTTGTTGCCCCAACGCCGATTGTTGTTGCCCCAACACCAGTTGTAACGGCCCCACCAGTAGCTCCAGTCGTTGTTGCCAAGCCTGTCGAAGTAGAAATTGTAGCGGCCCCAACGGTAGATATTAAGAGCATTATGCTTGAAGTTGTTGCGGAGAAAACCGGCTACCCAACGGAGATGCTTAATCTAGAAATGCATCTTGAGAACGATCTTGGTATCGATTCAATTAAGCGTGTTGAGATTCTATCTTCAGTTATCGAAAAAGTTCCAGGACTTCCAGAACTAGATAATAACGAAATGTCTAAGCTTCAGACCATCGGTGAAGTTGTTAGCTTTATTTCCGATAATGCACCAGCTACAACTGCAACAGCTCCGGTTATTGCTACGACAGCTGCCACTGCGACAGGTCCATCGGTAGATATCGAGTCAGTTATGCTTGAAGTTGTGGCCGAGAAAACTGGTTACCCAACAGAGATGCTTAATTTAGAAATGCATCTTGAAAATGATCTTGGGATTGATTCAATTAAGCGTGTTGAAATTCTTTCAGCAGTCATTGAGAAAGTCCCAGGACTTCCGGAGCTAGACAATAATGAGATGTCCAAGTTGCAAACAATTGGTGAGGTCGTTAGCTTTATTTCAGCGAATAACCCAAGTGCCGCAGCTGCGACAGTTGTCACTGCGACTGGACCAAGTGTAGATGTTCAAGCGGTTATGCTTGAAGTTGTAGCCGAGAAGACTGGATATCCAACAGAAATGTTAAATATGGATATGCACCTGGAGAATGACCTTGGTATCGATTCAATTAAACGTGTTGAAATTCTTTCAGCAGTCATTGAGAAAGTCCCAGGACTTCCTGAGCTAGATAATAATGAGATGTCTAAGCTGCAAACGATTGGCGAAGTTGTTGCCTTTATCAATGCCAGCAATCCTAACGGAGCGACACCAACGTCAACGGTTGAGACAACGACGACAACAGTAACTTCAACTGAAGTAGCAGCAGAAGCAAAGGTAAGGCGATTTACTCTAGGTTGGAAAAATGCCGATGCGATTAATCAGTACACCAATGCTTTAGTGACCGGTAGCAAAGTTGCTATTACAGATAATGGAACTGAGCTGGCGAATGATTTGGCCACTGAGTTTCAGAATCACGGCATGGAGGCTTTTGTTTGCAAGGATAGTAATGATACTGAGCTTGCAACAGTTGATGCTCTCATTTATCTGGGGGGACTTAAGGAGTTCACCAATCGTGAAGAGGCCCTTGCCGTCAATACTAACGCCTTTGCTTTTGCAAAAGCGGTGGCGCCGAAGTTTTCAAGTGAAGGCGGAGTTTTCGTCACGGTTCAAGATACTGATGGAAAATTTTCCACCAATCTTGATTTCCCGATTAAGAATCCTGAACAAGCTATCTACCGCCCATATATGGCAGGTCTAACCGGCTTGGTTAAGACCGCGGGTATTGAGTGGGCAAAAGCTCAGACTAAAGCGATCGATCTTGAGCAAGGTCAGCGTTCAACAACTGAATTAGCACAGGTGCTTTTTCAAGAAGTGCTTTTAGGCGGTCTTGAAAAAGAAGTTGGCTTACTGGCCGATGGTCAGCGAGGAAAGCTTTTTTCTTTAGAAGAGGAGAGCGAGCAAGACGTTTCACTAGCATTGCCAAGGGGAGCGGTAATCGTTGCTTCCGGTGGTGCTCGCGGCGTAACCGCAGCATCATTGATTGAACTTGCAAAAGAAGTTCAACCTAAGATTGCTCTTCTCGGACGTACCGAGTTGGTCACTGAATCTGAGGCGACAGTGAATCTAGCAACTGAAGTTGAGCTTAAGAAAGCATTGCTTGCGCATGCAAAGTCTAGTGGAACGGCTATTACGCCGAAAGACCTTAGTCGCAAGGTCAACGCCATTTTGGCCAATCGAGAAGTTCTTACTAATATTAGTTTAATGGAGGCGACTGGAGCTGAGGTTAAGTATCTTACCTGCGATATCCGCAATACAGATTCAGTTAAGACAACCTTGGACAGTATCCGTAGTGATTGGGGCTCAATTCAGGCAATCGTTCACGGTGCCGGTGTTATCGCTGATAAATTAATCGCTGACAAAACAACTGATCAGTATGAAATGGTTTTTGGAACCAAAATTGACGGCGCCATCTCACTATTAGAAGCGACTTCAAACGACCCAATTAAGATGATCTGCTTTTTCTCAAGTGTAGCCGGTCGTTCTGGCAATATGGGTCAATCAGATTACTCCATGGCCAACGAAGTCTTGAATAAGATTGCCGCCTACGAGTATCGTCGTCGCGCTGGAAAATGCGTTGTCAAGTCGATCAATTGGGGCCCGTGGGATAGCGGCATGGTTAGCCCTGCTCTAAAGAAACAATTTGAGAAATACGGCGTGCCACTTATTTCGCTTGAAGAGGGGGCAACTCTTTTCGCCAATGAAGTTAACGGTGGATCACCATCTAAAGTTGAAGTTTCAATTGGTGGTCGTCCTGACGGAGCCAGCCTTCTTCCTGCAGATGAGAAACCGGCAATCGTTTTAAAGAAGACACTTTCCTATGATGAGTTTGCTCTTTTAGAAGATCATTCGATTCAAGGTAATGCCGTTGTTCCCTTTATGTTTGTTCAACAATGGATCGTGCAATCTTGCCAATCGCAATGGTCACATCTAGCGGTCAACGAATTGCTTGATTTCCGTTGCCTGAAAGGAATCACCCTTAGCAATTTTAAAGATGAAAGTTATGAGCTGACATTAACCCTTACTGAAAAAGTGAGTACTTCTGATTCTGCTGAAGTTGCGGTTTTAGTGACAGGAGCGGCTGGTAATCATTTTAATGCAACTGCCTCTCTAAATGTTCAAACCAGAAAAGATGAGCAGGCAGCAGTACAACTTATTGATTTAACAAAATGGCAACGAAACGGATTCTATGATGGCGAAGTTCTCTTCCATAAGAATTCATTCCAGGTCATTGAATCGATCGATGGTATCGGTGCCAATGGCTTAGTTGGAAAGCTACAGTCGGATTCTTTAAAAGAATTGGTCCTTGATGGTGGTCTTCAATTAGCTCTGCTTTGGCAATGGCAAAACCACGGTGGTGGTTCGTTGCCAATGTCGATTTCAAAGCTTCAGTATTTTGACGCTGAGCTGACAGGACTTACCACCTGCACAGTTGTTGCAAATAAGAGCAGCGCTCAAAAAGCTAATTTAGATATCTTTTTTCATAATGAAACCGGTCAAAAGCTGGCAGAGATTAAAGGCTTAGATTTAGTCACACATTTTCAAAAAGAGTTTTTACAGGCAGCTGAGCGTAGGGCGTAGTTCATGAGCTTCCAAGCAATAGCCATTATTGGCCAATCATGTGTTCTGCCCGGAGCACTTAATCCAGAAGAGCTTTGGCAGAATATCGTTGCGGGCAAGAATCTTGTCAGCGACGCCGATACAGATGCCTGGGGTAAAAACACCTCAGAGTTTCTCGAGCCTGCGAACGGCAAGAATATTCCAGCTGATAAGGCGTGGAATAGTCGCGGCGGACATGTTCGTGGATTTGAATCTGTTTTTGATGGCAGTAAGTTTGATTTCGATCAAGAGAGCTTAAAAACGCTTGATCCGCTTTTTCAATGGGTTCTCCATACAGGTCTAACTGCTTTAACCGAAGCTCAGCAGAAGAAAAAGTCGAAAAAGACTGGTGTCATCATTGGCAACCTCTCTTACCCAACCAGAGGCATGAACGAATTCGCTCAGGCAGTCTGGTGTAAAGATCTTAAAGGTGAGGCTAAAGCCAATGCCTTAAATAAGTATATGTCAGGTTTTCCTGCTCACCTACTCAGTACATCGCTTGGACTTAGCGGCCCGGCGTATTGCATCGATGCTGCCTGTGCTTCATCGTTATATGCCATAAAACTAGCCTGTGATGAATTGAATCACGGCAATGTCGATCTCATGCTGGCAGGTGGGGTCAACGCCATCGACGATCTTTTCCTCCACGTGGGCTTTACCTCCCTCGGTGCTCTTAGTAAGTCTGGTCAAAGTCGACCATTTCACCGCGAAGCCGACGGCCTGATTCCTGCCACTGGTGCCGCCATGATAGCGCTTAAGAGACTTTCTGATGCCGAAGCTGATGGCGATAAAATCTTAGGTGTGATCAGGGGAGTAGGACTCTCCAATGATGGTAGTGCTGGTGGACTCTTAAGCCCTTCGGCCGATGCACAAACTATCGCTATGGAAAAAGCCTATGCCATGTCAGGCCTATCACCAAAAGATATCTCCCTGATTGAATGTCATGCCACTGGTACGCAAGTTGGTGACGGCATTGAACTTGAAAGCCTCGGCAATTTATACAAAGACCAGAAAAATATTTCTATTGGTTCATTAAAATCCAATATGGGTCATCTTGTGACCGCTGCCGGTGTAGCCGGTGTTATGAAAATGCTTGCAGCAATAAAGCATAGTACTAAGCCACCAACTATTAATGCCTCGAACCCTCTACCCAGTATTGAAAATTCCCCCTTTCGATTATGTACTGAAGCCAGCCCTTGGACTGATGATGTCAAACGCGCCGCGGTTTCCGCTTTTGGCTTTGGTGGCAATAACGCCCATCTTCTTTTAGAAGAATATAAAGGGGTTAAGAAGGCTGCAAAGTTTAAGGCGCAGAAATTATCTCCAATAGCGATTGTTAGTATTGCGACAAAGGTTGGCAGCCTTGATTCAGAAAGTGAATTTGCCGCGGCTTTCCTGGAAAATCGTTCTCAAATTGAAATGGGTCAGGTCAGACAAGAGTCAATTGAATTGGATTGTCTTGAAACAGGTTTTCCTCCCAAAGACCTTGAAGAGGTTCATCCTCAGCAATTGGTTATGATGGAAGTGACCAAACAAGCTTTGGAAAAATTTAAAGCAGTAGCAAAAAATCGCATGTCTGTCTTTGTTGGCATGGGTACCGATACCGAAGCGACTAGATATTATTCCCGTCTGCAACTTCCAGCACAGCAACGTGATGGCATGGTTGCGGCACTTAATGGAATTCGCACATTGGGTTGTATGCCCAATGTGGTGGCCAATCGCTTAAATGTTCAACATAATTTCACCGGCCCCAGTTATACCTTTAGTTCAGAAGAATTAAGTGGTCTTTGCGCAATCAATGCCGCTCGCGTTGCTCTATCAGAAAATGATGTCGATGCAGTTTTAGTCGGTGCCGTTGATTTAAGCTGTGATGATGTTTCTACTCAGGCGGCCAATTTAGTCTTTAAACAAGAGAGTAAAAAAGTTCCCGCAGATGCCGCCTTAGCCTTGGTCTTTAAACGTCTTGAAGATGCTAAAGCCGATGGCGATACCATTTATGCTGTCATCGATACTGAGCAGAGTGAAAATGGTCACCTCAATCTGGATACAGACCAAACCACAAAAGTCTTTGGACATAGTCATGCAGCCTCTGGTCTGGTTCAAGTCGCAGCAGCAGCACTGTCGATTCATCACGACGCACTTCCAGGCAAGTCCAAAGCTGTTCCCGCTGGAATTACTGAGGACAAGTTAAAAATAAAGGTTGAGACAACTAGTTTTAGTGGACTCTCACAGACGCTCTTTCTTAGTTCAGACGTAGCACAGAAGAAGACAAGTTTCCTGGAAAACCAGGGATTAAAGCTCTACACCTTTTCAGGAAGAGATAAAGCTCAGGTTATTGTCAATTTAGATCGCGATCATCAATCGACAGCTGACGGTGAAACCAAATTAGCCATTGTTGCCAGTAGCAGCGAAGAGTTTGAAAAAAGAAAAGCTCAAGCCTTACAACTGCTGCGTTCCGGTCATCAGGTGAAGAATAATGTTCTCATGATCGGTATTTTCTTTGCAGAAAAAGCCCAGAGCGGGAAATTAGCGTTTACCTTTCCTTCTAGTGCCGGTTCCTATGCTGGAATGGGAAGAGAACTACTGCTCGCCTATCCAGAGCTACTCACTTTATTTCAAGAACGTGTGGGAAATATTGAAGCGGTGAAATCAGCCGCCGATTGGATTTATGATCAATACCGCGATGAAAGTGCCGTTTCACTTTATGAAAAATTAAAAGGCGCGCTCTTTCTCACTCAGATCCATGCTCACTTCACACAAGACCTGTTAGGTCTCAAGCCTGACGCCTATATTGGGTTCAGCGCCGGTGAAACTGCGGCATTATTCGCTTCAAGAGCATGGGATGATCTAAAAGAATATTATCAAGATGTAGAAGACTGTGGCATTTGGACCAAACACTTGGCCGGAGACTTTAAAGTCCTCGAGTCATTTTGGAAAGAAGTACCAAAGGCCGAACGTGTATGGAGAAATTACGGCGTAGCCGCGCCTTGGAAGTTGTTCAAGCTGCGCTGGAAAATGAACCATTAGTTCACCTGGCGACCATCAACTCCGCCAGTGAATCTTCAATCTGCGGTCAGGAAGCCGCTTTAAAACGAGTGATCGCTAAAATTGGCGAGACCAATTGCAAGCCTATTCATTACGATCTGGTTCATCATTGTCCAGAGCTTGCGCCATTCAAGGACGCTTGGGTTAAATTAACCACAAGAAAAATCACCAATAAAGAAGCCCGTTTCTACGGCTCAGGCAATGACAAGAAAGTTTTCGCTGCCAAATCGAAAGGCATCGCTGAAGCCTTACTTGTCATGGCAGAAGAAACAGTGGATTTTCCGGCGATTATTGAATCTGCCTATGCAGATGGAGTTCGTATCTTTATTGAGCACGGAGCACGTTCTTCCTGTTCAAGTTATATCGGACAAATTCTGGGCGACCGTGATCACCTCACTGTCTCCCTCGACCATTTCGGCAACAAGAGCTTAGAGAAAACTTTCGAGTCTTTAGCCAGGCTCTATGTCAATGGCGTTAAGTTCGACCTGGAGACCTTGAATTTACAAAAGAACCAAATCAAGACAACGACAGAAGAAAAATCAAAATTAATCAAAAAATTTCCAGCTCATTTTGGGCCGGTCAATTTACCAGCTTTAGCAAAGCAACCGCAGGGACAAACCATGTCAAAAGCAACGGATCTACCAAAAAGTTTACCTCTTTATTTCCATGAAGCTGAAATGCGCGAAGCCGCCCCTGCTCCGCCCAGCTCTGTAGCAGCACCAGTAGCGGCAAGCGTAGTAACGCCAGTCCCTGCGCCAGAGACACCTACCACAAATTTTGCTGTCAATGTGGCGAGACATCATCGTGAATTTATCAAGCAGCAAGCTGAGCTTCAGGCAAGTTTTATGGCAATGAATCAGAAGATCTTAACTGCCTTCGCGACAGGCAGAGCTTAAATCCTCATCAGCCAACTCCAGTGTCTATTCCTGCAGCCCCAGCTCCAGTTGTTCCGACACTGTAGCAGCCGGTTACGTAGCTCCGTACACGTAACTGGGCCCCTACGGTAGCACCAGTCATTGCTAAAACGAAACCAACAGCTGTCGTCACACCTACCAGTACAAGTAAGCAACCAGCACCAATTGGACCAAGCTTTACCCGCGAGCAATTAGAGATTCATGCCGACGGAAAAATCTCTCAAATTTTCGGTGATCTTTTCAAACAACAAGATCAGTACGATGTTCAGGTTCGTATGCCTACTTACCCAATGCTATTAGCTGATCGTGTAACTGGTATCGATGCTGTTCCAGGTGAGCTTAAGACGGGAACAGTTTGGACCGAAACTGATATTACCCACGACGCTTGGTATCTTCACCAAGGTCATATTCCTCCAGGTGTCATGATTGAATCCGGTCAAGCTGACCTTTTCCTGATTTCCTATATGGGAATCGATTTCAAAAACAAAGGTGATCGTGCCTACCGCCTACTTGGCTGTGAGGTTACCTATATGGACGAACTAGCTCGTCCCGGAGATACCCTAGTTATGATATCCATGTCGATGGACACGCCATTGACGGTGATATTCACCTCTTCTTCTTTCACTACGATTGCTATGTTGGAGATCGCCATGTTCTTCGCGTGACCAACGGTCAGGCGGGATTTTTCAATAAGAAAGAATTATCGGAATCTAAAGGCGTGCTTTGGACGCCGGCCGATGCAAAGTTAAAAAGTAATCCACGATTAGATGCTGAGCTTGCTAATTGTACCAAGACTAGTTTCTCTAAGTCAGACCTTCTGGCCTTCGCCGCGGGAGACTTAACAACATGCTTTGGTGATGAATTTAAATATGCTGCCACCCATACCAGAACGCCTACCATCCCAAGTGGCAATATGCTGCTGCTTGATGAAGTGACTCATTTTGAAAAAGGCGGAGGACCTTGGGAACAAGGTTATCTACGCGCCACTCGTAAGATCAATCCTGACGATTGGTTCTTCGAAGGGCATTTCAAAAATGATCCTTGCATGCCAGGAACGTTAATGACCGATATGGCCTTCCAGGGAATCAGCATTTATATGGCGGCCCTTGGCTTTACCTTAAAGAAAGACGGTTATACGTTTGCGCCAATGGTTGGAGAAGCAGTACCACTTTCCTGTCGTGGACAAGTTCTTCCAACTTCAACTGAATTAGTTCTAGAAGTTTATGTACGTGAGATTATCGGTGGCGATCAGCCAACTCTGATCTGCGATATTCTCAGCACGGTAGACGGGCTTAAGGCACTTCACGCCGAGAATATCAATCTTCGCTTAATGCCTGATTATCCAAATGGACCGAGAGCTGCCCTTCCGGAACCGGAAAAGGCGAAACTTTCTCAGAACGTGGCACTCGTTGATGGAATTCCTTGTGATGAAAAACAATCTTCTGATTGCGCTTGGGGAAAACCTTCCGAAGTCTTTGGCTCTAAGTTTGAAAAATTTGACCATGGAAGACGTCTGGCTCGCCTACCAGGCGACCCGTATATGTTTATCTCTCGTATTACTGAAATCGACGGACCTTACTGTGGCATGAAGAAAGGAACTAGCCTGATCGCTGAATGGGATGTGCCAAACGACAGTATTTTCTTCCAGGAAAATGGCAATCCGACGCTTCCTTACTGCGTGATTCAAGAAGCTGTGCTTCAGCCATGCGGTTGGCTCGGTTGCTACCTGGGCTGCCCACTTGAATACGATATGGAGCTCTTCTTTAGAAATCTCGATGGTACTTTGAATATGCATATGGAATGCATCCCCAACGGATCAACCATTCGCACTCATGTGAAAAACACCACCATCGCTAAGTCCGGTGGAACAATTATTGTTTCATTTGATGTTGAAGCCTTTATTGGCGATCAAAAACTTCTCGATATGAATACGGTTTTTGGTTATTTCTCAGGTAAATCATTGGAAGTTCAAATTGGTTTGGCCAACGAAGGAGACGAAGTCAAACTTCTCACTCAAGAAAGTGATTACCAAATGGATATGCTTTCTCGTCCAGAAAAGTTCTGCGGCAAGTCTCTTCGTCTACCTGGTAAGAAGCTTCTTATGTACGATGGTATTACCGGATTCTGGCCTGAAGCTGGAAAAGCTAAGCTAGGTATTATTCGCGGAGAAAAGAAAGTTGAAACCACTGAATGGTTTTTCAAAGCCCATTTCTTCCAAGATCCAGTTCAGCCCGGATCACTAGGGCTAGAGCCAATGCTGCAATTACTTCAATTTTATATGTTGGAAAAGGGTTTAGGCGATACCTTCACAGCACCTCGTTTCCAGCCAATTGCATTAGGCAAAGCTATTAAGTGGCGTTATCGCGGTCAGATTATTCCAAAGAACAAATTAATCCAATCTGTAATAGAAATTACCGATGTCACCATTGATACAGAAAACCATGAAGTGACAGTCACCGGTGACGCGTCTATCTGGTGTGATGGTCTTAAGAT
>PVMK01128533.1_pt1 | contig 10103 bp, 12 predicted proteins | sample 1853481 | NCBI WGS metagenome assembly PVMK01 (sample SAMN08533507, study PRJNA380276) | Marine sediment metagenome, whole genome shotgun sequencing project.
TACGAAGGCAAGGTGGTGGTTCTGGAGTGGCTCAACCCCGACTGCCCGTTTGTCCAGCGCCACTACAAGGCCGGCACGATGAAGAATCTCGCCACGAAGTACGGCGCCCAGGGTGTGGTCTGGCTGACCATCAACTCCACCAAATATATGGACGCGGCGGCCAACGCGAAGTTCAGGGCCGCCAACGACCTGCCGTACCCGATTCTGGTCGACCAGTCTGGCCAGGTGGGCCACCTCTACGGCGCCATGACCACGCCCCACATGTACGTCATCGACGGCGGCGGCCGGCTGGTCTACATGGGCGCCATCGACGACGATCCGCGGGGCAACAAGGGCGGGCCGGCCAACAACTATGTCGCAGCGGCCCTCGACGAGGTCCTCGCGAACAAGGTGGTCACCACTGCCGAGACCAAGCCCTACGGCTGCTCGGTGAAGTACAAGAAGTGAATTCGGAATTCTGAATTCTGAATTCGGAATTCCTGCCCCCTCTTCCCCCGGATCATCAGGGGCGAGGGTGGGCGTCATTGAGAATTACGAATTGAGAATTGAGAATTGAGAACTCAGTCCTGTGCTTTGAGCTCATCCGCCATCCACCTCGGGTGGCGGTTCCTTCGGCTCGAGCCCCATCCAGAACGCCGCGGTCAGCATCAGCCGTTCGGCCGAGCTCATGTCGGCGCGTTCCTCTATCACCTGCCGTGCGAGCGCCGGGTGGTCGGTGATGACGCCATCGACTCCCCGGCTCATCATCCGCGACATGTTGAGCTTGTCGTTGACGGTCCACACGTAGACCTCCTTGCCGGCGGCGTGGGCGCGGCGCACAAAGCCCGAGCTTGCGATCCCGACGTGAACGGCGAGGAAATCGGCGTCGCTGGTGGTCAGATCGCCGACCGCCTTGGCGGTGAGCAGCCCAACTGTCCAGTCGGGCCGCAGCGCCTTCATCGACAGGACGATGTCGTAGACGAGCGACATCAGCACGACCTCGTCCTCCATCCCCATTCTCTCGACAATCTCGGCCACCCTCTCCTCGAGGCGCTCGTTGTGGCCGTAGTACTTGAGCTCGATGTCGACCCACGCCCGCCCCTTGCAGATCTCGAGCACCTGCTCGAGGGTGGGCACGCGCTGGCCACTGAACTCCGGCCCGTACCAGCTCCCCACGTCGATTTCCTGGAGCTCGTCGTGGGTGACCCCCCAGATCTTGACGGCGGCGCCGCCGACCCTCATGAGATCGCTGTCGTGGATCACCACGACCTCGCCGTCCGCGGTCTCCTGGACGTCGATCTCAACCATGTCCGCACCTTGTTCGACAGCAAGCGCGACCGAGGCGAGGGTGTTCTCCGGCGCGCTCCCTGCCGCCCCGCGGTGGGCGATCACGATCACGTCGTCCTCGAGCCGTACGCTGTCCATGAAGAGGTATCCCGCGACCGCCGCGAGGACCGCAACCAGGGCGAGACCGGCGAGCGCCCACTTCATCGAGATCCTGCGTCGATCACCCGCCGCCAGGCTCTCGGAGATTGCCACCCTGGACAGCTGCGCATCGGGTGAGCCTCCCAGCTTCTCGTACAGGCGAATCGTCAACAGCGCGAACATCGCCGAATTGACCAGCGTCACCAACAGATTTAGGAGGGCCCACAGCAGCAGAAACCCACCCATGACTATTACCAGAATGGTCATGGAGCCCGAGACCTTGGGCACCGTCCAGCGGCCCACTGTGCCGACCACCGCCAGCGGCACCGCCGACAGCAGTGTCCCCACCGCGCCCCAGGCCACGAGGGTGATCCCGACGATCAGCTTGTGGCCTCCGGTCCGCTCCGTGCTTGTCGTCAGCGCCTGCGCCGGACCGACGCCCTCGAAGAGCACGAGCGGCAGGGCGAATGCCCAGCTCAGCAGTCTGCGGATGATCAGCACCGCCATCACCGCCAGCAGGGCGACGACGGCGCCGGCCGCGAAGAGAAAGACCGGCGGCCGCTCGGCGAGGTAGAAGTTGATGTCGTGCTTTCCGAGGAGCAGCAGGTAGACGAGACCACCCGCGGCGAGAAAGGGAAGGGCGATGAGCAGCACGCGGACGAAGATTCGCAGCGCCAGCATCGTCACCGACCACGCGTGGCGGGCGCCGTACCAGAGGGCGTCAGTCGTACGGATGTGGAGATCGCGGGTCTCCCCGAAGCCGATCGCCATCATGCAGGCCTGCTCCAGCGTGAGAATCGCGAGACTCACCGCGCCCACCACCACCAGCGCCGCCAGACCCACCGGGCTCAGCACGAAGAACAGAATGTCCTGGTCCGCCAGGACCGAGCTTCCCTTGGTCGACATGAAGAACTCGAGAACGAGGCCCACTAAAGGTGTGAGAACCACAAAGGCAATGATCTTGTAGACCACGTCGGTCGCCAGCAGCCGCGGCCAGGCCCGCAGGAAGTCGCCGACGGCTTCGAAAAAAACGCCCATCGCTCGAATCGGCATCGTCCCGCCCTTTCGTCAGTCGTCCAATCGGCCTCCGTATCGAATCTCCCTTTTCTCGATTCTCAGGAGTGATTGTCGAGCGGCACCCTACCGGAGGCGTTCCGACCGGTCAAGGAATCGCCCGCCGCAGAAGCGAGGTGGTGAGATAAGCAGGCTAGCCCGCATTTCTCACCACGTCGCGTCGCGAGGCCCGCGAGATGGTGTGAGTTGTGGTGTTTACGACCTGAGGGCCGCGCAGTCGTACTTGACAGTACGTCGAGCAGCCCGATGGGAGTAAACACTGCAAATCGCGGCATATCGCGGGCCGCAGTAGCGAGGTGGTGAGATATGCGGGCTTAGGGGGCAGGACGGTTGATCTCTCGCTGGTGATCGACTGGTTCCCGTGGAGGCACGTCGGTCTCGTCGCGGGGGCGGCGGAGTGCCGCGCTGGCGATCAGCGGCCGAAGGCAGCCTCGAGACCACGGTCGAAGGTCTTGATTTCCTTGACGGAATGCCGATGACAGACCGCCAGGTGGATGAGGTCGCGTGCCCCGAGCTGGCGATGGCGGCCCACAAGCAGCCGAGCCGCCCGCACGTCCTCCGAATCGACGGAGTACACCGTTGCTATGCACGAGCCGGCCAGCGTCAGTGCGGCGTCGAGGGTCTGGAGGCGGCCGACCGGAAGATAGGCGTGGAGAAGCTCCTGAAGCACCTCAGCCGACGTGCAAAGGTCGTTCAGGTCTTTCGCCATCACCGAGGAGAAGAACGAGCGGGCTTCCTCGCGCAGGGGATGGGCGCGGCCCACCGCGTACATGATGACGTTGGTGTCGACGAAGATCATGTGGCGGTGCGCCCCGATGCCTTTGACTCCTCGATGACGGCGCGGTGCTGCTGCCAGTCGGGCTCCGAGCCTTGCTCACGCTCGTCACAGGAACCGAAGAACGCGCGAAGGTCCTCAACCGACGCCAGCGTCGGCGGCTGCGCCGCGTCGAGCCGGTCACGCGCGGCACGACGCAGCCAATCGCTCAGGGACAGGCCCTCGTGCGCCGCGGCGCGTCGAAAGGCCTCGCGTTCGACCTCGTCCATCAATATTTGCACCCGAGACGACATGACTCACCTCCAACACTCATACACATACATTATACCTAAGATGACCGGTTCTGCCGGATTTCGGTGCTTCACGAGTACGACTCCGCGCACCTCGGGTCGAAAACCCCACTTGGCACGGCACCTCGCCGTCCTCGCAACAGAACCCAGTGATATTTTCGGATTAGATATTTCGCGATGAATATCTTTGGTCAATTGGAATTAGGCATATTGCCCCGGTAGTCGCTCGTCGCTCGATGAGGCGGGACCACTCCAGTGACGATCTTGCAGGCTTGTCTCGCGCTCCTCGAGCCCGAAAATTTCAGCGGCCGGCTCCGTGGTAGCATTCGCGCCTACTTCAAGGGGGAAGCCATGAGAAAGATCCGAGTGCTGGTCGCCGCGACCCTTGCCGTCGGGCTTGCTGTACTGCCGGCAGCCGCGCAGGAGAGCGTCGCGGAGAATGAGGCACAGGCGGAGAAAGACGCACAGGCCGCCAACGCCAACAACCCGCTCGCCAACATGATCGCCTTCAACATTCAGAACTACTACTTCGCCGAGCTCTACGGTACCGACGAGACCGCAAACACCGCCTGGCTGCGCTACGCCCAGCCCTTCGGCAAGGTGCTGATGCGTGCTTCGCTGCCGATCAGCACGGTGCCGGTCGGTGGGGGTCAGGATTCGGTTTCAGGCCTCGGTGACTTCAACGTCTTTTTCGCCTACCTTTTGTCCGATCCATCATCGCCCAAGCAATTCGGCATCGGCCCCCTGCTTGCCGCGCCGACCGCCACCGACGACGCTCTCGGTAGCGACGTCTGGCAGGCGGGCGCGGCGGCGGTCTACTTCAACGCCACCTCATTGGTCGTTCAGTGGGGCGGGCTGGTGACCTACCAGACCGACTTTGCGGGCGACGGCGGCGACACCAGCCTCGCCGTGCTGCAGCCATTCCTCTTCATCCAGCTCGGCAAGGGGACGTACATGGGGACCGCGCCGCTGTGGATTTTCAACATCGAGGACAGCACCTACAACGTGCCTCTCGGCATTCGTCTCGGCAAGGTGGTCAAGGCGAGCCATACGATCTTGAACATGTTCATCGAGCCGCAGTTTACAGTCCTGCACAAAGGGGTCGGCCAACCCGCGTTCCAGATCTTCACCGGCCTCAACATGCAGGTCCTGTCGAAGTGAGCGAACCAGAAAGTGCTGGGGCGCATCGGTGCCACATCGCGCACCGATGCCAGTAACGATCTTGCAGATCTGCCCGGCGCCCCGCGAGCTCGGCCTCGATTCGGCTCAGGGGATCGGAAAATGCGCGCGTGAATTGCAACAGAGTTTGTTGCTCATTCATGCATTTGACGGAATGATTATCGTTCTCTATTATTTCGGCCACGGAATCCGGAAACAGGAATTCAAAACAAAACTGTGATCGACGAAAGGGAGTAAAAGTGAAGAAAGCAGTCCCGAACAAGATCCTGCGAGCAGGTCTCGTACTCATATTCTTGGTGGGTGTGGTTTTGGCCACGCCGGCGTCCGCCCAGGACAAGCCCAACATCCTGGTCATCTGGGGTGACGACATCGGCCAGTCCAACATCAGCGCCTACACCATGGGCGTGATGGGCTACCGCACGCCCAACATCGACCGGATCGCCTCGGAGGGCATGATCTTCACCGACTACGACGGCTAGCAGAGCTGCACCGCCGGCCGCTCGTCCTTCATCATGGGCCAGAGCGTTTGCCGCACCGGCCTCTCCAAGGTCGGTCTGCCCGGCGCCGAGCTCGGCATGCGCGAGGAGGAGCCGACGATCGCAGCCTTGCTCAAGAACCACGGTTACGCGACCGGCCAGTTCGGCAAGAACCACCTCGGCGACCGCGACGAGATGCTGCCTACCAACCACGGCTTCGACGAGTTCTACGGCAACCTCTACCACCTGAACGCCGAGGAGGAGCCGGAGAACGAGGACTACCCGGCAGACATGGTGCTCGAAGGCGGGATGACCTTCCAGGAGAAATTCGGCCCGCGTGGCGTTATCCACAGCTATGCCGACGGCCGCATCGAGGACACCGGTCCGCTGACCAAGAAGCGGATGGAGACGGTCGACGACGACACATCGGACATGGCGGTCCGCTTTATCGAGGAGGCGCACGCCGCCGGCAAGCCGTTCTTCGTCTGGTGGAGCGGCACCCGGATGCACTTCCGCACCCACGTCAAGGAAGAGCTGCGCGGCATCTCCGGTCAGGACGAGTACTCCGACGGCATGGTCGAGCACGACATGCACATCGGCAAGTTCCTGGAGACTCTGGACCGCCTCGGCATCGCCGACAACACCATCGTCTTCTACTCGACCGACAACGGGCCGCACTACAACACCTGGCCCGATGCCGCCGCCACCCCCTTCCGCGGTGAGAAGAACACCAACTGGGAGGGCGGCTGGCGGGTGCCGGCGATGGTGCGCTGGCCCGGTCACATCGCGGCCGGCTCGGTGACCAACGAGATCGCCACCACATGGATTGGCTGCCGACCTTTGTGGCCGCAGCGGGAGACTCCAACATCAAGGAAGAGCTCCTGGCGGGGGGTTATGAAGCCATCGGCCGCACTTTCAACGTCCATCTCGACGGCTACAACATCCTGCCGCTGCTGACCGGCGAGACTGATACGAGTCCCCGCCACGAAATCTTCTCCTTCTCCGACGACGGCGACCTCACCGCGCTGCGATACAACGACTGGAAGCTGATCTTTATGGAGCAGCAGACCGTGGGCACCTTCCGGGTGTGGATGGAGCCCTTCGTGCCGCTGCGGATACCCTTGATCTTCAACCTCCGCCGCGACCCCTACGAGCGGGCCGAGATCACGTCCAACACGTACTACGACTGGCTGCTCGACCGCGCCTACCTGTTGGTGCCGGCCCAGGCCTACGTGGGTCAGTTCCTGGCGACATTCCAGGATTTCCCGCCGCGCCAGAAGGCGGCGAGCTTCAGCCTCGACCAGGTGATGGAGAAGCTCACTCCATCCGGAGGCTAACCAGGGTGGAGTCTCGATGACTCTCGGGGCCGGGAGCCGCGGCGGCTCCCGGCCTCGTTTTTTGACCGCTGCCCGGTTGCACGACGCCGGCGGCGAGCAGCGATCTCCGGCTCTGTTCTGAACTCGATAGAGGAGACGATGCGAAGAAAACTCGATGTCTTGTGGTTGTTCGTAGCGCTGATCGCGATGGTGGGCTTCGTCACCATCGGGTGCGCGTCGCAGGGTGATGTGCAACCGCCCTCCGAGGTCGTGACGGCGAGCCACACCGGCATGACGACGGTCGAGTTCGAGGCCATCGTCAAAAGCTGGCTCGCAACCGCGACAGTCCGTTGCAGTAGAAATTAGTCAGAAATGCGGGCTTGTTTTCGAGGCGGTGCTGTGACAGGATCCCTGGACTCATCTGACATTGATGTTTTTCCGACCAGTTGGTCGGGTGCGGGCGGGGCCGCTTCGAGCGGAAAAACTCGGAAGGACATGACGTGATGAAACGTACGGTGATCGTAGCAGGACTGATACTCACTCTTGGAGCCCTCCCGCTCCTGGCGCAGGAGACCGAGGAGGAAGAGGAACCGCTGTGGGAGGGCTCGCTGGGTCTTGCCTGGCTCGCCACCAGCGGTAACACCGACACCTCGACGCTCGGCCTGGATTTCGCACTCGACCGAAAACCGGAGCCGTGGGGCTTCGAGTTTGCGGCTCGCGGCAACCGGGCCGATGACAGGGGGGTGACCACGGCGGAGAACTACCTCGTCTCCGCGCGCGCGGTGCGAAAGCTGCACACGCGGTGGGAGGCCTTTGGCGGGTTCGCGTGGGCGAGGGACCCCTTCGCCGGCTTCGACTCGCAGACCGTGGCCTCGGCCGGCGCGACCTACCTCGCGGTGGAAAGCAAGCGCCACCTGCTGACGCTCGATGCCGGCCTCGCCTACACATGGGAGGACCGGGTGCCGCCGGCCGAGGATGTGAACTTTGCTGGTGGTCTTCTGGGTCTGAGTTGGGAGTGGATGCTGAGTGAGAACTCGAAGCTCGTCGAGCGGCTCGTGTTTCTCCCCAACTTCGACGATTCGGGCGACTGGCGATTGAACTCGATGACCGCTCTCGAAGCGGCCGTCAACTCGTGGCTGGCCCTCAGGCTGGGCTTCGATATCCGCTACCGCAACCAGCCCATCGGCGACGCTGACAGCACCGACACGACCTCGACCGCGTCGGTGGTCTTAAAATTCTGAAAACCCAAAGGAGCATCATCATGGAGCAGCTGCAGCAACTACTCGACTCGGCCTGGCAAATGGTCGTCAACAACTACCTGCATGTGGTCGCGGCGATCGTCATTCTCGTCGTCGGTCGCATGGTGGCCGGGTGGGCGCGCAAGCTCACCACCAGGGGCCTCACGCGCGGCGACGTGGATGCCACGCTCGTCCCCTTCGTGGCCAAGCTGGTCTATTACTCGGTCCTCGCGGTGGTGGTGATCGCCGCGCTCAACCGGCTCGGGGTGGCGACGACCTCGGTGATCGCAATCTTCGGTGCCGCCGGCCTCGCCGTCGGTCTTGCGCTGCAGGGCACGCTTGCCAACTTCGCCTCCGGAGTGATGCTGCTCCTCTTCCGACCGTTCGATCTGGGAGACTTCGTCGATGTCGGAGGAACGACGGGCACGGTCGAAGAGATTGGCATCTTCTCGACGACCCTCAAGAGCCCCGACAACATCAAGATTACCGTCCCCAACTCCCAGATCTACGGCGCGACGATTTCCAACTTCAACGGCTATGACACCCGGCGGGTCGACATGGTTATGGGCATCTCGTACGATGACGATATCCAGACCGCCATGGACACTATCCGATCGATCGTTACAGCGGATGAACGCGTGCTGGCGGAACCGGAGGTACTGATCGCGGTGGCGAACCTCGGCGACTCGTCGGTGGACCTGTTGGTGCGCCCCTGGTGCAACGCCGCCGACTACTGGCGTCTCAAGCTCGACCTCACCCGCCGGCTCAAGGAGGGTCTCGAAGCTGCAGGGTGCTCGATTCCGTACCCGCAGACCGATGTACATCTCCAGCAAGTCGCGAGCTGATGATCGTCGTGACAAGCTGGATTCAAGCCAGCGGGTTGACGTGTTCGACGCTCTCAAAACGTCGGAAGTCGTTGTCGGTGGAGTAGACCGGCGCACCAAGCTCGATGGCGAGGGCAGCCAGGTGCGCGTCCGAGGTCAGGTTGCCGGCCGTTCCGGCGCAGCGCAGCAGGTTGCGGAGGATCGACCAGTGACGGTCGCCCGGGCCGACAGCGGTGACGTACGGCTGGCGGAGCCACGAATCGACATAGTCGAGCGCCCGCTCCGGGTTGATCGGATGCTGAAACACGCCGGCGCGCGTCGTGATACGGAGAAAGGCGAGCAGGACGATCCAGGCCAGACCTACCGGAGTCGTTCCGGACAGGGTCTCCTCCAGCCACCGGCGCGCCGCCCTATGCTGGTGGGAGTCGACGTCGACCGCATAGATGAGGATGTTGGCATCGACGAGGATCACTTGCGGGCCTCGAGCTTGCGGACGATGGCCTCGTCCTCGAGAGCGTCGGCGAGACGCAATGCCCTGTCGAGGTCGATGCCGGGCAATGTCCCGCCGAGTGAGGAGGGATCAAGCCGGTAACGGCGCGCTCTCGGCGGGGCGTCGTTGGCCGAGATCCCGCGCCGTAGGGTTTCGTTGACCACCTGCTTGAAGGGCTTACCGGCGCGGTGGGCGTCCTCCTTCAGGCGTTTGAAAACATCGTCGTCAAGGGTGATCGTTGTCCTCATGAGAGCATCATAGCATTAACATCATTCGCATCAAAGCATCAGAACGTGCTGCCGACCGATCACTTCGCCACACTGATAATCCGCTCCACCAGCGCCCGCCCCTCGGGCGTGTCGGGGATGATTCCGGGTTTGAGGAGGCGCCTGGTCAGTTCCACCCAGTTGGAATCAGCGGCGAAGACGGTGCGGAAGATGGGCATGGCCTCCTGGAGCTTGCCGCTGGTTGCCAGCGTCACCGCCGCCCAATACTGGACCTCGACGTTGTCGGGAAGCAGCTCGGCGGCCTCGCCGTACTCGGCCATCGCGAGCTTGAGGTCCCCGTGCTCGACCGCGAGGTCGCCCGCGTTCATGTGCTCGTAGGCGCGGTGGACCCTGAGCAGCCGGCGCATCTCGGCGATAGGTGTCGGGTGGTCCTCGATGCGCAGCTCGAGGACCCGGTCGGCCCAGGAGCGGCCGGTGGACTCCGATTTGACGATCAACATGGCGGCGGACTGCTTGCCGCGAATGGCGCCGCCGACCGACTGCGCCGCCTCGAGGGCCGCCATCAGCCCCTCGGCGAGATCGCCCTCGGTCGACTCCTATGCCTTGGCCATGGCCGGTACGACCTTGTCGTTGAGCATCATGTTGGCCTGCACGGAGAAACCCTCACCCACATGGTGGCCGGCGGCCTCGATGCACTTGGCACCGGTGTGGGCGGCCACCCGGCCTGAGGTGTCGACAAAGGCCACCTGGCGTACGTTACGCCCCTCGTCGACCAGGAGCAGCGCATCAAGGGCCTGCTCGGCCGACAGC
>PVMK01116590.1_pt1 | contig 10102 bp, 8 predicted proteins | sample 1853481 | NCBI WGS metagenome assembly PVMK01 (sample SAMN08533507, study PRJNA380276) | Marine sediment metagenome, whole genome shotgun sequencing project.
TAACATTAATTTACAGGACATTTACATTTAGATGTGATAATTCTGTAACTATCTCAAAGTTAATCGTAAATTAAGAACTGGTTGTTGAATTAATGAGAATCTAAAGATTTTCACAGCCAAATATACCGTGAATAGAGGATATCCTTAAAACCGTTTTTAGAATATTATTTAGCCATAACAATCTCGGGGGAGAAAACCTCTTTCTTTAAAAGAAAAGATCAATATAATGGCCGATCAAGAAACCGTACAGGAAACCGAATCACAGTGTAATTGTCCCGGCATGAACAGGCGAAAGTTTCTGACTATAGCAGGCTGGGGCGCATTCTTTACAACTATTGGAGTTTCCGTTGTTGCCTCACTGAGATTTCTTTTCCCCAGAGTCCTTTTTGAACCACCCATGACATTTAAGATAGGTTTCCCTGATGATTTTAAGTCAGATGAGACACCGGACAAGCAGGGTGTTCTTTTTCTTAATGAGCAATGGAAGGACAGTCAAAGGGTCTGGGTAGTAAGGGAAGAAAAAAGGCTGTACGCAATGTTTACAAGGTGCACCCATTTGGGATGTACTCCGAACTGGTTTGCAGATGACAATATATTCAAATGTCCCTGCCATGGCAGCCAGTATCTCAGTAATGGAGTTAACTTTGCCGGTCCTGCACCGAGACCTCTTGACCGGTTTGCCATAACTATCGCAAGTGATGGAAAGATAATGGTGGACAAGACCAAACTATACAAAGTTGAGGATTTTGATAACCCTGGATCATATGTTGAGGTGTAATAAATAAGACATTGATAAAAGACCTTATTAAGAAAATCACCGAGAGCCAGATATGGAAATCCATGTTCCGTCATGGTTATGAAGATGTGGACAAAAACAAGATGCTTCAGATCCGGTCCAATGTCTTCCTTCACCTCCACCCGTTCAAGCTTTCAAAGCATGCCTTTAAGTTCAAATTTACATGGTGCATGGGCGGAATAACCTTTTTCCTTTTCCTGGTAGAAGTTGTTACCGGCATACTGCTGATGTTTTATTACAGACCGGTTACAGAGTATGCATATCTTGATATCAAGTTTCTTCAGTTTGATGTCCCTTTTGGAATTCTCTTAAGGAACCTCCACAGGTGGGGAGCGCATGCAATGGTATTTACAGTAATGATACATATGCTCCGTGTCTTTCTCACAGGATCTTATAAGCCGCCAAGGGAGTTCAACTGGGTAGTAGGGGTGATACTCCTCCTTTCGACTCTGCTCCTCAGCTTTACGGGTTATCTTCTTCCATGGGACCAGCTGGCTTTCTGGGCGATAACTGTAGGGACAAATATGGCGAGTGCAACACCCATTTTGGGGCATGATGGACCATTTGCAATTGTTGATAAATATAATGACGTTCGATTTGCGTTGCTGGGTGGCTCGGATGTAGGGGCAAGCGCGCTTTTGAGATTCTATGTATTGCATATAGTAGTGCTGCCGGTGGCAGCAATAATCTTCATGGCAGTACATTTCTGGAGGATTAGAAAAGACGGCGGAATATCAGGTCCGCTGTAATAATGAGGCTATAACTTATGAGTGCAGAAGAGATTAAAGAGACCACAAAAAAACCGGCAGCCAAAAAGGACGATAAAGAGTACACATGGCCGGGCCTGGTATTCAAGGAATATCTCGCCGGAATATTTGTGATGGCAGTTCTGATGATATGGTCCCTTACGATTATGGCCCCCCTCGGAGAGTTGGCAAATCCGGGAATAACTGAAAATCCGGCCAAGGCTCCATGGTACTTTCTGGGGCTGCAGGAACTTCTGGTTTACTTTGATCCCTGGATAGCCGGTGTTATGCTGCCTAATTTTATTGTCACAGGACTTATTGCTATTCCATACCTTGATACCAACCCAAGGGGAAGCGGTGGATATGCACTAAATTTAAGAAAGTTTGCTAATTATAACTATATGTTCGGTTTCGTTATGTGGTGGGCCCTGATTCTGGTCGGAACATTTCTCAGAGGTCCTAACTGGAGCTTTTACTGGCCCTGGGAGTCATGGGCCATTCACAAGGAAGTGGAGGAAGCTCTAATATATCAGCCCGGTTGGGGGCCTGCTTTCCTTGCACTTTACTTTATAGTCGGAATGGTCCTTCCATGGATTTTGAGTAAAAACTTTATGAGAAAGTTGGGTGTAGTCAGGTATACAGTGCTGATGTCCCATCTTCTTATTATGTATTTTGTGATCGTGAAAATTGTGCTTAGACTTGTCTTCAATGTCAGGTATGTTTGGGCAACGCCGTGGTTTAACATTTAGGTCGTTGAAAATAACGACCTTGATTACACAGATTAAAAGGCGAGATTACACAGATGAATAAAAAGAAATCTGAGAAATTGATTTTAGAAATATGAGACTTAATACTAAACAAAGTACAGTTAATCTGATATTCACTGCTTTCCTGGTAATTCTGACTGCATGGGCTGTTTTTGATGAAACCGTTACATACAGGCCCTGGAAAAAGTATCAAAAAGAATTCAAGCAGATAGAGAAAGAAGCAGTTAATGATCAGCTTCAGGCAAAGCTGGCTGAGAAGGGATCGGTCCAGGGAGAAGAAGCTGAAAAGCTGAACAAGGATATTGAATTTCTTCAAAGGAAACTAAAGAACACCAAAGCCAGGCCAATTATAATTAAGCAGAACTGGCTGCTCCAGTTTAATAATGAAGCAGACAGATGTGTTACCTGCCATCAGGCTGTTGAAAAGTCGGGGTTTGAAAATCAGGAAAATCCATTCAGGACCCATTCAGGTGATTATATCGAGAACCATCCGGTCCAGACATTTGGTTGTATCACCTGTCATGACGGAGAAAGCCATGCACTCACACTGGAGACTGCCCACGGACATGCAGAAAACTGGCTCAAGCCCCTTTTGAGTGGCAGCTACTCTCAGGCAAAGTGTGTGAAGTGCCATAAGCTGGAACAGGACCTTCCCCTTGATATTAAAATGGCCGGAGGGGAGAAGGTGGTGAGGGGTTGGAAATTATATATGGAAAATAACTGTCTTGGCTGCCATGTTAACAGTCTTTATGACAGACCAAAGAGAATTGCCCCTGTACTTACAAACGTTGGAATTAAGGTTAATAAGGAGTGGATAAGAAAGTGGATAAAAAATCCCAAGGATTATTTGCCTAAAACATTAATGCCTAACTTTCTGCTTAAAGATGAAGAAATTGATCTTGTGGCAGCCTATTTATTAAGTCTGGCTGAGGGCAAAAAGATAGATGAGCCCATGGCTCTGGAAAGACTTGGAGATAAGGAAGCTATTGAATCAGGGAAAAAACTTGTCGGTCAGCTTGGATGCACCGGATGTCATAGCATTGGCGGCAAAGGCGGTGACTTTGCGCCTGACCTGTCGGACATTGCAAGTAAGACATATCCTGAATGGATGTTTTACTGGGTCAAAGACCCCAAGGTCTATCAGCCTGAAGCGCCCATGCCTAATTTAAGAATACCTGACGATGAACTTAAGGACATTGTTGCCTACATTGATTCATTAAAGAATATTAATTATGAAGAAACATACATATTTGATTCATCGATTGATACTGAAAAGGCAAAGCAGGGAAGAGAGATTTTAAAGGACAAGGGCTGTACCGGTTGTCATGAAATAGACAAATTCCCCATGGGCTTTAATGCCCCGCCCCATGATGGTGTTGCGAGCAAGAGGCCTGAGGAGCTTGTATGGACTAATATGGAGGACTATGCGAACAAGAACGTTACAAATTGGCTTTCCATAAAGGTGAAAGAGCCAAGGAAGTTCTCTTCAGTTGAAGAAAACATAATCACCAGAATGCCTAAATTCAACTTCTCTGATGAGGATGTAGAAGCTCTTATTACGTTTATTATGAGCTTTTCCAAGGAGACCTTTCCGAAAAAACATATTGTAACCCTTGCCAGTGCTGACAGTGTTGAAATGAAGGGAAGAAAACTTCTGGAAGAGAGAAACTGCCTTGCCTGTCATAAGATAAATAAAAAAGGCGGAGATATTGCGCCTGACCTTTCTGATGAAGGAAAAAAGGCAAGACCTGAATGGCTCTTCAGTTTCCTTACAAACCCCCACAGGATAAGACCCCTACAGGATGCAAGAATGCCCTATTTCAAGATGCAGGGCGATAATATAACAACTGTTATCGAGTACCTGGCTTTTGTCGCAGGAGAGAAATACCCATATATTTATGAAGACAAGAAAGTTGTTTATGTAGAAGACATAGATGAGGGTAAAAAATTATATCAGCAGGAATTGGCCTGTATGGGATGTCACACCTTTGAAGGCAAAGGCGGTTTTGTAGGGCCTGAGCATACTGATATGGCAAGCCGCCTGAGAAGAGACTGGGTGCAGCGCTGGCTAGAGAATCCCCAGGCCATTCAGCCTGATGTAAGAATGCCCAGGTTTATATTGAAAAAGGATGAACTGGAGTATCTGACTGACTATCTGATGACTATGGGAAGAGAAAGATTCCTGGAGGTCCAGTAAGAGGTAATACATTGAAAGAAAGAAAATTACATATCATGTCCTGGCTAATTATCATAGTTGCTTTTCTGATTTTCAGTCCTTTTCAAGCACTGGCGGCAGATCAACCGGATATTGCGGAAGGTGAAAGGATTTATCAGCATTATTGTTTTGTCTGCCATGGTACCAAAGGCAATGGAAAAGGATTTAATGCGGAATATCTCGATCCCAAACCTGCCGATCATACAAATGCTGAGAATATGAGTCAGAGGACTGATGAAAAACTGTTCGATACAATCGCTGAAGGGGGTAAGGCAGTAGGGAAGTCTACCTTTATGCCGCTTGGGGCGGTACCTTTAAGGAGACCAGATCGAGTCCTTATTTTATATCTCAGGCAGCTCTGCAATTGTCAGGGCCCTTAAGAAAAATCACGGTTGTACAGTTTAGGAGGTGGTAGATAGCAGTAACTGTTTATTTAATCACTCAATCCCTAATAAAAATAAGGAGGTGACCATTGTGAGGGAGATGAAAATAAAAACAGCTTTTTTATTTAAGCTGTCACTCGTTTTATTAATCAGTATCACATTTTTTGCAGTCCAGTTAAGTATAGTACCATCATCTGATGCTGCCTATTCCGGAGACGCTAAAGAGGAATGGAAGTACTGGCAGAAGAAGCACAATGCAGAGATGGCCGCAAAGCAGAAATCCAAAAGAAAAAAGAAAAAATGGCTTGGTAAAGAATTGAAGGTGAAATCTGTCAAGATCAAGGACATCCATGTTGCTCCTGAGATCGAAGGTTTTGCAGATGTGGTTGTTAAGCTCAAGGATGTACCCGGAATGAATGTCAACTCTGACGGTGTAGTCGTTGAGAAATGTCTAACATGCCATGATGGTGTTGAGCAGATCAGTGCATTTCATCCGGTCAAAAAAATTCGGATGTACTATCTGTCACCGTGGCAATGGAGATTCTACCATGAAGGCAGATGCACATAAGAGTCTGCTTTATGGACAGAATTCACAGGGCGGGCACCGTAACCCATCCAACTTCAGGGTGGTTGATAAATCCTGTGCTATTTCGGGATGTCATGCCGGTCACAAGCAGGATGACCAGAACCATTGGCCCAGGGTCAGGAAAACACAGATGTCGATCCAGGCAGGTAAGATTTCCGGTATCAGGTATCAGTGGGCTGCGCAGTCTGAAAAGCTTGCCAAATACGCATGGGTAGGCGTTAAGGACAAAGATGGATTTACCCCGACACACAGGGGCGCTTTAAAAGATATAAGCACCATCCCTGTTTTCGGAGCAAAGGATATTCCCAGAAATCCTGACGGTTCCTTCAGGGACACCGATGATATGGGTAACCCCATAGTTGTAAGTAAGGAGATCGCAGACAGCCAGATGAGAAAGTCCTGTTCGAGGTGTCACTTCTGGATCGACAGGAATGAGTCTAACAATAAGTCTTTTGCTAACTATAGATCACAAGGTTGTGCCACCTGTCATGTGATCTATGATAATGATGGACGCTACAAGGGCGGTGACCCTACAATTCCAAAGGACAAGTCAGGTCACGGGAAGCTCCATCAGCTGACAACGGCCGTCCCTGCGTTTCAGTGCGTCCATTGCCACAACCGTGGAGGCCGTACAGGTGTTACCTATCAGGGTAATGTAGAGGCTGACTTCTATGGTACGCCCTTTATGCAGGGTAAGCATTCGGACTCCAAGAAGTTCGGAAAGTACTACAATGCAATCAACCCTGACATCCATTACGAACAGGGTTTGGAGTGTATAGACTGTCATACCCAGTTTGATGTAATGGGTGACGGCAACATCTATTCAAAAAAGTATGAGCAGGTCGAGGTCAGATGTAAAGACTGTCACGGCGCCTATGATGAGGGTATCAAGACAGCCAGGATTACTGATCCCAAAGACCGTGTAGTAAGGTTGGGAAGGGTTTCACCTAACTATAAGAATGAAGTTGGTGATGAGATGGTCCTTACTGCAAGAGGTAACAAGTACACCAACGTCAAGGTCATCGATGGCAAGGCGATCCTAATCAGTAAGTTTGATGGTCGTGAGCATGAGGTCTCTGTTATTACAGGGAAGAAAGGTACCCACTCTATCCCGCAGCATCAGGAAAGGTTGGAGTGCTTCTCCTGTCATTCCAGATGGACCGCACAGTGTTACGGTTGTCATGACTACTATGACCAGACTAAAAACAGGAAGGACTGGATGCAGTATGACACGGACAAGAAGAAGTTCAATCAGACCCCTGGATCATGGCCTGAGTGGAGAACTATGGTCAGGTACCTTGAGCCATCTCTCGGTATTAATGCCAAGGGTAAGGTTGCTCCTTATATGCCTGCATGTCAGGTCCAGTTTAATGCAATTAATGACAAGGGCGGTATAGTTGGTCCCTTTGACAACTTTGCCTTCAGGCCAAAAGCGGGTTATAACTCTGTAACCGTTCAGGCCGCGATGCAGCCTCACTCGATAAGAGGTGAGGTAAGGACATGTGAGGACTGTCACCTGAACGGGAAGGCTATTGGTATCGGTGAGGGCGATCTCATAATCGGTAAGGCAAAGGATGGTTCGGAGGATAATGTGGATTATCTTTATGATATGAAGAAGTCGGGCCTTATCAGTAACTTTCCATACGATGCGATGGTCACACCTCAGGGTGAGCAACTCGGATCGAACAGCCATCCCGGTGCAAGACCATTTAACCAGCAGGAGATCAACAAAATCCTGCGGGTTGGAACCTGTCTGCCCTGTCATGATAGTTACGATGATCCGATCTATCTGAACATCTATGACAGTTATAAAAAGGCAGAAGGAAGCAAACACAAAAAACTGGTTGATGACATGCTTAAGGCTTCCAAAACAGCATCGATCGATAAAACTAAAACTCTCAGGGTAGCCAGTAAGGAGGTGACCAAATGAAAAGCAATAAGATAAAATATTTGGTCGCTGCCTTTGCAGTGGTATCCATGATTTTTTCATTCGGATATCCGGCAACCGCAGATGACTACAAATCACCATCTGAATTTAATCCAAAGGATTGGCCGACCAGTCATGTCGATCAGTATCCCCAGGACTTTGCAGATCCATACAAGTATAATCCTGAAATGAAGAACAAGACTCCGGAAGGTATAGAGTGGGCGCCTATGAAGCCCCGTTCCGGAGAGCTCCAGGACACCTACACAAAACTGAACTTTTCGATGGACAAGGTCTTCGGGCAGATCAAGGCTGCCGGTAACGGTGGAAAGTGCCTTAGCTGTCATGAAGGTATTGAGGAGATCAGTTCGGCACATGCCAAGATGTCATGTACAGATTGTCATGCCGGTAACGACAAATCAGGTGATGAGAAGGCTGCCCATAAGGGCATGATGTCAAACCCCTCTGACCTGAGCGTTGCCCAGAAGAACTGTGGAGAATGCCACAAGGACCATGTGAATCATGTAAGCGGTTCACTGATGGCTACCTCGGCCGGTGAGATCAACAGCACCCGTTTTACCTGGGGCGCCCAGAAATCACCGAAAGCAGAATATGGAACAACGTCTGTAAACGGTCTTAAAACTATCCCTACTTACGGTGAGTCCAAGGAACTTGTTGATGACTTTTTGAGAAAGAAATGCCTCAGATGTCACATCAATGCTCCCGCTCCAAAGAGGCAGGGTGATTACCGTGCCACCGGTTGTGCCGCATGTCATATGGTCTACTCCAATGATGGAAGGACAAAGACAGGCGATAAGGCCATTAAAAAGGCAGATGCCGACAGGCCCGCAAAGAAGGACCTGAGCGGTATCGGACCTACGGCAAAACGCGGTTATCCTCTGGTTCACAAGTTCACTGCAGCGATTCCGACCGTACAGTGTGTTCGCTGCCACAGCGGAAACAGGGAAGGTACCAACTACCTTGGTATGGCTGAGCATGATTATGAAAAGATGTATCGCTCTCCAAGAGTCAAGGGTGGTATTCCTCCGACACTTTATGGAATAGAGCAGCATTTTATCAAACAGGATATACATGGTGAGAAGGGAATGGCATGTATTGACTGCCATAGCAAGTCAGAGGTGATGGGTGACGGTAAATCCTATGATCTTGGACATCAGGCCGTTAAGGTGCGGTGTCAGGATTGTCATGGAACACCGACATCCATGCCTAAGACAAAGGCTGCTGATGCTGATGCTGTGAAGGTCGCAAAATCGAACCCTAACTACTCAGTCAGTAAGGGAGACCAGGTTGTAGTGACTTCAGATGGTACTCTGCTTGCCAATGTGAAAAAACAGGGAGGCAAGATCGTGCTTACCTCGAAGGTGACCGGTAAGAAGCACACAGTGCCGGTACTTGTTGACAATGCGTCCCAGCCTGTGAATCATCAGGTTGCGGCTCATATCAATAAGATGGAGTGCCATGCATGTCACGCAAGGTATGTGCCGCAGGATTTTGCTCTTCATGTCATGAGAGAGGATTACACGGGCTACAATAAGTGGAAGAGATGGAGAGAGCCTGATCCTAACACTATGCTCAAGCTCTTCTCAAACCTCGGATCTCAGGTTGGAGACAAGGTCAATTGGGAGAAGGACATCTGGGGCGCTAAGCCCAAAACTCCGACTGCCGCTACCAGTATCGACTATCTGACCGGTAAAGAGAGCCCCGGTGTCTGGTACTCTGCATGGACTTACAGAAACTGGGAAGATATTATTCTCGGTAAAAACTCAAGAGGCAAGGCCAGCATCTTTAAGCCCCAGTACCAGTACTTTGTGAGCCATATAGGTACGGGTTACGGCAAGGCAACCAAGGATGTAAAGGCCCTTAAGTCCAAAATCGATGCAGCAGACATGCCTGATGAGAAGCAGAAACTTCAGGCAGAGTTGAAGACACTGCAGGCTAAGCTTGATAAAGAGGTCCTTATAGACAGCGAACTGACGACCGCCGGTAACGGCAAGAGCGGGCTCATCATGAATCCGGCAGCACCTCACACAACACGTACGGTCGTAAGACGGTGTGAGAAGTGCCATCAGAAGGCCGCTTCAGCAGGTCTTGGCGACGCTATGTACCGCAGTGCCAAGAACGAGTATGTCCCGCTGATCGAGAGCATGAGGATGGGTCTTCCGATTGATTTCCAGCTTGCTCAGATGGTCACTAAAGACGGTGATGTTCTTCAGTTCTCAACACATGAGGGAGCAAGGCCGTTCAATGTTGATGAGGTGAATTCTCTGCTCGGCAAGACCAAGGCATACCGTGCCTTCAGGTATATGGATCTAACTGAACAGAACTACCTCTCAATTAAAGACAGGATGAACCTGACAGGTGGGGCCGAGAGAGAGGTTATTCCCGGTACATCTAATGGCGATGTCCGTAAGGTAGGTTCTTACTACGACTGGAAGAGATATGGATTCTGGCAGACCGATCCGGCAGTATTTGATGACGGTTACTTCACCGGTAAAGTGAAAAAATCCGACTTCTCGAATGATCCTGCGATCTTAAATGAAAAGAAGGAGATCGAGAGAGGAAGTCTTACCTCCATAGATGGTTCAGGTGTGAATCTCGACTGGAGACCAAAGAATTGAAATCAGTTTATCTGATTGATATAAGTAAATCAGCGGCGGGTCCCTA
>PVMK01119444.1_pt1 | contig 10100 bp, 10 predicted proteins | sample 1853481 | NCBI WGS metagenome assembly PVMK01 (sample SAMN08533507, study PRJNA380276) | Marine sediment metagenome, whole genome shotgun sequencing project.
CGAGTACTCTTCCGATCTAGGGTGATCATCGAGTTCCAACTACTCGATGATCACCCTAGATCGGAAGCGTACTCGATAGCCAGGCCTCGAACGCGCCGAGCACGCCGCCCATCAGCCGGCGAAGCAGCTTGATCTCGTCCCAGCGGGCATCTTCGTCCCGCGTCACCAGGATACCGGCCGTCAGGTCGCTGTGGCCGTTCAGGTACTTGGTGGCGGAGTGGAACACCAGGTCGGCGCCGAGCGCGAGCGGCCGGGTGAGGACCGGCGTCGCGGCCGTGGCGTCGACCGCCAGGATCGCGCCGGCGCCGTGGGCCGCCTCGGCCGCCGCGGCGATGTCGATCACCTCCCAGGTCGGGTTGACCGGCGTCTCGATCCACACGGTCGCCGTTTCCCCGGGACGCACGGCCGCCGCGAGCGCCGCCGGGTCTGCCGCGTCGAACAGGCTGAGCCCGATCCCGCGCCGCTCGGAGAGGCGCCGCAGCCAGTCCCGAACCCCGTGGTACATGATCCGGGGCGCGACCACGTGCTGCCCGCTAGCCAGGGTTTCGAAGACGGCGACGATCGCCGCCATCCCCGACGCGAAGGCCCTGGCTTCGGCGCCCTCGTCCAACTCGGCGGCGAGGGATTCCAGCCGCTCGCTGCTCGGGCTGCCGGAGCGGCTGTAGCTATAGCCGCCGATCAGCTCGTAGGCCGCGTCGCGCGCGAAGGTGGTGGAGGGCTGGACCGGCGGGACGATGGCGCCGGGCTCCGGGTCGATGAAGTGCCCGGCCTGGGCGACGAACGATCGTGGCGAGTACTTCTTGGTGTCCGGCATGGGGCCTCCTGACTGGCTGGCGGATTTGCGACTGCGCATAATGCCGTCAGGGCGCTTCCTCCGCCAGACATGGACGCAGCCGCTCGTAATCGAGCGAGCCGGTCTGCTCGACCCGCACGGTGGACGAGCCGGTGAGCGCCAAGAGGCCGGCGATGTAGACGCGCAAGGTGGCCCGCGCGTCGCCGGCCGCCCACTTGTCCGCGTCGATCCCTTGACCCTGCAGCCAATCGGCGGGCGGCATCGGCGGCTGCATCGGCGGCTGCGGGCGCAACGCCTCGGGCCAATCCCAGATAGCGAGGCGGAAGGCGATGCGCTCGGCGCACTGGGCAATCGCGTCGGCTCGGGATCCTGCCGCGGGATTGAGGAAGTTCACCGGCGCGGCGCCGGGACCCGCGTGGCAGGTGGCACAGAAACGGGCGAAGGCCTGACGCGCCGCGGCACCCGGATCGGGCTCGCCCGGCGGCTCGGCCCAATCGGGCTCGCCGCCAGCAAAAGTGGGGCCGAGACCAGCCAACAGCGCCGCGCAAATTATAAGATACGTGATCGGACGTCGGCCGATCACGACCCGCGCGCCGCGGCCTTCGCCCTCATCTCGCTCAACGACTGGCTGGGGGTGATTGCCTCCGGGTCGAGCCTGAGTTCGATGAGCGCCGGCCGGCCGGCGGCCCGGGCCCGTTCGAAGGCCGGGGCGAAGTCCTCGGTGCGCTCGACCACTTCGCCGTGGGCGCCATAGGCTTCGGCCAGCTTGGCGAAGTCCGGGTTGACCAGGTCGGTGGCGCTGACCCGGCCCGGATAGCTGCGTTCCTGGTGCATGCGGATGGTGCCCCACATGGCGTTGTTGACCACCACCACGATGATGTCGGCGCCATATTGCACGGCGGTGCCCAGCTCCTGCCCGGTCATCTGGAAGCAACCGTCGCCGGCGAAGGCGACGACCGGGCGCTCCGGGTAAAGCCGCTTGGCGGCGACCGCGGCGGGCAGGCCGTAGCCCATGGAGCCCGAGGTCGGCCCGAGCTGGCAGCGGTACTGGCGGTAGCGGTAGAAACGGTGCAGCCAGATCGAGTAGTTGCCGGCGCCGTTGGTGACGATGGCCTCGGGCGGCAGGGCGCCGCGCAGCCAGGCCATGACCTCAGCCAACTGCAGCGGTCCGGGATGGGCGAACGGTTCGCCCCAGGCCTCGAACGCGCGGCGCAGATCGGTTCGGTGAGAGGCCCAAAGGGGTGTCTCCTCCGGCTGGAGCGCCGCCGCCGCCTCGGCGAAGGCGCCCATGCCGGCGTGGATCGGCAGCGCGGCCTGATAGACCCGGCCCAGCTCTTCGGCGCCCGGGTAGACGTGGACCAGCCGCTGCACGGGCTTGGGGATGTCGAGCAGGCTGTAGCCGTCGGTGGTGATCTCGCCCATGCGCGCGCCCACCACCACCAGCAGGTCCGTATCGACGATGGCCGCACGCAACTTCGGCGCGATACCGATGCCCACGTGGCCCACATAGTTCGGATGCTCGTTGTCGAGATAGGACTGGCAGCGGAAGGAGGCGCCGACCGGCAGGTCCCAGGCCTCGGCGAAGTGCCGGAAGTGGGCGCAGGCCGCCGGAGTCCAACCCCCGCCGCCGACCACGACGAAGGGCCGCTCGGCCTCTTCCAGTATGGCCTGAAAGCGGGTCATGTCGTCGGCGCCCGGATGGGCCTGGACCGACTTGTAGGGATCGAAGGGCCGCGCCTCGGCCTGTTCGCGCAGCATGTCCTCGGGCAGCGCGAGCACCACCGGGCCGGGACGGCCGCTGGTGGCGGTGGCGAAGGCGCGGCTGACGAACTCGGGCACCCGTTCGGCCCGGTCGATCTCGGCCACCCACTTTGCCATCGGCCCGAACATGCGGCGGTAGTCGATTTCCTGGAAGGCCTCGCGTTCGCTCATGTCGCGGGCGATCTGGCCGATGAAGAGTATCATCGGCGTGGAGTCCTGAAAGGCGATGTGGGCCCCGGCCGAGGCGTTGGTCGCCCCCGGTCCGCGGGTCACCATGCAGATGCCGGGCCGCCCGGTGATCTTACCGGCGGCCTCGGCCATGATGGCCGCCCCGCCCTCCTGGCGGCAGGCGGTGACGGCAATCTCCGGCGCGTCTAGGAGCGCGTCGAGCACCGCCAGATAGCTCTCGCCCGGCACGCAGAAGACGTGGTCCGCCCGATGGACGCGCAAGGCCTCCACCAGCAACTCGCCGCCGCTCTTGAGCTCGCCCGTCGCCATCCCCGCCTCCCCACCCTCGGCCTGCTTCCTGATAGCCCCGCCGCGCCGGCCTGTCACGGGCCCACGTTGCCTCGCCTCACCACGCGGGTTAGGGTCGGGGCGCCATGACCCCACGTCCCGAACCGGCTCGACCCGAACCGCCCTGGCTCCGGCCCGCCAGCGACTACGGCCCGATCGCCGTCTTCTTCATTGCCTATGTCATGTCCGACCTGTTGTGGGCGACCGGAGCGCTGATGGCGGCGACGGCCGTGGCGCTCGGCCTGAGCCTGGCGATCGCCCGGCGGGTGCCACTGATGCCGCTGATCACCGCCGGCGTGGTCGGCGTGTTCGGCGGACTCACCCTCATCCTCCAGGACGAGACCTTCATCAAGATGAAGCCGACCATCGTCCAGGTCCTGTTCGCGGCGATCCTGCTGGGCGGCCTGGCGCTCGGGCGGCCGCTCTTGAAGCCGCTGATGGGCACCGCCTGGTCGATGGACGACCAGGGCTGGCGCAAGCTCACCTTCCGCTTCAGCCTGTTTTTTCTGGCCCTGGCGGGCCTCAACGAAGCCGTCTGGCGGACCCAGAGCACGGACTTCTGGGTCAGCTTCAAGGTGTTCGGCATCCTCGGCCTGACGCTGCTTTTCGCGCTTGCCCAGACGCCGCTCATGCGCCGTCACCATCTGGCCACCGAGGAGGCCGGCGGCGAAGAGACCGCGAGCCCCGGCGAGGACTGAAACGCACGGGACGGCGGCCCGGCGAGCCAATTAGGGCGCAAGCACTCGGGCCGCCCCAAGGACTCATCGCCGTCTTCATCGGATTCTTCCTGGGCGCCGAAAGGTGCGGGGCGCATTTCCTCTTAACGAATTCTTAATAAACGTAAATTGCCGGCGACGTCGTCTTATTCGCATCTTGGTTGCGGGCGATTCCCATCCCCACTATGGTTTCGTGTTCTTCGAGTCGCGAGTTCGGAACAGCAGGGAAAGTCCTCGTGGTCCTCAATCTCAAGGCAAGCGAGTCTTCGGACGGCTACCTGCCGCGAATCGCCGTGCTCGGCATCGGCGGGGCCGGCGGCAACGCGGTCCACAACATGATCGAGGCCGGCCTCGAGGGCGTCACCTTCATCGTCGCCAACACCGACGCCCAGGCGCTCGAGAATTCGCCCTGCGAGAACCGCATTCAATTGGGACGCAACACCACCGGCGGGCTCGGCGCCGGCTCGCAGCCCGAAGTCGGCCGCGAGGCGACGGAGGAAGTGCTGGAAGAAGTGCTCGACGCGCTGGAGGACTTCCACCTCGTGTTCCTCGCCGCCGGCATGGGCGGAGGCACCGGCACCGGCGGTGCGCCGGTCATCGCCCGCGCCGCACGCGAGGCGGGCTTGCTCACCATCGGCGTTATGACCAAGCCTTTCGACTTCGAAGGTCCGCGGCGCATGCGGATCGCGGAAGCCGGATTGCAGGACCTGCTGCGCCACCTGGATACCCTGCTGGTCATACCCAACCAGAATCTGTTCCAAGTGGTCGACCGCAAGACCACCATCGCCGAGGCCTTCGCGCTCGCCGACAAGGTCTTGCAGGACGGCGTGCGGGCGGTGACCGACTTGATCATCCGCCCCGGTCTCATCAACCTCGACTTCGCCGACGTGCGTGTCGTGATCGAAAATATGGGCCGGGCGCTGATGGGCGCCGGCGAGGCCGAGGGCGACCTCAGGGCGGTCGAGGCCGCCAATGCCGCCATGGGCAATCCCCTGCTGGAGAACCTGCCGCTCGATCAGGTCCGCGCCCTGCTCATCAATATCACCGGCGGCGAGGACTTGACCCTGCACGAGGTCCAACAGGTCATCGGGCAGATCAGCGAGCAGATCGACCCATCGGCCCAGTTGATCTTCGGCTCGACCCTGGACCCGGCGCTCGCCGGGCGGATCCGGGTCGCGGTGGTGGCGACCGCGTCTCAGGCAGCCGCCACGGAGACCGTCAGCTCCGCACCCAGGGGGGCCAACCTCAGCCTGGTTTCCATCCAGGAGCAAACCGAAAGGGCGCTCGCCGAATTGGCGAGAGACGACCAGGAAACCGAAAGCGAGCCCAGCGAGCCCGAGGCGGCCGAGGTCGAACAAGACGATCCCGAGACGGCCGAGACCGAGGAACAGGCGGCGGACTCGCCGCCCGAAGCACCGCCTGAAACACCGCCTGAAACACCGCCCGAAGTGCCGGCAGAGTTGCTGCCGGCGACGACGCCCCCAGCGGAACCCGAGCCCGAGCCAGTGGCGGCCCCCGACGACGACGAAACGCCGCCATCGGAAGCGCAAGACGACGCGCCGTCACCGGACGAGGCGAACGAGGCGGACGATGTGGAACGGCAGGATTCGAGCCTCATCGAGCGCCTGGTGACCAGCCTCACCACCCCCGCGGAAGACCTGTTCCAGAGGGCCGAACGGCTTTATCACAAGCCGGCGGGGCAAAGGGATCTGGAGGCCGCTTTCCGCACCTATCTCAAGGCTGCCAAGCGCGGTCATCCGGGTGCCCAGAATCGCCTTGGCTGGATGTACGAACGCGCCGAGGGCGTCGAGCTGGATTATGTTCAGGCCGCGGAGTGGCACCGCCGCGCCGCCGTACAGGGCCACCTCAACGGCATGAACGACCTGGGCTACCTCTATCGTCAGGGCCGCGGGGTAGAGCGCGATTTCGAGCAGGCGCTCTACTGGTTCCATCAGGCCGCCAAGCGCAACTACAGCTACGCCGAGTTCAATATTGGACAGATGTACGAGAAGGGCTGCGGCGTCCAGCGCGATCTGGGCGAGGCCGTGAACTGGTATCGCAAGGCCGCCACCCGCAATCACGAATGGGCCGAAAAACGCCTCGAGGATCTCGGCGTCGTGCCGTAACACCAAAGGTCCTTGATCTTAAGCACCCTCGCTCAGGGCCCGCACCAGGGCGGCCACTTCGTCACCGACAAGGCCGAGGCGCTCCGGGTCGGTCGCGCGCATGACCAGGCGCGCGCCGTAGCGACCCTCCTTGTGGAAAGGATAGCTGCCGATTTCCACGTCCGGATTGGCCGCCTGGATCGCGCCCAATCCTTCCGCCATCCGGCCCTCGGGCAGTTCGGCCACGATGGTGCGCGACAGCAGCCGCTCGCCGCCCGTGAGGCGATGGCGCAAGCTTTCGAACATGGCCTGCATGACAGACGGGATTCCGGCCAGGACGAAGACGTTCTCCATCTGGAAGCCGGGCGCCCCGCTGATCGGGTTCTCGACCAGGTCGGCGCCCTCCGGCGTGTGCGCCATGCGCAGGCGCGCCGCGTTCAACTCGCCGGGCTTGTAGTAGCCCTGGAGAATCCGGTGCGCCTCCGGGTGGAGGGTCAGCGGCCGGCCGAAGGCCTTGGCGACCGCCGCCCCGGTGATGTCGTCATGGGTCGGCCCGATCCCGCCCGTCGTGAAGACATAGTCGAAGCGACGGCGCAGTTCGTTCAGGGCCGCCACGATGGCGCCCTCGTCATCGGCGACCACCCGTGCCTCGCTCAGCCGGATGCCGAGGGCGGTGAGCTCAGCGCCGAGAAACGCCAGATTGGCGTCGCGCGTCTGTCCGGAGAGGATCTCGTTGCCGATGACCAGCAGCGCGGCGGTGACGCTGGGCTTACTCAAAGCGAATCCCCTGGTAAATCCCCTGGCAAATCCCCGGGCAAATCTCCTGCCAGATCCCCGGGCAAATCCCCGCGCAAATAGCGGCCGCCCGGGACCGTCAATTTTTGACGTAACCCTTCGACTGCATGCAGGTATCGAACAGCCCGCCGCGCCGGCGCCGCTCGCTGTAATAGTCGACCCGCTGCGTCAGGGTGGTCTCGCCGTAGAGATTGACGGCGTCGCGATCGCTACTGCCGTCAATAATGTCCTCGTCGATCTGGGCCTCGCGTTTGACCTGTGCCGTGGCGAAGCTGAAGCAGGTCTCGATATCCTCTTGCTGTTTGGTCAAGGGAACCTCGGAGTGGGTCCAGCCGGAGCGCTCCGGTAGGATGATGGCGGCGGGTCCCGCAGTGGCCGAGGGCTTCGGGTTGGATCGACTCGATGACGACGCCGCTGCCGCCGGCGGCGGCGCTTTTCCACGGCGGGCGCGCCGGCGGCTTCGCTCGCGGGCTCCACGGTTTCTTCCGGCGGCGGCAGGGCCCCGCCACTGGGCGTGACCGGGCTCGATGATTCGGGCAAGGTGCAACCAGCCGCGGCCCAGAGACCTGATGCCGCAACCGCTATGATGAGGGCTTTCATCTGTGATGTCCTCTTGGTCCGGACTCTCTATTCGACCGACTCTGCCCCGCCGAAGGCCACGGTCTCTAGCCGACTCGCCCGCCCATTTCGGGTACCTGGGGCGGGCGCCTTGTGGTGGCCCACACCACGGCGCCAACCGCGCCTAGCGAGCGGGCAAGAGGCCCCGGTGAGATCGGTGATTATCATCGAGACTTGGGTATTACTCGGATCGCCGCATGCCCGGCCACGGTTGAAAGCAGTCTAGCCACAGGGTACCAAGACGCCATGAAATTTGTAGAGCCTCTAATATCTGGCCGCCTGCTGCGACGGTACAAGCGATTCCTGTCGGATATCGAACTTGAGGATGGCGAGCAGGTGACCGCCCACTGCCCCAATCCCGGCTCCATGATGGGGCTGGCGGAACCGGGCATGGCCGTCTGGCTGTCGCCAAGCCGCAATCCCGCGCGCAAGCTGGCCTTCACCTGGGAGTTGGTGGATGCCGGCCCGTCCGTGGTCGGCATAAACACCGGCTGGGCCAACGCGGTGGTGGCCGAGGCCTGGCAGGACGGGCGAATTCCGGAGCTTTCGGGCTATCAGGACCTGCGGCGCGAAGTGCGCTACGGCAAGAACAGCCGCATCGACCTGCTGCTCGAGGCGCCGGACCGCGAGGCCTGCTACGTTGAGATCAAATGCGTGACGCTGAGGCGCGACGGCGCGCAGGTCACCTCGCCCAGGGCGGAGTTCCCCGACGCCGTGACGACGCGCGGCACCAAGCATCTGGGCGAGCTGGCCCGGGTCGCAGAGGGCGGCGGGCGGGCGGTTATGTTCTACCTGGTGCAGCGCGGCGACTGCCGCAGCGTGGCTATTGCCTCGGATATCGATCCGGGCTATGCCCGCGCCTTCGACGATGCCCGGGCGCGCGGCGTCGAGGTTTTCTGCTATGATTGCAGAGTCGGGCCCGAGGCCATTGAATTGCGTGAACCCCTGCCGCTCGGCGACTGACGGTGGCTGACGGCGGCTGACGACGGCTAAATCAGAGGGCGATGATGGCGGGTACGAGTTCAGACGAGGCCGCGCGGCGGATGAGCCCCGAGGAGCGCCGGATCACGATCCATACGGATGACGATTTCGAGGCCATGCGCCGGGCCGGACGGCTGGCCGCCGAAACCCTCGACTATATCGCCCCTTACGTGACGCCGGGCACGACGACGGAGCACCTCGACCGCCTGGGCCACGACTACATCGTCACCCACGGCGCCATTCCCGCGCCCCTCGACTACCGCGGCTTTCCCAAATCGATCTGCACCTCGGTCAACCACGTGGTCTGCCATGGCATCCCGAACGAGAAGAAGCGGCTCCAGGACGGCGACATCCTCAACATCGACGTGACCGTGATCCTCGAGGGATGGCACGGCGACACCAGCCGCATGTTCTACCTCGGCAAGCCAAGGCTGCGGGCCAAACGCTTGGTGGACACGACCTTCGAAGCCATGTGGCGCGGCATCGAGGCGGTCCGGCCGGGCGCGACCCTGGGCGACGTCGGCCATGCCATCCAGAGCCATGCCGAAGCGCAGGGCTTTTCCGTGGTCCGCGATTTCTGCGGCCACGGTCTCGGCCGGGTGTTCCACGAGGCGCCCAGCGTGCTGCACTTCGGCGATCCGGGCGAGGGCGTGGTCTTGCGCGAAGGCATGTTCTTCACCATCGAGCCGATGATCAACGCCGGGCGCTATCAGGTGAAGATCCTGGAAGACGGCTGGACGGCGGTCACCCGCGACCGCTCGCTGTCGGCCCAGTTCGAACACTCGATCGGCGTCACCTCGGACGGCTACGAGGTCTTCACCCTGTCGCCCAAGAGCTGGCACAGCCCGCCCTACGAGGCCTGAGCCGCGCTATTGCCTGTCCCCCGCCCTGCCCCGGCGGACGCAAGGAATGACGGACGTCAGGCGCCTTCCTCGAACTTGAACGAAACCTTCACCTTGGCCCGGTAGGTGTCGACCTTTCCGTCCTTGATCTGCATGTCGAGTTGAGAAATTTCGGCGATGCGCAGGTCCCGTAGGCTGCGGCCCGCCCGCTCGACCGCGGCTTTTGCGGCCTTCTCCCAGGACTCCTCGCTGGTGCCGACGAGTTCGATGACCTTGTAGACGCTTTCCGCCATGTCCTCTTCCTCCTCTCCCTGGCGCCCGCGGATGCACGGGCAATTTCAAGTGCACGGAGACCGACCATAGCACGATCCCGGGCGATGGCGGCGCCCTTCGCCGAAGCCAGCCGCAATCAGCCGAGAAGGGGCGACGGCAAGAGATTTTGCGATCATCGGCCTACGCGGTATCTTGTTTGGGCAACGACGGCCCTTGTGCGCGGCACCGAGACCACGGACCATGCCCGTGCGGCCCCGATGACGTAAGGATCGATCCGATCCCGCGGCATTGCCAGGGGAACATTTCATCGCCATGAACGCGTCCAAACCGCAACAGGCCACGCCGCACTACCACGGCCATCGCGACCGGCTGCGCCAGCGCCTTCTGGACAAAGGCGGCGCCTCGCTCGCCGATTACGAGATTCTGGAATTCCTGCTGTTTGGGGCCAAGCCCCGGACCGACACCAAGCCGCTCGCCAAGGCGCTGATGAAGCGCTTCGGCAGCCTGGCGGCCGTGCTGGCGGCCGAGCCCTCGGAACTCGCCAAAGTGCCGGGGCTGGGCGACGCCTCGGTGGCCGCGCTGAAGATCGTGCCCGAGGCGGCGCGGCGTCTCGCCCGCCAGCAGGTCATGGGCCAGCCGGTGCTGTCATCCTGGGGAAAGCTGCTCGACTACTGCCGCATCGCCCTCGCGCACGAAAAGG
>PVMK01166018.1_pt1 | contig 10100 bp, 10 predicted proteins | sample 1853481 | NCBI WGS metagenome assembly PVMK01 (sample SAMN08533507, study PRJNA380276) | Marine sediment metagenome, whole genome shotgun sequencing project.
AATAATTGGGCAGCAAATGCCCACTAGCGATGACGACCGTCTAAAATATAACTTTGGACTAGTAAAGGCTGATGGGTACGGACTTGCTTACAACATGATGGAATACGCCGAAGAAAATGATCTGATGCTCCACACATATGTGGACACAATAGGCGGAGACCCTTTTGAATACTCAGCCGAAAAGCTCCAATCCTGGCTCATTTCCTTCTGCCAGTCAAAAATGATTTCCCTTAAAACCAAATCAATCTCGCTTGTACTTGGCAGCGGTGGCAGCGGTGGAGCTATTGCATTTCAGCTCGCGCATAGAAGGTTTATGCTGTCACGAGCCGAATATTCTGTTATTACGGCGGAAGGATGCTCTGCAATACTTTTCCGAAGCGGGGATAAAATTGAAGAGGCGCTTGAAGTATTACAGCCGACATCGGAGTATATGCTTAAGTATGGCATTGTGGATAAAGTTATTAAGGAACCCTCTCTTGACAGTGCTACATATTTAACAAAAACTCTTGATTTAATTGATAAAATATTAGTCAAAACAACTGAAGAACTTGAAAAATCCGATACAAATTACCTTAAGAAAGTTCTAATAGAAAAAATACAGCAAGTCGGACAGGTTGAAAAGGGCGACCATCGCTACCAAGCCATAGCTAAAAAGATTAGGAGCTGGCTACCTCATGCCTTTAAAAGTGCAACGCCTGAAATATCTCATATGCAGATAGCCCTTTATGGAGCTGAACCTCATTTCTGTAATGATGAAAAGGATGCCGAGGGTAACATAACGAGACCTGGTTGCAGGAAGCACTTTGCTAAAGAGGACTTTCAAAAGAATTTCTTTTCATGTCCCTACTGTGAAAAACCATCCCCTCTGGGATCAGATGATTATCTTGACCTGCTATTAAATACAGATTCGTTTCATGAGCTTCACTCTAATCTTAGTACAGAGAACATCGATGCGAGGTTTAATTTTTATGATTACTTAGACACCCGAAAGAAATCATTAAAGCGTACAGACTCCAAAGATTCACTAGTTGTAGGATACGGATATATGTATGACATTCCGGTAGCAATTGCTGTATCTGACTTCCGCTTTATGGGCGGCTCTATGGGAGCAGTGTTTGGGGAAAAGATGAAACTAATAACAGAACATGCAATGAGTGAGGATCTCCCTCTGGTTTCAGTAACTGCATCCGGTGGTGCCAGAATGCAGGAGGGTACAGTGGCGTTATATCAAATGGCTAAAACTATTTCTGCCATAATCAATCTTAAAGAAGCCGGCCTCCCTTTTATATCCCTCCTAGGTCACCCTACTACAGGAGGTGCACTAGCAAGCTATGTTGTACAGGGGGACTTTATGATTGCGGAAAGGAAAGCTACAGTAGCATTTGCTGGCGATCGAGTGGTTAAACTTGCCAGTGGCGGAAGAGGTGTTGATCCGGATACCATGACATCAGAATTCTTTTCCAAGCAAGGGGGAATTCATTTAGTAACTGAGAGAAGTCAATTAAAATCCTCTATTGCAGGACTACTGAGAATTACCCCCTGGTATCAAAGATATAATGCAGATAGTGAGTAATTTTTATAGTCTCTTACAAAGGGCAAATTAAGTTAATATCCGCTCTTCTCATCCCCACACGGTAAGCCCCATCCAGGTACTCCGCCAAGCTCCTCTTACGGGCCGGCTTCAGAGCTTTTTTGTTATCACATCCTGAAGCATCTGCTTGTCAAGACTCAGGTCAGCCACAAGCTTCTTTAGCTGTCTGTTCTCCTCCTCAAGCTGCTTCAGACATCTGAGCTCACTTACCCCTAGACCACCTACTTCTTCTTCCAGTTGTAGAATGTAGGCTCTGCTACTCCCATCTTGCGGCATACCTCGGATACTTTTGTGCCGGCCGCCTGCCTTAATGCAAACGCTATTTGCTCCTCGGTAAACCTAGACTTCTTCATGGCAAAATACCTCCTGTTATATAGGGTTATTTTGCCAGATTCCTCTACTTATAGCTGGTCCAGTTCTCTGGGGGAAGGTCAGGATTCCTCTACATTTTCTATACTACTTTTATTGCGGGGCTTCGTTTGGTGTTTGCTGGATACAAAGTAAGATCTTTTTTGGCTCAAGTCAAAAAAAATCCTAAACTTTAGGATTAATACGGGGTCTAAAAAACTAAGATTCAGTATAGATGCCGGTAAGTTTTTTTACTTTATCAATTTCCTCAATATTATCTAAAATGTCGCCCTTCCCCATTTCGTAGAGGAAATTAGCATTATCTCTAGGGGGCGTTGCTTTTTACGTTTGGGTCAAAGAAAACCTCTTTCGTGTGTACCAACCCTGCTCTGTTATAGGACGAAAGCTCATATTTCATTCCCATCCTAAGGGCATCACACGGACAGGCTTCTACACAAAACCCGCAAAACACACATCTCATAAAATCTATGTTATAAATTTTGGGTCTTCTCTCGATCCCATAATCATCAGCGGGCTCGGCAACAATAGATATAGCCTGTGTAGGGCATGCAACTTCACAAAGCTTGCACGCAACACATCTTATCTCCCCTTCATCATCTGCTGGCAACACATGAAGTCCCCTGTATCTTTCCGGGAGCTCCTTCACCTCTTCGGGATATTGGACGGTAATCGGCTTAAAGCGGATCAAATGCTTTAAAGTTATTACAAGACCGCCTAATATTTGAGGAATGTATAGCTTCTCATACCATGTTAGCTCGGGGTGTTTTAGTACTTTTATTTTTATAGCCATATTTATTAACCGTCTGTAAAACTCCAATAAGTTATAACACAGTCAGACAATTTTGAAAGTATAAAAAGTTTACTATTCCTCTCTAAGCTCGTCCCTCATTCTCCTATAAACTAAAACACCCGAAATTATAGAAATGACCAAGCAAATCGTACCGAAATAATAATTACCTAACAGTACTTTCCCCACCCCGATCATGCCGAAGAAAATAAAGCTAACCCCAAGTAACCAATTGTAAATTACCGGCATAAATTGGGGGACGTACAATATCCGGATGCATATCGCTTGCAGGTTTCCACCAACCCCAGGGACGTACTCTCTTATAAAATTTGCCGAGAGTATCGTTTGATTCGGGTTTTGTTAAAAAAGTAACAACTATCCAGGTTATTATAGAAATCGGGATAACAATGATCTGATGCTTTAACTCTAGGGACACACCTTGGGACTTCGTATATATAAACAGGATTAAAATCGTTAAAAGTGAAGCAGCTAAAGCAGAAATTTCAGACCACGCGTTTATCCTCCACCAGAACCATCGTAGTATAAGAACCAGCCCCACTCCGGCGCTCATAGCCCAGAGAAATATCCATGCTTTTCCAATGTTGGTTATATAGAACGCAAAATACCCCGCTAGAACGGCCAACATTAGCGTACATAATCTCGCAATCAAGATATAATGGCTCTCTGAAGCATCTGTCTTTATAAAACGTCTGTATATATCGTTCATCAGATAGGAGGCGCCCCAATTAAGCTGTGTCGATAGCGTCGACATAAAGGCTGCCAGGAAAGTAACAAAGAGGAGCCCTTTTAAACCCGGGCCCAAGAAGTCCCTTATAACTACTATATACATTGCTTCATTATCCCCGCCGTAATCCTGAACTCGGGGATAGATAATAAGCGTAGCCAAGGCTACTAGAATCCATGGCCATAGACGGATTATATAGTGGTTAACGGCGAACCAGGCAGTGCCTAACACTGCATGACGCTCGTTTTTGGCAGAGTTTATCCTTTGTATAAAGTACCCTCCACCGTCCGCATTATGAGAGGACCACCAGATAATGCTTACATATACTAGAAACGCGAAGAAGCTTGAGTCCCAAAATCCCGCACTTACCGGATCACCTCCCGAAGGGGTCATAAAAAATGAAATATGTTTCTCATCAATATTGCCAAGCTTATCTATAAAGCCCGAGAACCCTCCAATTTCGGGAGATCCTATTACAATCCATGCTAGAATAATTGTTCCAAAAAGTGCAATGAAGTATTGAAGAAAATCTGTAAGAGCAACTCCCCAAAGACCAGACATCATGGTATAAAAAAACGCAATAGAAATACAGATCACAATAGCAATAGTAGTATCAACTCCGAAAAAAACCTTAAAAACCTTGGCCATCGCGCTAATAACCCACCCCATGACTATAAAATTAAATAGGGTCGAAAAATATAAGGCTTTAAATCCCCTAAGAAATGCCGCAGGTTTTCCGCCGTAGCGAATCTCAATGAGCTCGTTGTCAGTTATAACTTCAGCTCTTCGCCAAAGCCTCGCGAATACAAGGACGATAAATACATGGCTGAAAAGATAGTTCCACCAGAACCAGTTTTTCCATATCCCCTCTGTCCGTATCCAACCGGTTACTGCCAAAGGGGTATCTGCCGCAAAGGTTGTAGCAACCATTGAGGTGCCTAAAATCCACCAGGGCAGACTCCTTCCTGAAACAAAATAAGACGACATGCTGCCGCTCGCGCGTTTTGTAAAATAAATACCTATTCCAAGCGACAATATGAGATATGCGGCAACTATTACCCAATCTAGTGTACTAAGTGCCGATAGAGCAGTCTCAATTGATTCGGGCATTGAAATTGTAATTTACCTGACGCGGATTTAACAAAATAGTTTTTTTAGAAGAGCTTGTCTAAGATAACATTGATTTGTATGGGTTTATTAAATCGGCACAGCTTTCAGCCAAGACTTACTGGTAAGTGTCCTTTTGCATCTACTTTGCCTAAAAGTATATCAGCCGCTGCCCTCTGACATTCACTTAACGAATCAAAACTACATATAACAGTTTTGAAATTACCAAAATCCCGAACTACATATGGGGAGCCAAAAGAGATAAGAACTGTTTCCTTAGGCATGGATCCCAGTTTGGTCAAAATATTCTTGAAAGAATCATGCAAAAAAGACAGTTTTTTCCAGGCACCGACCGATGTATATATAAGGCAGATTATTGCAGTATCATCGGAAATATTATCTGTTATCGGCTCCTCATCACTGTTAAGAGAAATTGATATTTTTTCTGAGTTCACTCCCGTCTGTTTAAGTCGCTCTGTAAAATCATGTGATATGTCCTTATCCGATTCAGTTACATCAAAAGTATAGACGACTGACTTTCTCGATTTAAGCACGCCACCTCTTACAATACAAATGGACTGCCTAGCAATCCGTTCTCTCAGATTTACACCTTGCTCTTTGATTGTTGTATCACTAGTTGTACCATGAGTAAGCCACTTTTCCTTAATTGATATTATTCTCTCAACACTCTGCTCCAATTGGCTTCCATCAAGCTCCGGATCTGGAGAATTATTAAGATTCTGAATTAAAGTAAAAGGATCTTTCGGATCGAGTATTATGTCACAGCCTGCATTAAGTGCTTTTAGAGAGAGAGATTGTTCATCGCCCAATTTGATAATTCCCCCCATATGAAGAGAGTCGGTAATGACCAAACCCTGAAATCCAATCTCATTTCGGAGCAAATCAGAAACAAGCGCTTTTGAGATCGTTACAGCATTCCCGTCCCCAATATTGGGGAAAGCTATATGTGCAGTCATAATAGAGGCTACATCGGCTTCTATGGACTTCTCAAACGGAATTAAGTCGATATTTCGTAGTATTTCCTTGCTCGTACTCAATACAGGCAAATCTACATGCGAATCAACTCCTGTCCGGCCATGTCCTGGAAAATGCTTTGCGCAAGCTAAAACTCCGTTTTCCTGACAACCTTTAATAAACGCAACGCATAAACGTGAAACAAGTGCATATTCATCTCCATATGAACGGATATTAATGATTGGGTTATCAGGATTGGTATTTACATCAGCAACAGGTGCAAATAGTAAATTGAGCCCGCATTCCTTCATTTCATGGGCTATAAAATGTGCTTGATTGTAGACTAGTTCCTCGTCGCGGGCTGCACCAAGAGACATAGTAAATGGAAAAAGTGTCATATCGGACACTATCTGCCCTAAGCCCCTCTCAGAATCACAACCGAAAAGAAGAGGAATCTCACTAACAGCTTGCAGCTCCCGGGTTGTCTCTGTCACAATATCCCGCTTACCGTTAAAAATAATGAATCCGCCTACCTCGCATTCCTTCACAAGCCTTTTTGCCAGGGGTAGAGAATTAGGATCGTTAAAATCTATCCTCGGCATTATTACCTGGCCTATTTTTTGAGCCATATTTAGATTGCTGATATTCAACTTACTCATTGTGTTTTTTATATTTATGCGAGAATTTCAATAGGAATTATGGTTATGGTCTTCCCAAAGCAATTTTACCCAAAGGAACTTTTCTTTGTGCTCCGGTAACCCGCGGAAGATTCGCCTTGTTTCCCGATATCAATTCGTTTGCCAGTACGGCAAATGCTACAGCTTCTTTAGCATTTGCCGGGATTCCATATTCATCGGAAGTCGTACATTTTAGTGAGGGTAATTTAGCCTTTATCCTCTCCATCAACAATGGGTTATTACACCCTCCACCGCTAAATATAACTTCACTTATATCCCAGTTCGGGAAAACAAAATTCTTATATGAAGATACTATTGTATTTACAGTTAGCATCAAAAGCGTAGCCACCATATCTTCTAGAGAAAGCTCCTCACTCGCTACAAGGGAAAAAAGTTCTGCCGCTTTTTCATTCCCAAAGTGCTCTTCTCCAGTGGACTTTGGAGGGGGCTTGCCGTAGTAAGGATCAGATAAAAGTTTATCCAGGAGCTCTTTATTAACCTCCCCTGCTAAAGCCAATCGCCCGTCTCTATCGTATTTCTGCTTCCCTCCCGTAGCTAGTTGGATAACCCCGTCCATAAGCATATTTCCGGGTCCGGTATCAAAGGCGATTACATCATCTAACTCCTCAGTCACTACAGTCGCGTTGGCAATACCACCAATGTTTTGAGCTATGGAAACCTTTTTCGGCTTTCTAAATAGAAGGTAATCCAGATAGGGAACCAGCGGTGCTGCTTCGCCGCTTGCTGCGATATCACGGGTCCTAAAATCGCCAACCGTAGTGATTCCTGTTTCCTCGGCAATTACATCAATTTCACCTATTTGAAGAGTAGAAGGCGTGCCGTCTTTATAAGAAGGGGGGTTATGAAATACCGTCTGACCGTGAGAGCCAATTAAATCAATGTCTGTAGGACTTAGTCCGGCTTGAGAAATCACTTCCAGCGCGGCTTTAGCAAACTCGTTTCCTATAACGAAATTAAGTTCTGATATTGCTTTAAGGGAGCAAACTTTAGATAAATTATCTAACCTACTGCGAACCTCCGCTTCATATTCAACGCAGATGAACTTCACCAACTCAATATCAGTATTTAATCCTTTTCCTTGTAACTTAACCAGAGCAGCGTCAATGCCGTCCTTAGACGTGCCCGACATTAAACCAATTACAAGCTTATCTTTCTGATCAATTAGAGACTGAAGATCCACTGTCATAATTTTAGTAGTAGTCTATACTACTTTTTAAGCGCCTCACGCAAAAATCCATTAGATTTCTCTAGCAATTCTTTTGAGTCTTTTAAGCCCAATCCTTTCTTCTCCATAACAATTGACGCTTTAACATCCCAGCCGGACTGCTCAAGCAATTCCTCAGCTTTTTCCTCGCTAACTTCAGCGATCTGCACAACAATTCGTTTAGCCCTATCCCTCAGTTTGGCCGACTTTGGCTGGACATCAACCATAAGGTTCCCATATGTTTTGCCAAGCTGTACCATCGAAGCAGTGGTTATCATATTTAAAACCATCTTTGTTACCGTACCCGCCTTCATCCTTGTAGAACCAACAACCACTTCAGGACCTACCAAGAGCTCAATAGTCACCTCAGCAATTGAGGAATTAACAGGATTACATGTGACCAAAACGGAGCCGCTCCCCAAGTTCTTTGCATATTGGAGTCCGCCTTCAACAAAAGGTGTAGAAGCGCTTGCAGCTATACCAATAACAGTGTCGTCTTTACTTAACCCGGCCTCTGTGAGAAACCCTTCGGCCTCGGTCCTTGAGTCCTCAGCACCCTCAATTGATTGCCATATAGCATCCCTACCGCCTGCAATGAAGGCCTGAATTAAAATCGGGTCTGTTCCGAAAGTAGGCGGACACTCAGCGGCTTCTATTACACCTAAACGCCCACTCGTACCGGCACCTATAAAATATAAGCGCCCTCCCAGCTTTAATTTACCAACTACAAGCTCAATAGCCTTGGCGATACTATCTTTCTGTTTATGAACCGCTTCTACGATTACTCTGTCCTCTTGCAGTATAAGCTCAACCACTTCAAGAGGAGAGCACTTGTCCAGATGCAAAGTACGTGGGTTTATTTTCTCGGTAAGAAGGTGTCCTGTTTTTCTGCTCTCAGTCACAGGAACTATTATATCCTGTAAAGCACTACAAATTAACCGGGTATCATGGTTTAATTGACTTTTATTGGTGCTTATAATAGATTTCTTATTCAGATGCGGGTGTAGCTCAGCTGGCTAGAGCATAAGCTTCCCAAGCTTAGGGTCGCGGGTTCGAATCCCGTCACCCGCTCAAACATTTTTGGTAATAATGAGTATCAGTTAAATCAAGAGCCTCTTATGACTTAGAGTAGGCGAGATTAGCCTTAGTGTCCATATAGGTGTCCATAGTGGTTATTTTCACATGCTTTCCTAGTTTTTGTATTGCAGCCCTCTTAGCCTCATCCTGAGTATGACTATAACGTTTCAACATAGAAATATCTTTATGCCCAGACAGAGCCATTACAGTTGCGAAGTCCTCTTTTTCGTTAACTATAAGGTTCGATACAAAGGTATGTCTGAGGTCATGAAACCGACATTTATCTATACCCGACTTTTTCAGGGCTGTACTCCAAGTCCTTTTCCAGGAAGTCAAAGAAGTGTAAGGTGTTCCCTCAGGACTGTTAAATACGTACTCTCTATTTGAATCCTTTTTCAAAATTGATAAAGTATCTACTAGAGATTCAGCAATGGGAATAGTTCTCGATTCACCGTTTTTAGTTTCTACAACATATAAATAACCATCTTCAACATCCTTCCATTTGAGTTTGGCTATCTCAGACCGACGCATTCCCGTCATATAGGCACACAATAGAATAGGTTTGAAGTGACCAGAAGCGGCTTCATAGAGTTTATGAAACTCCCAGTCCTTTAATACCCTAGGCTTCAGTTTAGCAACTTTTAAGAGCTTCAAACCTTGAACAGGGTTCTTGCCTACCTTGACCCTCAGAGCTCCCTGTAGTGCAAGATTAAACATCCTTCTTAATGCTCCCAGCTCTTTATTAATAGTCTCCGGTTTCCTTCCCTGCTTTTTCCTTTCAGATTTATATTTCTCAATCTCCCAAAGGCTAAGGCTGTAAATATTCTTACCCCCGAAATAAGTAAGTAGGTTCTTACAAGCGGTTCGTGCTGCTATGGGGGCTTTAAGGTTTTCATACGCCCATTCAAGGTATGCCTCTATGAGTAATTCAATTTTTACCGGCTTCTCTGTCTTTGTAATGTCAAATTTCCCTTGAGCTATCTCAGCCTTCCTGATTGCTAGTGCTTTTTCAGCATCTCGTATCGTTATGGTCGCGGGGTCTACCTCTGGTATTGTTACTACCTCTCTTTTCCTCTTACCGTGAATGTAATAGTCTATATACCAGCGATTATCTTTTTTATATACTCCCATTATTTCTTTACCTCCTTTTTAGTTTTTGATGATTCTGGAAGAGCCGGTTCTTTAATGTCGTATCCCTCTTTTCTCATCACTTCATGTATCCATCCCCTTACTATCTCTGAGGCAGTCAACATATTTTCTTCTGCATAAGTAGTCAGAAATTCAAATTCAATAGGATGAAGCCATACCTGAAACATTTTAGTTCTTATTCTTTTCATTCTCATCGTAAATATATTATACATACATTATAACTAATAACAAGCTTGGAAAATTGTCTAACTTTTAGGTTAGATTCTTTAACACCGTATAAAATTAACCAGGCTTGACAAAAGGGGAGCAGTACAGGGATAATAAAAATAAGGCTTGCTTTTATAATACAATGTAGGTATAATATAGGTACAATGAGAGTAAAAAGAATAAGAACTAAA
>PVMK01113979.1_pt1 | contig 10099 bp, 9 predicted proteins | sample 1853481 | NCBI WGS metagenome assembly PVMK01 (sample SAMN08533507, study PRJNA380276) | Marine sediment metagenome, whole genome shotgun sequencing project.
GGCAGTGGAACCCCTTTTGGTCTGTCATGCGGCAAGCCGACGATAAAATCCGGGCGCTGGAAGGCGAGCTCGGTCTGTCGCCGCGCCGACGTTCAGTTGTTGCCAAGGCGAAGAAAAGGTCCAAAACAGGCCGGCCGGCCGATGACTATCTCGGTTCAACTTAGCACGGATGCCGTTTACGGTTGTTCCGGTGCCGCCTTCCGCGCCGTTATGCACGAAGCCGTTCATGTCGATGGCGACATTCAAGCAGCGAACGGCAGTTGCCGGATATCCTGTAAGATGCGCTGGAATTCCGGCGCCGGTGCTAGGCACATAGTTCTATACGTGTCCAGGAAGGGCAGCCAGCCATGACCCTGGTTTTGTAGATGTTTTAGACCACGGACATTTCGGACTTACCGGAACAGACGGCGGACATCCGACACACAAAACCCGGCACAACCGCTAAACGCAAAAACGCTCCGGCATTTGACCGAGGCGTGCCATTTATGAGTTTTTGGCCTGGCCCGGCAGGTTCGCACAAGCCAGCCATGCCGGCATGTCATGCGCTAGCGCTGGCCACCTGGCCAGGTCAGGAACGGCATGTTGACGACAACGCCCGCCTCCTTGACGCTGACCGCGCCGCTGGCGATGGCATCTTGCAACTCAGCCACGGATTTCAACGTGCGCGCCGACATCGGGTCTTTCCAGGTCACCAGATTCACAGCCCGCAAGGGTCTGTATCCAGGATCACCAGGGGGGTTATCGAATATATCGGCCTGTCCGCCGAGTGGCCCCATCGGTCCCGCACCGGCCATGCCATTGGTGAAAACATAGACCGGCGCAAGCAACTCCTTTGGCGCCTTGGCAAGAGCCGGCACGACCAGCACCGGTGAGCCGCCCATCATGTCGGTCAGAATCTTCGCGATCTCCGGATCCGAGGTCTCCGTATGAATGAACAGGATTTCCTGGCCCTGGCTGTAGCCGGTGACGGGCGGAACCACCGGCGCATTGGCCGGCATTTCCATGCCGCCCATTGCCGCCATCGGCTTCATGCCCTTCGCCGGTTCCATGGCTTCCATCGGCTTCATCGATCCCTTCACCTCCTGCGCCCAGACAGGTGCGGCGGACAACAGGGTGATTGCGAGAAACGCGATCAATCTGCCGGTAATCCGCTTTCGTTCCATGGTTGCATCCCTTCGGTCGAGATATGAATGCCGCAAGGTACCTTGCAGCGCTTGAGACTGATTACTGCCGGGAGTCCGCTCACCCATACTTCGCACGGATCGCGCCGGCACGGTCCTCCATATTAGTGAGGATATCCAGTTTGGATGCATGGAAAAGCAATATCCAGGGAAATGTGTATAATGGCGCGATGCCAGAAGGAGGTGAGCAATGGGCGAGCCGAAAGCGTGGTGCAGAAGTAAACAAGTCAGAATTGCCGGCGCCGCGATGGCACATGTCTTTGCCATCGTGTGTCTGGTAGCTGGCGGCGCGGGGCAGGTTCGGGCTCAGCAGACGAATATGGCTGCCATCCCGCAAAGTACCGGGGCACCCAATGGCGGCGGCGATCCCGCGGCGACGCCATTTCTGCTCCCCGACTTTGCGGTGAGCCCCCTTACGGTGCCGCCGCTGCCAATTTCGATGCCAAGGCCTTTTCCATCGCCAAGCGATGATGATCCCAATGCAAACGAATTCGATGTCATTTGCCTCTACGGCTGATTGAATCTGCGGTCCATTGTTCGGTCAGACAGCCTCCGAATCCACAGAGGCGCCGGTCGTTTCAGCGCTACCGGTCTGCATGGCGCGGCGGCGCTCCATGACGATCTCGCCGATGATCGACAGAGCGATCTCCTCCGGATCGATGGCGCCGATGTCAAGGCCGGCCGGACCGTGCAGCGCCGCTTTGGCGGGCGCCGGTGCATCGCTCCCCAGTTGATCGAGCAGCGTGGCGATCTTGCGGCGGCTGCCGACCATGCCGACATAGCCGGCGCCCGAGACAAGCGCGCCGGTCAGCGCCTCGCGATCACGCTTTCCCTGCGTGCCGACGACGACGGCGTCGCGCTCGCCCAAAGCCAGTTCCGACAGGTCAAATCCGGAAAGCGTCTGGTCGGCGCCGGCTATCTTGTCATGGTCTTGCGCCAAAGCGGCGGCGATCGTGCGGTAGCCCATGGTGCCGGCGAGCTTGATCAGTGTGACCGCCACCGGTGAGGCGCCGCAGACGACGAGGCGCGCGGCTTGCCGCATGGGCTCAAAGAAAATATCGACGCTGCCGCCGCTCGGGCACGACGACTTGTGCAGTTCGACACCATCGACATCGACCGGCTCAACGACATCCTCCTTCGGCTTGACGCGGATCATCCGCGGCCTGCCATCGGCGATCGCAGCCAGGCCGACCCGGCGCACCGCCCCTTGCACGCAGCCGCCGCCGATATAGCCATGCACCTCGCCCTCGCGCGTCACGACAGCCTTGGCGCCGGCCTTCGCCGAGGTCGCGGCGGCGGTCCGCACGACGGTCGCGACGCAGAAATCCTCACCCGATTCCCGCAACTCGTCCATCAAATCTAAGGTTCTGGTTACCGATGAATTCATGATCCCATCTTACATCCGGGCAATGTCATTTTCGATTGCCGCAAGCGATTCCAGTGTGTTGGCGGCGCAAAAATGGTCGATCAGCGGCAGAGCGAGCGCCATCGCCCGGGTGATCGGCTCGTAGTCGCGCCACCCAAGCACCGGGTTGAGCCAGACGATCCGCCGCACCCGCTTTTTCAGCCGCTTGAGTTCGCCCGCCATGACCTCCGGCGATCCGGTGTCGTAGCCATCGCTCAGGATCATCAGGACCGTGCGCGAATTCAGCGCCCGCTTGGCGTAGCGATCATTGAAGGTTTTCAGGGACTCGCCAAGCCGCGTGCCGCCGCCAAAACCGTCGGCCATCAGCGCCAGGCGGCTCATCGCCTTCATGGCGTCCTTTTCGCGCAGCACGTCCGTCACCCGCACCAGCCTAGTGTGAAAGAGATAGGCGTCGGTGTCGATCCACTCAGAGACCAGACCCTTTACGAATTGCAGGAAGAACCGGCTATAGAGCTTCATCGACCCGGAAACGTCGAGCAGGACGACGATGCGCACCGGCCGGTCCGGCCGGGCGCGATGCACCAGATTGAGCGGCTCGCCGCCATGATGGATGTTGCGGCGGATCGTCCGCCGCAGATCGAGTTTCGACCCGGACCGGGCGGCTTTGTAGCGGCGGCTCAACCGGTAGCGCATCGCCACGGCGAGCCGGTAGGCCAGCCGTTCGGCCTCGGCAATCTCTTGCGGATCGGCGACATGGCGCAAATCCGATTTCTGCAAATTCGTTTGGGCGGACGCGACAATGCGGCCGACAGATCCCCGGCCGGATTCGCTTTCCGAACCGGGCCGGATACCCTGATCCGCAGCCGCGCCTTCCTCGTCGCCCTCAAGGTGATCGGACCAGATGGAAGGGCGTTTGTTGTGCGACCGGTTTGGCGCGTTGCCAAACGATTGAACCGCCCGTTCGCGGCCGCGGGCGAACCAATAGGCCTCAAAAAGCTCGTCGAAGCGCTGCCATTCCTCATGCCGTCCGCTTAAAAGCGTCTTCAGGCTTTGCCGGGTGCGACGAAGATCAAGCCGGCCGATCCTGTCGATCATTTGCAAAGCCGCCTGGGTTTCGGCTGGCCCGACCTTGAAGTCGTTCGCCCGCAAATGATCGACAAAGCCGGTGACCCGCGCGGCGATCGGCGCCTTTTGGCCGGTGGAAATGTTTTCCGGCGCCGGCATTGTCATGCCGCCTGGCCGATCAGCCGGCCGGTGACCTCTGGCGGTACAGCCTTCGAATCGGCTTCCGTTTTCAACAGGCAGATCAGGGTCGACTGAACGAGGGCCGGATCATTGCCAAGATCCTTGACGGCAAGACCGGCCAGCGCCGCCGCCCAGTCCAGGGTTTCGGCAATGCCGGGAATCTTGTCGAGATCCTCCTTGCGCAATTCGCGCACGAAGCGGGCGACCTGCAGGGCCAGTTTTTCCTCGATGTCGGGCAGACGGCCCAGGATGATCGCCAGTTCGCGCTCAGGATCGGGAAACTCGACATAGGCGTAAAGACAACGCCGTCTCAGCGCGTCGGAAAGCTCGCGCGTCGAATTCGATGTCAGGACGACGATCGGAACCGATTTGGCGGCGATCGTGCCGAGCTCGGGGACGGTGATCTGGAAATCCGACAGGATCTCCAGAAGATAGGCCTCGAATTCCTCGTCGGCCCTGTCGATCTCGTCGATCAAGAGCACCGGGGGCGTGTCCTGGCTGATCGCTTCCAGCAGCGGCCGGCGCAGCAGATAGTCCTCTGAAAAGATGTGCTTTTCGATTTTCGCGGCGCTGACATTCTCATGCTCGCTGGCCTTGATGGCGAGAAGCTGGCGCTGGTAATTCCACTCATAGATGGCGGCGTTGGCGTCGAGGCCCTCATAACATTGCAGGCGGATCAGGCGGGTCTCCAGGATTGCCGCGAGCGCCTTGGCGGCCTCGGGCTTGCCGACGCCGGCCTCGCCTTCCAGAAGCAGCGGCCTCCCCAGCATCAGGGCAAGCTGCAGCGCCGTCGCCAAAGTGTCGTCGGCGATGTAATGAACCGCCGCCAGCCGGTCCTTGAGGTCTTTTAGAGCGTCCATCGTCTGACTATGGGCTAACCGATGGCTGAATTACCAGTCAGCCATCGGTGATCGCTTCGCGCTCAGCCGTGCAGGCCCAGCTTTTCCGCCACTTTCCAGACACGCCAGTGGTCGTGCGGCATCTGGGTGTGGGTCAGGCCGCGATGGGCAAAGGCATCGTGGACGGCATTGGAAATCGCCGAAACGCCGCCGACATTGGGGCTTTCGCCGACCCCCTTGGCGCCGATCGGATGATGCGGCGAGGGGGTGACGGTGAAATCGGTTTCCCAGACCGGCGTCTCGACCGCGGTGGGCAGGAAATAATCCAGCATGGTGGCGCCGGCCACATTGCCGATCTCGTCATAGGTGATTTCCTGACCAAGCGCGATGGCGAGCGCTTCGGTCAGCCCGCCATGAACCTGGCCCTCGATGATCATCGGATTGATCCGCGTGCCGCAATCATCGAGCGCGTAAAAACGCTTGATCTCGGTGACGCCGGTATCGACATCGACATCGACCACGCAGATATAGGCGCCGAACGGATAGGTCATGTTGGGCGGATCGTAATAGCTCACCGCCTCCAGGCCCGGTTCAAGGCCGGGGATCGCCTGATTGTAGGAAGCATAGGCGATCTCGGCCATGGTCTTGGCCTTCTCCGGATTGCCCTTGACCTGGAAGCGGTCGATATCCCACTCCAGATCGTCGTCGTGGACCTCCAGCAGATAGGCGGCGATCATCTGCGCCTTGGCACGGATTTTGCGCCCGGCCATGGCCGTCGCCGCACCGGCCACCGGCGTCGAGCGGGAACCGTAGGTGCCAAGGCCGTAAGGAGCGGTGTCGGTATCGCCTTCCTCCAGCGTGATCATGTCGGCCGGAATGCCGAGTTCGCTGGCGATGATCTGCGCGAATGTGGTGGCGTGGCCCTGGCCCTGGCTGATCGTGCCGATGCGGGCGGTGACGCTGCCGGTCGGGTGAATGCGGATTTCACAGGAATCGAACATGCCGAGGCCTAAAATGTCACAGTTCTTGACCGGGCCGGCGCCGACGATCTCGGTGAAAAACGCCACGCCGATACCCGTCAGCTTGCGGGTTTCGCCGCGCTCGAAGGCTTCGCGATTGGCCGCCTGCTCGGCGCGCAGCGCCTTGTAATCGACCGTCGTCAGGGCCTTTTCCATGGCGCTCTGGTAGTCGCCGGAATCGTATTCCCAGCCGAGCGCCGAGGTATAGGGGAACTGCTCCTTGCCGATGAAGTTCTTCATCCGGATTTCCGCCGGGTCCATGTCCAGCTTGCGGGCCAGCAGATCGACCATGCGCTCGATGAAATAGGACGCTTCCGTCACCCGGAACGAGCAGCGGTAGGCAACGCCCCCCGGCGCCTTGTTGGTATAGACGCCATCGACCTCGATATGGGCCGCCGGAATGTCGTAGGAGCCGGTGCAGATATTAAAGAAGCCGGCCGGGAACTTGGTCGGATCGGCGCAGGCGTCAAAGGCGCCGTGATCGGCCAGTACATGGCACGAGAGCCCGGTGATCTTGCCCTCTTTGGTCGCCGCGATCTTGCCGGTCATGTGATAGTCGCGGGCAAAGGCCGTGGCCGACAAGTTCTCGATCCGGTCCTCGATCCATTTGATCGGCTTGCCGGTGACGATCGAGGCCACCGTGGCGCAGATATAGCCCGGATAGACGCCGACCTTGTTGCCGAAGCCGCCGCCGATATCGGGTGAGACGATGCGGATTTTGTGCTCCGGGATATTGGTGATCAGCGAAGCGACCGTGCGCACCGCATGCGGCGCCTGGAAGGTGCCCCAGATGGTCAGCTTGCCGTTGACCTTGTCCATCGAGGCGACGCAGCCGCAGGTCTCCAGCGGGCAGGGATGGACGCGCTGATAGGAAATCAGCTCCTCGACCACGATTTCGGCATCGGCCAGCGCCTTTTCCGTCGCCGCCTTGTCGCCGGCTTCCCAGGTGAAGATGTGGTTGTGATGCTTGCGCGGTCCGTGCGCGCCTTCCATCTTGTCCTTGATGTCCTCGCGCAGCACCGGCGCATCCGGCTCCATTGCCTTGAACGGATCGACCAGCGCGGGAAGCGCCTCATAGTCGACCTCGACCAGTTCCACCGCATCGGCCGCCACATAGCGGTTCTCGGCGACGACAAAGGCGACTTCCTGGCCCTGGAACAGCACTTTTTCGTCGGCCAGAACGGCCTGCACATCGCCGGCCAGCGTCGGCATGTAATGCAGGTTGAGCGGTTTGAGGTCTTCCGCCGTCAGGATCGCGACGACCCCGGGCACGGCAAGCGCCGCGTCCTTGTCGATCGACTTGACGCGGGCATGGCCGTAAGGCGAGCGCACGAAGTCGCCAAACAGCATGCCGGGCATCTTTATGTCATCGACATAATTGCCCTTGCCCTGCGTAAAACGGGCGTCTTCCACGCGTTTGCGGGCGCTGCCGAGGCCCTGCAGTTTTTCGGCGCGTTCGGTGGCTGTCGGCGTCTGGTCGGTCATTGTGCTGCCTCCTTGGCGGCGGCGAGCTCACTGGCCGCCACGCTGATGGCCTTGACGATGTTCTGATACCCGGTGCAGCGGCACAGATTGCCCGAAATGCCGTGGCGGATTTCTTCATCGCTCGGGCTGGGGTTTTCCTGAAGCAACCGGTGGGCGCGGGTGATCATCCCCGGCGTGCAGAAGCCGCATTGCAGTCCGTGGTGCTCGCGAAACGCCTCCTGCAGGGCATGCAACGTGCCGTCCGGCGCGGCGATGCCTTCAATTGTCGTGATCTCCGCGCCGTTCGCCTGGGCTGCGAAGATGGTGCAGGATTTTACCGACATACCGTCCATGTCGATGGTGCAGGCGCCGCAATGGCCAGTATCGCAGCCGATATGCGGGCCGGTGAGATCAAGGTCCTCGCGCAGGAAGTGGATAAGGAGCGTGCGCGGCTCGGCAAGCGCTTCCACGGCCTTGCCGTTGACCGTCATTTTGATGTGCATCTTACTCATGGCGTTTCCCTGTTAACGGTTTTACGCGGCGCGCGCGGCGGCGCGCTCAATCGCATTGCGCACCATCACGCCGGTAACGCTGGTGCGGAAATCTATGGGACCGCGGCCATCCGCCGCCGGACGGGTGATCGCCTTGGCGGCCTCCATCGCGGCCTTGACCGCGTCGGCGCCGAGATCCGTTCCGACCAGCGCCTGACCGGCTTCCTCGGCATAAAGCGGCGTGTCGCCGACATTGGTAAGCGCGATGGACGCGCTCTGGCAGCGCCCGCCCGATAGGGTCAGGATCACCGCCGCGGCGGCGGTGGCGTAATCGCCGACCTTGCGCTTCTGTTTTTCGTAGGCGTAGCCATGCCCGGCAGGGGGCGCGGCAAAGCGGATCGCCGTCAGCACCTCGCCATCGGCCAACGCGGTAAAGAAGGCGGCTTCATAAAAGGCACGCGCCGCCACCTCGCGGGGCCCGTCCGGGCCGGCGATCACATAGGCCGCATCGAGCGCCTGCATCAGCGCCGGCATGTCGTTGCCCGGATCGCCATTGGCGACATTGCCGCCGATCGTGCCGAGATTGCGCACTTGCGGATCGGCGATCTGCAACGCCGTTTCGCCCAGGATCGGACAGCGTTCGGTCAGCAGGGCGGAACCGATGATCTCAGCCTGCCGGGTCATGGCGCCAATGGTGATTGTGCCCTCGGCCTCCGAGATACCTTTTAGTTCGGCAATGTCCTGCAGATCGATCAGGTTTTCCGGCAGGGCCATTCTCAGCTTCATCATCGGAATGAGGCTGTGGCCGCCGGCCAGAACCCGCGCCTCGTCGCCCAGATCGGCCAGAAGTTTCACCGCTTCATCGACACTCGATGGCCGGTGATAGTCAAATGCACCAGGTATCATGCGTTCCTCCCGCGGCGGGCTTTTCAATCCCGCGCTGCATTGGAGGATGCGCAATCGCCACAATTGCAGCGAGGACAATCTGCCCTGCCGCCTTATTGCTTCACGAAATGCGGATAGGTTGCACGAATTGCAGGCCTATCAGGTCAGGCCGAGCGCGCGCTGGACATCGCCGATCCGCGAACGGCTTACCGGGATGCGGATATCGTCGCTTTCGGCCAGGAAGCAATAGGCCTTGTCGCCTTCCCGCCTGAAACCGGCGACATGGGCCAGATTGACCAGATAGGAGCGATGGGTGCGGATGAAGGGCGGCGAAGTGATCGCCTGTTCCACCCGCGAGATCGACCACGGACAAAAGTACTCGCCGCCGGCGTTCAGGACGCGGGTGTAGTGACCATCGGCGCGGATGGCGGAGATCTGTTCCGTTGCGAAAAATCGAACGGTATTCTCCCGCTCGTAGGGAATCCGGTTCAAATGCGCCAAATTTGGCTTGTGTTCGTTCGGGCCGCCCCTGGCATAGGCGGTCGATAAGGCCGCCTCGCTTTTTCGCCTTGATCCCCCCGGTGCCAAATCGGTTTGGCGCTCCCTCGCGCTGGCTGCCGCGCCGCCTTCCGCCTCTTGCTCGGCAAAGCGGTTTTCCAGCGGAATCGCCATAAGCAGGAAAAACCCGCAGATCAAAAACGCCGCAATCGACACGATCATCGCCAGCATCCCCGACGACAACACCGGTTGCGCCATGGCCTCGACGCTGTCAACGCGATGAAAACGCGTGAAAATCATCGCCACGTAATGCATCGAAGAGATGGCAATTCCCAAAGCCACCGCACCGAGCGCTGTCATCGCCAATGTACGCCGGCGATAGGCCAGTTCCAGCGCCAGTATCGAAGCGCCGATCCCGATCAATGTGGAAAGAGCGATGCCGGCCGGCGTGTAGGTGGCCATGGTGTTGCCGGAAATCGCCGACATGCCGACATAGTGCATGGCGACAACGCCAAGCCCGGTCAGTGTCCCGGCGGCGACAATGCGGGTCTGGTTGCGCGGTCCAAAATGCAGGATGATTAGGCCGATCCCCGTCACCAGAATGGCAATCAGCACTGAAACCAGCGTCGGCAGGGCGTCATAGGAAACAGCCACCGGCAGGCGCATGGCCAGCATGGCGACAAAATGCATCGACCAGATGCCGCCGCCAAGCGCGACCGCCGCCTGCGCAATCCTCGGCCGGCGATCGACCGGATCGAGCTGAGATAGGCCGCTGGCCAGCCGCAATCCGGTAAACGCCGCCATGATGGCGACCAGAACGGAGGCCAGCACAAGCAGGGGATCATATGCGACGGGGAGCATATCCTGTTGAATTCCGCGGCTGGAGTTATTGCCTAGATCGGCAATCTAACCGCCTGACGCCGTGAAATGGAATATCACAAAATGCATCGACCAGATGCCGCCGCCAAGCGCGACCGCCGCCTGCGCAATCCTCGGCCGGCGATCGGCCGGATTGAGCTGAGATAGGCCGCTAGCCAGCCGCAATCCGGTAAACGCCGCCATGATGGCGACCAGAACGGAGGCCAGCACAAGCAGGGGATCATATGCGACG
>PVMK01143140.1_pt1 | contig 10099 bp, 9 predicted proteins | sample 1853481 | NCBI WGS metagenome assembly PVMK01 (sample SAMN08533507, study PRJNA380276) | Marine sediment metagenome, whole genome shotgun sequencing project.
TCCTGGCGGTTAAATTCAAGCACAAAGGGTTGATTGATCCCGCAAGGTCGGCTGTTGTCATCTACGAGTTGGAATAATTTGTAGTTTTCAGGTAAATGCTCAGTTTACAAACAAAACCTCTGGACACGGATAAGAATCTGATTTACACGGATCGAACAAAGTCTAACGCCTTGATACCTTCCCTCTAAATCCGTGTTCATCCGTGTAATCCGTGTCCTGTTTATCTTTAAAAAGCGGTAACTATTCTGTTTACGACTAAAGCTTGTCATTCCCGAGGATGTAATCGGGAATCCAGACTTTAAGCATGGATCCCCGATAGAAGCATTCGAGGATGACAGAATTATTGTTAACAGTTCAAAGATTCTGAATAGTTACTCAAAAACAATCTTTTGAACTTCCATTCTTCGCGTCTTCGCGTCTTTGCGTTAAAATGCCCTTCATTCACGAATTAAACGTAAGGAGCTTTCTGATGTCCCCCTCTCCAGATAAAATCAACTGGGATCTGACCCCCCTCTACGCTGACAGTAGTGACCGAAATCTGCAAGCAGACCTGGCTGCAGCACAAGATGCCGCAGAGCAGTTTCGAGCCTCTTACCACGGCCACATTAACAGCACGGAAATAAATCCCAAAAAATTCAGTAAAGCTCTACAAGAGTATGAAATTCTGCAGCATAAAATCCTCAGACCTTATCTCTATGCACAACTGCTCTTCTACGCAGATAGTCGCGAGCCAGAGCATCCTCGCCTGCTGGCTCAGGTACGTGAAGCCTGGCAGAAGATTCACGAAGAGACCCTGTTTTTTGAGCTGGAGATCCTTGCTCTGGACGATAATGTTTATACTCCTCTGGTCATGGATGCTGCGGTCTCTCCCTATAGCCACTATTTGACAACTGTAAAAGCACATGCTCCTTACACCCTTGGCGAATCTGTGGAGCAGGCACTCAAACGCAAAGATCTTTCCGGTAAGGATGCCTTTGTTCAGTTGTTCGATGAATTAACGACTGGCCTGATTTTTCGTTTCCACTTTCCTGGTGAGGAAGAAGAGCGTGAGGCTACAGGTGAAGAGTTGTTGTCGCTAATTTATCATCAGGATCGTGACATTCGCGAAGCAGCTTTTGCGACTTTTTTGGACAAACATGCCGAGCAGTCGCTGGTGCTGACCAGTTGTTTCAACAATATTCTGCTCGATCATGGCAAAGAAGCAGAGCTGAGAAACTACCCGGACCTGATGACGCCAACGCATCTGAGCAGTGAGACTGCTCCGGAAATGGTGGAGAAAATGCTCGCCGTCACCGAAGCTCACTATCCTCTCGCGCAGGAGTACTTTGAGCTTAAACGACAACTACTCGGTTACAAAAAGTTGAAGAACACAGATCTTTATGCGCCAGTGGCCAAGGAAACCCGTAAGTACAGCTTTACTGAAGCTCTTGAACTGGTTGTGAATGCCTTTCGGACTTTTGATCCAGGCATGGCTGAGATTGTGGAACGCCTGGTTGAAACCGGACGTCTGGATGCCGCGCCGCGTGTCGGCAAGTCGGGCGGTGCCTTTTGCATGGGGCTCTATCCCGGAGCTGATCCTTATGTTTTGCTCAATTTCACCGGCACTTTGCGCGATGTCTCCACCCTGGCTCACGAACTTGGTCATGCGGTGCATTACGTGCTTTCTGGTGAGCAGAATTTTTTCCACTACCATGCGCCTTTACCTCTGGCAGAGACAGCCAGTGTTTTTGGCGAAATGCTTTTGACCCGCACCCTGCTGGACCAGGAACCTGATCGACAGACCAGAATCGCCCTGCTTTGTGCCAAGATTGAGGACATTATTGCCACGACATTCCGCCAGACTGTACTGACTCGTTTCGAGCAGGCGGCTCATGCCCGACGTGGCGAGGGGCTCCTTGCTGCTGATGACCTATGCGAGTTATGGCTGGCAGAAAATGCGCGTTTGTTAGGTGACCACGTTGAAATGATTCCGGCTTATCGATGGGGCTGGAGTTATATCAGCCACTTTATTCATGCCCGATTTTATTGCTACTCCTATGTGTTCGGTGAGCTGCTGGTGCTGGCGCTTTATCAAAAGTACCGATCTGAAGGGTCCTCTTTTGTTCCTGCCTATCGGGAATTGTTACGGGCCGGTGGTTCAGTGAGACCGGATGCCCTGGTTAAACCGATGGGGATTGATTTGGCATCTGCTGATTTCTGGGCGCAGGGTTATGGGTTGGTCCGGGAGTTGATTGAGGAGCTCAGGTTGTTGATTGTGGAGGAAAGACGCGGCGTGTAGTTCGTAACGTGTAGCAGGGAAAGGCTGAATTGTTGGGAGACGTAACGAATTAAGGGGACAGAATTATGGGGACACGTAACGAGTACATGTCCCCATAATTCTTAGATTAAATGAGTTCTTTGACTTTAGCGACAACATTCTCAACGGTAAAACCGAACTTTTTCATCAGTTGATCGATCGGGGCACTGGCACCGTAACTCTGCATGCCGATGATCTTGCCTTTGAAACCGACGTAACGTTCCCAGCCAAAGGTTGAAGCTGCTTCAACTGAGACGCGGTTCAGACAGCTTGGCGGTAGCACCTGGTCGCGGTACTCCTGGCTCTGTTTCTCAAAGAGTTCCCAAGTGGGCAGAGAAACAACCCGGGTACCGATACCTTCTTGTTGCAGCTGTTCTTGAGCAGAAAGTGCCAGGGGAACTTCCGAACCACTGGCGATGATGATTGCCTGCAGGTCGCCTTGTTCTTTGGCCAGCACGTAGCCGCCTTGATGGAGACCTTCTGCAGCACCAAAGACTTCGCGATCAAGGGTGGGTAGACCTTGGCGCGTCAAAATCAGGGCTGTTGGACCCTTACGATTGGCAATCGCTGCCTTCCAGGCTTCAACCGTTTCATTGGCATCACCGGGTCGGATCACGGTCAGGTTGGGTACTGCCCGCAAGTTGGGCAATTGCTCGATTGGTTGATGAGTCGGGCCATCTTCGCCGAGACCAATGGAGTCATGGGTCAGCACATAAATAGTCTGTAGTCCCATCATGGCTGCCAGACGCATCGGTGGACGCATATAGTCGGCAAAGATCATAAAGGTGCCGCCGAAAGGGATCAGCCCCGGGGTGTGAGCCATACCGTTGAGGGCTGCGGCCATGGCGTGCTCGCGAACACCAAAGTGGATGTTACGGCCAACGCTACAGGGCGTGAAAGACTCCTCGCCCTTGAGGGTCGTGTTGTTGGAAGGGCCGAGGTCGGCAGAGCCACCAAGTAAGAAGGGTAGCTTTCCTGCTAGCGTGTTCAGCGTTTTGCCGCTGGCCTGACGGGTGGCGAGTTTTTCACCGGCTGCGAACTTTGGAAGGTCATCCCATCCAACGGGAAGCTCGCCTGCTGCAGCTTCTTGCCATGAGGCCAAGTCTTTGTTGCTTGTGAGCTCTTTGTCAAAAACTTGCTGCCAGGCCGCTTCTTGCTCTGCACCACGCTTGACGGCCTCTCCCATATGGGCAGAGACGTCTGCAGGAACGACAAAAGTTTCCTCAGGGTCGCGATCGAAAAACTGTTTAGTCAGTTGCAACTCTTCAGCACCCAATGGGGCGCCATGAGCATTGTGCGTATCTTGCTTGTTCGGTGCACCAAAACCGATGTGCGAGCGGGCAATGATCAGTGAAGGACGAGGAGAATGCTTGGCCTTGGCGATGGCCCGGTCAAGATCCTGAACGTTTTCACCTTCTACATGCTGAACATGCCAACCGTAACTGAGGTAGCGGGTAGCAACTTCTTCAGTGAAAGCCAGATCGGTATCCCTTCGATGGTGATCTTGTTATCGAGATAGAGGTAAACCAGGTTGCCAAGGCGAAGGTGACCGGCCAGCGAGGCTGATTCGGCAGAGACCCTTCCATCAGATCACCATCGGAACAGAGGCCGTAGATGGTGTAGTCGAAGAGGTCTTTGCTGATACGTTCGTTCAGGAAACGGGCACCCATTGCCATACCGACACCGACCGAGATCCCTTGGCCCAACGGGCCAGTTGTGGTCTCAATACCTGGTGCGTGGCCAAATTCCGGATGACCAGCAGTCGGGCTGTCGAGCTGACGAAAGTTTTTCAAATCGTCCAGAGAGAGTTCGTAGCCGGATAGATGCAGCATGCTGTAGAGGAGTGCTGAGGCGTGGCCGCAAGAGAGGACAAAACGATCACGTCCTGCCCAATCAGGGTTCTTGGGATTGTAACGCATGTGTCGGTTGTAAAGCAGGTAAGCAATCGGCGCGGCTTCCATGGGAGTGCCGGGATGCCCTGATTGAGCCTGTTCAACCATGTCGGCGGAAAGCAAGCGGATCGTGTCGATAGCCCTTTGGGCTTGTTGCATGTCAAGCGTCTGTGCCATTGAAAAAACTCCTCTAAAAACAGTATTTATTGAGCCGCCACTATACTGACCTGTTGCCGGCAAAACAAGGGCAAATTCGGGATAAAAAGTTGCAAAATACCCCCTCTCAAAGGGGCGAGGGGGTATTCTAGTCCTGTGGACTGATCAGCAAAAATCTAACTGGAAAAATGATGGTCAACTATCAGCCTTAAGCTGTGTCTCGTCGCAGTCCGCAGGCTTGGGAGGGATATCGAAAAAGCCGCAATGCTCAGTCAAAACCTTCAGCTTCTCCTGACGATTACCTTGCCAATTTTGCAGAAGTTGTTCTGCCAGGGTGACACCGCCCTCTACCAGAGTGTCGAGTCCTTTCAGAAAATGACACTCGCTCCGTTCCTGGCATTTTCTGGATTTCTGTTGGTCAAGGCCATTACGAGCCAGGGCAAGGCAGATTCGCGCAAGATCCTGCAAGGTGCCGTCTTTCCAAGGAGCGTGCAGACCTTGACGCCAAGCGTTACGGCAGGCGATCTCGATTTCTGCTGTGGAATCCAGTTGACAATATTCCCATGCAGTCTGGAAAGACTCCTTATCGTACATCAAACCTTTTAGTAGAGCGGCAACGGCTAACACCAGGTGTGGTGGCAGGCTGTCGGCACTACGTACTTCGATCTGCGGGCGTAGCCGTACTTCAGGAAAAAGTGTCGATAAGTGCAGATCCCAATCGCTCATGGTTGCTTGGTGCCCAGCGTGACCTGAGTCGAGGAACTCACGGAAGGTGAAAGGTCGTTGGGTCAGGTCGAGATACTCACCATTCCGACTAAGAAAGTACATCGGCACATCGAGAGCATACTCGACATAATCGGCAAAGCCTGCATCAGGGTTATCGAGGAAAGGCAGCAGTCCGGTTCGGTCTGGATCTGTGCGTGACCAGATCTCGCCACGTGTGGTCAAAAAGCCAGTAGGCTGTCCGTCCATAATGGGTGAATTGGCGAAAAGCCCGTAGAGCAGAGGTGCGAGAGCCTGAGCCAGGCGCAGTTTTCTCATGCAGTCAGCTTCATCGCTGAAATCCAGATTAACCTGAAAGCCTGCGCTCTGCTTCATCATGCGTTGGCCCATGTCGCCGGTTTTCTGCATGTAGGGTCCCATGATGTCGTAACGTGACTTGGGCGCCCATTCTATTTCATTCAGACGGCTGAAAGGCTGGGTCCCCAGGCCGAGCAGAATCAATCCCAGCTTTTTACAGGCATCAACCACTTTGGCAATATGTTGGTTGAAATCTCTGCAGTTGCAGAAAAGATCAATACAGAGTTGCCCGGAAAGTTCAAACTGTCCGCCAGGTTCGAGAGTGATTGATGAATGGGGTCCTTGCAGACCGATGAGTCTGGACCCCTCACGAAGATCCTGCCAGTCACCAGTTTTGGCCACAGCTGTCAGTAAGGTTTCAATCCTGGAAAACTCAGCCGCTTCGCCTGTTTTGGCATCGAGAACCAGCATTTCCATTTCTGCACCGATACCCCACTCGGTTTCCGGCCGTGCTCCAGCAGTAAAAAAATGAATCAATTGGTCACGTGAGGTAATCAGCGCGTCATCTTTGATTTTATGTGGAGTGAGCATACTGGTCTCTGCTGCAGCGGGTGATTGTCAGTCTGAACATGATCCCAGGTATTCAGAAATCTTAGCCGAAATATTTTTGAAGATGCGCGTGAAGGTTGCTTCGTCACGTTCCAGCAGAGTGATGCGGAAACCCTGCTCGGGGGTGAAGAAGGATGACAGCGGTACGACGCAGATGCCGGTTGACGCCAGCAGATAGTAGACGAAGCGTTTATCTGGAGAGACTCCAGGCTGGTTGACCAGATTTTCGACCAGTTTACGGACTTCTGGAAGTTCTATCGGTAGAGTTTGCTTATCGTTGAGTTGCTCCTCTTTGAAAGCAACACTCATGTAGAAGGCGCCGTTAGTCCGATTGACCTTGATCTCCGGAACTTGTTTGAGGATATCGTAAGCAATGTTGGAAAATTTCTCATAACGGGTGATGCGTTCCTCAAGCCAGGCCGGGTATTCGGGGTGGCTGAGAATGGGCGGAATCGCTTTTTGTGGCAAAGTTGTCGAACAGACTTCGACCATTTTTGAATCAACAATACTCTGGATGTAGCGTTTGAACATCGGCTCTTTATCAGCGTTGTAAACTTCAATCCAGCCGCAGCGAGAGCCGGGCCAGGGCAACTCCTTGCTGATCCCCTTCATCGAAATGGCCGGTACATCGCCAATCAGGTCAGAGATCGGCTTGGTCGATTGGCCGTTGTAGACGATGTTCTGATAGATCTCATCAGCGATAATGAAAAGGTCGTACTCCTTGGCGATCGCCACCATTTCTTTGAGGATGCGCTCTGGCCAGACAGCTCCGGTGGGATTGTCCGGGTTGATAATCAGGATACCGGAAATGGTTGGGTTGTACTTGATCGACAGGCGCAGATCATCGAGATCTGGATACCAGTTATTGGCAGGATCGAGACGATAACAGACCGGGCTTTGACCGGCATGGGCGGCCTCACCGGAAGAATGTGTGGAATAAGTCGGTGAGGGGCCGATCACACGTGATTCACGCCGTAACAGGCCATAAACTTTCTGAATTGCGTCGCCCAGACCGTTGAAGAAGATGATGTCGTCCGCAGTGATCTGTGTTTTATCCCGCCGATTGGTCCTCTCGGCGAGGAATTCGCGGGTCTCAAGAACACCCTTGGTCGCACAATATCCGTAGCTGCAGTCCTTCATAGCCAGATCGGCGACGATTTTTTTCATCCACTTGGGAATGATCTCGCCCTTGGCGATTGGATCACCGATATTTTCCATATTGGTATCGATGCCGAGAGATCTAAGCTTATCGGCAATGTCGACGATGGCCCGGATTTCGTAAGTCAGTTCGCCAGCACCGATATGAACGATATTGTTACGCATGAGATTCTTCCTTCCGGTTCTCCTGGGAGGTAAAATTAAAAAGGCCATGGACGTTTGCCCATGGCCTTGATCAAGTAAAATTCTGAATCAGTTTTCAAGGCAATGGACAAGTTCGTGGCAAGCGGCCGCCGCTGCAGCCGCGCTGTTTGCTCGGGCGGTTTTGCTTGCTGCATTAGTGGTTGCCATTTTGAACATGAATTTTCCGTTGCGAGAGATTAGAGAGTGTCCGTCTGTTAGCATGACTGATTTTTTTTGTCAATGAATTGTTCTTCAGCCGACAGTCATTTACTCCTCTTTGTCGCCCATTTCCGTGTCATTGAATTCGGTGCTGTCGAAGAATTCTGTGATGGCTTCAGTCAGCTCGGCTTGGGGTTTTGTTGCTATCGGTACATTAGGTAAAGAGTGCAGGAAAAGTCGACCATAGCCGCGCCTGACAATCCGACTGTCGAGAATCAGAACAACCCCACGATCGGTGCGATGGCGAATCAGGCGGCCGAAACCTTGCCGGAAACGAATCACCGCCTGGGGAACTGTGTAATCCATGAATGGATCGCCTCCTGCCCTGGTAATTGCTTCGGCACGTGCTTCGAGTACCGGCTCGGTAGGAACTCTGAATGGCAGCCGGACAATGATGACCTGCTCTAATGATCGCCCGGGGACATCAACCCCCTCCCAGAAGGAATCGGTGGCAAACAGAATGCTGGTTGGATCCTGACTGAATTTCTGTAGCAGGTCGTGGCGGGTTGCTTCGCCCTGGCGTAGCACCTGGTAACCGCGAGCCGATAGTATTGGAGATAACTCGCTATGAATGCGGCGTAAAAGGCTGTAGGCGGTAAAGAGCACAAAGCTGCGACCATCAGCAGCAAGCAGAGCTTTTTCAGTCAAGTCACGGACGGCTTCGGTATATCCGGGTCGACCAGGCTCAGGAATGTCAGTTGGGATTGCCAGCAGGGCCTGTTTTTCGAAATCGAAAGGTGATGCGAGCAGTAGCTCAGAGAGACGACCAGGTTCCAGCTCATCAAGTCCGATCCGTTGGCGCAGGTAATCAAAACGTCCAGCCACAGTCAGTGTTGCACTGGTCATGACGACAGTCTGCATACGTTCCATCAGCGTCTCTCGCAATAGCGGCGCAACCACCAGAGGTGCTGTGCAGAGGCGGGTGATGATCCCTTCACCGCGACCGATGCGGCCTTTGGTTATTTCAAACCAGGCACACGATTCCGGAGCATTGGCGACAAATGCCTGCACCTGATCGGCGGTGCTCTGCAGACGTAAGCTGATGCCGGCCAGATCAGTCGCGAGCGAGCGGGTTGCTTCGGCAGCGTCGTCTGGTAGTTTGTTTAATGCTTTCAGCAGTTCGCGTAGCGCATCACCGAAGTCACTGGTCGCTCTAGACAGACTGCGCAGCATGCCCACGGTTTTTTGCCAGGCCGGTTTTTCAACGAATGCTGGTATCAGTCGCTGACGAATCTCTTCTCCAGAACGAATGTCTGTGCCGAGGGCCTTTGCTAAATCCAGGCCGGTCTGTTCCAGCTCAGCAATGGACCTGTCGAGCAATTCCTGACGTTGGATGATAAGTGCGTCAATACGTTCTTGCAGCTCCTGGTAAAGAACATGCTGGCTATCATCAAGCGAGTTACTGAGTTGTACAATCAGGCGCGGCAACAGGCCCCGTTGTGGTTTGCGGGGATGGCGCAGCCGGTTGAGAGTGCGAGCGAAGGCAAAAACGGGTCACTTGTGTGCTGAAGTAACGTGTCGCAACTTCTTCAAGATGATGTGCTTCGTCAATCACTAATCTGGAGAATGGCGGTAACACCGCCATTGCCGAATAGTTGTCGGTCTGATGGCGTAAAGAGAGGTCGGCCAAGAGCAGGGCATGATTCACCACCAGGATATCGGCACGGGCGGCACGTCGCCTGGCTTGATGAAAGAAACAGCTGTTAAAATACTGACACTGGCTACGACTGCATTGGTCCGCTTCGCAGCAGACTTCGTCCCAGGAGCTGCCATTGGGGAGAAATGAAAGGTCTTCACGCGAGCCATCACTGGTCTGCTCTGCCATTCGCGTAACGCCTTCAACTCACCAACATGCTCACTGTCAAAAAGGCCCGGTTCTGCCGCCGCGCTTTCCAGCCGGCGTTGACAAAGGTAGTTCGAACGGCCTTTGACCAGTTCAACCCGAAACTCCAGACCTGTGGCCCGCTGCAGGAAGGGCAGGTCTTTGCGGATCAACTGCTCCTGCAGATTGATTGTGTTGGTAGAGACGACCAGTCGCTCCCGGTTGGCAAGGGTCCAGAGGATGGCTGGAACCAGGTAGGCGAGGCTCTTGCCGGTGCCGGTGCCAGCCTCAACCAGGGCGATGCTGTGGCGATTGAGAGCTTCGGTGACCGCAAAGGCCATGCGCAACTGTTCGGGGCGGTCTTCAAACCCGGGCAGGTTTTGACAAACTTTCCCTTCTGCTCCCAGGAGTGCCGTGACTTGTTCGTATTCAACCGTTGTGTTCTCGCCGGTTTAAACGCTTCGACGACCCGGTAGATTTTGTTGACCTGGTTGTCAACGATATAGAAACCAACTCCCAGAGAACCAAGATTGCCGGCTATGGCAAGGTCCGGATCTGAAGGCTCAAGGTGCCGCTCGGATGATTGTGAATAATGACATCGCCGGGACGGCAGGACTGGAGGATTGCGGGAACCGCTTCGCGATTGCCACGGGCGAGGACCTCCAGTTCAACGACAACTTGCTTCGCATCGGTATGGCCGAGACAGAAAACTTCGTTGCCGCCAGATTCGAGAATTTCCTGGCG
>PVMK01156105.1_pt1 | contig 10098 bp, 11 predicted proteins | sample 1853481 | NCBI WGS metagenome assembly PVMK01 (sample SAMN08533507, study PRJNA380276) | Marine sediment metagenome, whole genome shotgun sequencing project.
ATAACGCTCGATTTCGCCCTTGCCCGACTCACCGGCATTATCGGGAATCTGGTCGTCTATCCCGACCGCATGAAGGCCAATCTCGACCGCCTCGGCGGCCTTGTTCATTCGCAAAGAATTATGCTGGCGCTGACCCAGGCCGGCATTTCGCGCGAGGACGCCTATGGCCTTGTCCAGCGCAATGCAATGAAGGTTTGGGAGGAAGGCGCCGATTTCCTGACCGAGCTGCTGGCCGACAAGGACGTCACCGATGCGCTGGGCGAAGCGGATATCCGCGAGAAATTCGACATGGGCTACCACACCAAACATGTCGACACGATCTCTGCGCGGGTGTTCAGCGAGGGCGGGTTCGGCCAATACGGGGCCATTTGGCCGGCTTGCCGCGTTTTCTGGCTAGGCATGCTTGCCGCCGTGGTCCAGGCGACCACAAGGCAAGCATAACGACGTCCAGAAAGCGCGGCAAACCGGCCTCCGGTGGGCCAAATCAGCCCATCATCGTCGTTGAACAGCTTGCCCGATACCGGTATCGCGCGGCGCTGTTCGCCTTGCTGAGTGGACTGATTTGACTCCATCAAATGACCCCGTATTGGTCGAAACTGCTCTAGGAGCGGAAGCTGGCGATAAGCGCTTTTGCGCCGGCGGTGAGATAGCCAACGTCGGAATTAATTGCGATCAGCCTGAAGCCCATTCCGGCATAGCGTTTGGCCATAACCCCATCCAGGGCAAGGGTTGCGGCGATCTTGCCCGCATTCCGTGTTTTTGCCGCGATTTCGGCGATCGCCGTCATCATGTCTTCGAGCGTCGGATCGACCGTCTTGCCGCCGGTCCAGGCGATGGAAAAGTCGGCCGGACCGACGAAAATGCCATCGATGCCGTCAACGGCGAGAATTTGATCCAGAATGTCGACCGCCTGCCGCGTTTCCACCATCGCCAGCGATACGGTATCGGCATTGGCGCTTTCCAGATAGGTCTGGGGCGAGGCGGCGCCGGTGAGCGCCACGGCCCGATTCGGACCCCAGGAGCGCCCCCCTATCGGCGGGAATTTCATCGCCTCGGCAAAAGCGCGGGCGTCATCCACGGAATTGATCATCGGCGCGATGACCGCCGAAGCGCCCATATCGAGTGCCCGACTGGCAAAGGCGAAATCTCCGACCGGGATGCGCACGATCGCCGGCGCACCGCCAAGCCGCACAGCGCCGATGCCGCGCAATACGCTGTCGACCCCATGAAAACCGTGCTGCATGTCCAGCGTCACCGCGTCGAAGCCGGCCCGCGCGCAGGTCTCCGCGACAAGCGCATCGGGAATGGCCGACCAGGCTGTCAGCAGGGTTTCGCCGGCGCGCAGCCGCGCCGCCAGAGTGTCCGGCATAAAAGCGCCTCTCGCTATGCGATGACCGGGATCAACGGCTCAGTCGCCGTTTTCCACCTGCCTTATCGCCTCTTCCATCAGATCGTCCATGGTGCGGCGAAGCTGATGGTCGGACTGATCGACGCTAGCGGCATCGAAATCGGCGCGGATCTTGCGGAAAACGTCCTCATCGCCCGGTTCCTCGAAATCGGAGCGCACGACTTCGCGCGCGTAAGACTCCACCTCCTCGCCGGATTTGCCCAGCAGTTCCGCCGCCCAGCGTCCCAACAGCTTGTTGCGTCGCGCTTCCGCCTTGAACCGCAACGCCTCATCATGGGCAAATTTGTTTTCGTATGCGTCCTTGCGCTTGTCGAATGTCGTCATGGCTTTGTCATCCTCGTGCCCCAAGGGTCTGTCACCTTCCTATAAGCGCAATCGCCGCGACGCAACGTCGACGCATCGCCTTCCGGTGTTTCATCTGCCATTTCGCTTTACCCTTTCGATTGTATCGCAAGGGCGTTTCCGCTAGGTTCCGCCCCGCAACAAATGGCTGTCATCGATTCCCGCCGGTCACGACCGTCGGAACCGCTCCTCTGCCCGGCGCCATTTGATGCCAGTTCCCGTTTCAACCATGCTGAAATCACTCCGAATCGATGAGAACCATGAAGCGTCGCCGCCGCATATACGAAGGCAAGGCCAAAATCCTCTATGAGGGTCCCGAGCCGGGCACACTGATCCAGCATTTCAAGGACGATGCCACCGCCTTCAATAAGAAGAAGCACGAAATCATCGACGGCAAGGGCGTCCTCAACAACCGGATTTCGGAACATATCTTCAACCACCTGAATGCCATCGGCATCCCGACCCACTTCATCAAGCGGCTCAATATGCGCGAGCAGCTGATTCGCGAAGTGGAGATGATTCCGCTGGAAGTCGTCGTCCGCAACGTCGCCGCCGGCTCGTTGTCCAAGCGTCTGGGAATTGACGAGGGCACGCCGTTGCCCCGTTCCATCATCGAGTTCTATTACAAAAAGGACGAACTCGATGATCCGATGGTGTCGGAAGAACACATTACCGCCTTCGGCTGGGCCAGCCCGCAGGAGATCGACGACATGATGACGCTGGCGATCCGCGTCAACGATTTCCTGTCCGGCCTGTTTGTGGCCGTCGGCATCCGTCTTGTCGATTTCAAGATCGAATGCGGACGGCTTTACGAGAACGACCTGATGCGCATTGTCGTTGCCGATGAGATATCACCTGATTCGTGCCGGCTGTGGGACGTTGAATCCAACGAAAAGCTCGACAAGGACCGTTTCCGCCGGGACATGGGCGGCCTGCTGGATGCCTATCAGGAAGTCGCCCGCCGTCTCGGCATCCTCAATGAGAACGAGCCGGTCGCGACAAGCGGCCCCGTCCTGGTCAAGTAATACCAAAGGTCCTGACTATTGACCCATATGATGATCCAAAATCGCCCGCCGGCAAGGCGCGTCCCGACGGGCGATGCCGGGCATCGTTCGAGGGACGCAACGATGTCCGGCGGGCGATTATGGGCCACCGGAGGCCGGATTTATGCGGGTCATATGAGTCAATAGTCAGGACCTTTGGTATAAGCCCGGAAAAGAGGCGGCAGGCCGATGAAAGCCCGCATCATCGTCACCTTGAAGGAAAGCGTTCTGGACCCGCAGGGCCAGGCGATCGAGGGCGCGCTCGCCGCGCTCGGCTTTGCGGGCGTTGGTTCGGTGCGCCAGGGAAAAATCATCGACATCGAACTCTCCGACCCGGCCGATGCCGAAACCCGCCTGAAAGCCATGTGCGAGAAGCTCCTGGCCAATACGGTAATCGAGGACTACCGCGTGGAGATGGTCGGCTAATTCGATGAAATCCGCCGTTATTCTTTTCCCCGGCACCAACCGCGAGCGCGATATGGTCGCGGCGCTGAAAAAGGTGACGGATGTCGAGCCTGTCATAGTCTGGCACGCCGAACCGGCCCTGCCGGACGGTCTTGACCTGATTGTCCTGCCCGGCGGCTTTTCCTATGGCGACTATTTGCGCGCCGGCGCCATATCGGCGCTCTCGCCAGTCATGGGCGACGTGGTGCGCCGCGCCAGGCAAGGCGTGCCCGTGCTCGGCGTCTGCAACGGCTTTCAGGCGTTGTGCGAGGCCGGCCTGCTGCCCGGCGTGCTGATGCGCAACGCTTCGCTGAAATTCGTCTGCCGCGAAGTGAGGCTTGCGGTCGTCAATGCACAGACAGCCTTCACCCATTGCTATCGGCCGGGCGAAATCTTGCGTTGTCCGGTCGCCCACCATGACGGCAATTATTTTGCCGACGAAGCAACGCTCGACCGGCTGGAAGCGGAAAGCCGCGTCGTCTTCCGCTATGCCCAGGGCACCAATCCCAACGGCTCGCAACGCGATATCGCCGGCATCGTCAATGAGGCAGGCAATGTGCTTGGCATGATGCCGCATCCCGAGGACCTGACGGACCCACTGCACGGCGGCACCGACGGGCTGGCGCTTTTTCAGAGCATCGCCACGGCAGCGCGGGAGAAAGCCGCGTGAGGACACGGATCGTCTCCGGCTGTGCCGCAGCCCTTGCGGCCACTTTGGCACTCGCCCTCGCCGCTTGCGCGACCCGCGCTCCGGACTATCTGGAATACGCCGCCTATCAGGATACCAATACGGTCGCGAGCCACATTGCCGAGCGGGTCGGCGCCTGCTGGTTCGCCGGCGGCGACAAGGCTTTTGCCCGCTACGCCTATGCGCCCGAACTCAATTCCTTTTCCGGCAAGCCGCGTATTCTGATCGTGCCCAAGGATGACCCCGCCGGCCTGCCGCAACTGGTAATCGAGGTCTCGAAGGGCAGCCAAGCCACCGTCGTCAAGCTGTTCGGGCCGCTGCTCGCCACCGCTCGCGGCTCCGCCATCCAGCGCGATGTGGAACGCTGGGCCGACAGCGGCACGGATTGTTAGCCGATGCTGCAGAACGAAATCGCTATCACGCCCGAACTCGTCGCCGATCACGGCCTGAGCCCGGACGAATACCAGCGCGTTCTCGACCTCATCGGCCGCACGCCGAGCCTGACGGAACTGGGCATTTTCTCGGCCATGTGGAACGAGCATTGTTCCTACAAATCCTCCAAAAAATGGCTGCGCACCCTGCCGACAACCGGACCACGGGTCGTCTGCGGGCCGGGCGAGAATGCCGGCATCGTCGATATCGGCGATGGCCAGGTCGCCGTCTTCAAGATGGAGAGCCATAACCACCCCTCCTACATCGAGCCCTATCAGGGCGCGGCGACCGGCGTTGGCGGCATTTTGCGCGACATCTTCACCATGGGCGCGCGGCCGGTGGCGGCGCTGAACGCCCTGCGCTTTGGCGCGCCGGATCATCCGCGCACCCGCCATCTGGTCGCCGGCGTCGTCGCCGGTATCGGCGGTTACGGCAATTCCTTTGGCGTGCCGACGGTCGGCGGCGAGGTCAATTTCCACCCCCGCTATAACGGCAATTGCCTGGTCAACGCCTTTGCGCTGGGCATCGCCGATGCCGACAATATCTTTTATTCAAAGGCCGAGGGCGTTGGCCTGCCGGTCATCTATCTCGGCGCCAAGACCGGCCGCGACGGCGTTGGCGGATCGACCATGGCTTCGGCCGAATTCGCCGACGATGCCGACGAAAAACGCCCGACCGTGCAGGTCGGCGATCCGTTCACCGAAAAGCGCCTTCTGGAAGCCTGCCTGGAACTGATGGCGACCGGCGCCGTCGTCGCCATCCAGGATATGGGCGCCGCGGGCCTGACCTGTTCGGCGGTGGAAATGGGCGCCAGGGGCGGTCTCGGCATCCGCCTCGATCTCGACGCCGTGCCAACCCGGGAAACCGGCATGAGCGCCTATGAGATGATGCTGTCGGAAAGTCAGGAGCGCATGCTCATGGTGCTGAGGCCGGAAAAACGCACCGCGGCGCAAGCCGTGTTTGAAAAATGGGGTCTCGATTTCGCCGAAGTCGGTGAGACCACCGGCGATCTGCGCTTTCACGTTTTGCGCCATGGCAAGGAGGTCGCCAATCTGCCGATCAAGGAACTGGGCGATGAGGCGCCCGAATATGACCGGCCTTGGACCGAGCCGGCAAAGCCGGCTGTGCTGCCGGCCGATGCGGTTCCCGAGCCGGCCGATTATGGCAAGACGCTGCTGCAGATGCTCGCCGCGCCCGATCTCTGCTCGCGCCGCTGGGTGTGGGAGCAATATGACTATCTCGTTCAGGGCAATACCGTTCAGCGGCCCGGTGGCGATGCCGCGCTCATCCGTATCGATGGCACGATGAAGGGCCTTGCCGTTTGTGTCGACGTGACGCCACGCTATGTCGAAGCCGACCCGCAAGAGGGCGGCAAGCAGGCTGTCGCCGAGGTCTGGCGCAATCTCACCGCCGTTGGCGCCGAGCCGCTCGCCATCACCGACAATCTCAATTTCGGCAATCCGGAAAAACCGGAGGTCATGGGCCAGCTCGTCGCCGCCATAAAGGGCATCGCTTCAGCCTGCGACGCCCTCGCCTTTCCGGTCGTTTCGGGCAATGTCTCGCTTTACAACGAGACCAGCGGCAAGGCGATCCTGCCGACCCCGGCGATCGCCGGTATCGGGCTGCTGCCCGATGTGACGCAAAGTGCCGGCATCGCCTTGCAGACCGACGGCGATACCCTCCTGCTTGTCGGCGCGCTAACCGGCTGGCTCGGCCAGTCGATCTTCGCGCGTGAAATTACCGGCCGCGAGGATGGCGCGCCACCGCCGGTCGATCTGGCCGCGGAGAAACGCAACGGCGATGCCATCCGCGCCCTGATCCGCGCCGGCCGGATCACCGCCTGCCACGATATTTCCGATGGCGGGCTCATTGTCGCGTTGGCCGAGATGGCGATGGCCGGCGAGCGCGGCGCAGTCATAAGCGTACCGGAAGGAACCGCGCCGCTGCACGCCCGCCTGTTTGGCGAAGACCAGGGCTGTTATCTCATCGCGGTGGCGGCCACGGAAGCGGACGCCATCATTGCCGCGTTGCGTGGCGATGAGGTGCCGGTTCAGCCCCTTGGCACCGTTGGCGGCGCCGATCTGGTCGTTGAAGGCGCCCTGGCGGTGCCGGTCACGACCCTGCGCACCGCCCATGAAAGCTGGTTTCCCGTCTATATGGGCGAAGCCTGATGATTTTCGCCATGGCAAACCGGCTGTTCAAAGCCGCCGATGATGGATTGACGCGCCGGGGCGCGATCCCCACATTTGCGCCAGTGACGTCCGGCGCGCCTGTATCGCGCGGGAAAGGGAGCCACCGCCGATGCCGATGAATGCAAGCCAGATTGAAAAACTGATCAAGGACGCCCTGCCCGACGCGACCGTGACGATCCGCGACTTGGCCGGCGACGGCGACCATTATGCCGCCGAAGTCGTCTGCGAGGCGTTCCGCAGCAAAAGCCGTGTGCAGCAACACCAGATGATCTATGAAGCGCTCAAGGGCAATATGGGCGGCGCCCTGCATGCGCTGGCTTTACAGACCAGTGCACCGGACTAGACTGACAACCGGTAGATTTCCGATAGCCGGGCCTTGCCCCCGGCACATCGAAAAGGACAAGAACGACATGACTGCCATCAATGAATGGATCGACGGCCAGGTGAAGGCCAATGACGTGGTGCTCTTCATGAAGGGCACGCCGGCCTTTCCGCAATGCGGCTTCTCCGGCCAGCTCGTGCAAATTCTCGATCATCTCGGCGTAACCTATTCCGGCGTCAATGTGCTGGATTCCGACGATTTGCGTCAGGGCATCAAGGATTATTCCAACTGGCCGACAATCCCGCAGCTCTATGTCAAGGGCGAGTTTGTCGGCGGCGCCGATATCATCCGCGAAATGTTTCAGGCCGGCGAACTGCAGTCCCACATGACCGAAAAAGGCGTGCCCAACGCCGTCGCTTGATGTTGCAAAGATGGGGAGTGTATTACAAGATTAATATCTATGTAGATATTGACTGTTCAGTTGTTCTGGTATGCCACAACAATATGTCGATGAGTTATAAAATTAGAGAAATTTAAAAATAAAAATGTAGTTGGCGATTTTTGCTTACAATACTTTGAAATATTTTGCTATCAAAAATATAACTAGGAACAAACCGCACGCAATAATTGCCGAATTGCCCGTCGCCGAGAATTCAATCAATTTAAATATCGAAAATTCTAGCACACTCGTCGGCGCTGCCATCGCACTTCTCCATTAAACAAATTAGAGAAGTACAAACCGACTTTCTTAGGTTCCCGAAATCGCAAGCCGTGTCAACGGATAGCAAAAATACAATCTTGACAGCGATTACAAAATTTTCTGTATTTTATCTACATTTCAATAAGTTACGAAGAAACGTTAAAGATGACCTGTCCACAACATTCTCAAACCGGTTTTTCAATTTCCAAGCCCGGTTTCGACTCTTGTCAATAGTTCGTTGTTTTATAACGCTTTTTTTTGCCGTTTTAGACCGATTAGAGTCCCGCAATAATAGAACATTACAAGAACAAATAGGCCGCCGATCCCAATTGCCGCTCAGCGCGAATAGAATTCCACCACCAGATTCGGCTCCATCACCACCGGATAGGGCACGTCGGCAAAGGCCGGCACGCGGTTATAGGCCGCCACCATCTTGTTGTGGTCGGCATCGATATAGTCCGGCACATCGCGCTCGGCGAGATCGATCGCTTCCAGCACCAGGCCCATTTGTCGGGACTTTTCGAGCACCTCGATCACGTCGCCGACCTTGCAGCGGTAGCTCGGAATGTTGACGCGCTTGCCGTTGACCTTGATATGGCCGTGATTGACGAACTGGCGGGCGGCAAAGACCGTCGGCACGAATTTGGCCCGGTAGACGATCGCGTCGAGACGCGATTCCAACAACCCGATCAGGTTCTCCGACGTATCGCCGCGCAATTTCGACGCCTGTACATAGACCCGGTGGAACTGCTTTTCGGAAATATTGCCGTAATAGCCCTTCAGCTTCTGCTTGGCGCGCAGCTGCACGCCAAAGTCCGAAACCTTCTGGCGCCGCCGCTGGCCATGCTGGCCGGGGCCGTATTCACGCTTGTTGACAGGGCTTTTCGGGCGGCCCCAGATATTCTCGCCCATGCGGCGATCGAGTTTGTACTTGGAAGATTGGCGCTTGCTCATCTTGCATCCTTACCGTTTCGCCCGGCTGCTGCCGGAAATGATCGAAACGCGCCCTCCTCTGCCAGAACCAATATGGCTCTGGCCGACAGGGATCTGGCGAGGCGCCAGCCAATTCCGACGATCGCAAGATGTCCGGAAAAACCCCACAGGTGCGGCCTTGCAGTAGTTGCTGCAACGCAGCGCGCATGTAGCCGCTCGGTCTTTTTTTGTCAAACGTCAATCTCGGCGCCGCAAGAAACTTGCCCCACAGCTTCGCTCCGCAATCCAAAACCATGCAAAAGCCGGACGATTGCCGGACCCGCCGGACGGCCGCTGGTAAAGACCGCGATATTTCCGCAATCCCGATGAGATTGCGCCGCACGCGCTTCGGCTGGAGCTTCGAGGCCGGCGCCAAGCACCCGCGCCACCTGCCGGGCGATCGCCGGCGCCGGATCGTGCCAGTCGACCGGCCACGGCGCAACGGCCTCCATCTGCTCGATCAAGAACGGATAATGCGTGCAGGCCAGCACGACAATGTCGGTGCGCGCGCCCTCCCGTGTGACAAAACACGGTCCGATCTGTTCCGCCAGCGCGTCCATATCGACCGCCTCGCCGGCCAGATGACGTTCCGCCAGCGCCGCCAGATCCGGCGCGCCGACGAGACGGACATGGCAGCGCCCGGCAAACTGGCTGATCAGCGCTTGGGTATAGTCGCGCTTCATCGTGCCGGGCGTTGCCAGCACCGCGACAATGCCGGTTCGCGTTTGCGCCGCCGCCGGCTTGATCGCCGGCACGGTGCCGACGAACGGCATGGCGAACCGCGCCCTGAGCGGCGGCAGAACCAGGGTCGAGGCGGTATTGCAGGCAATCACCACCGCCGCTGGATCATATGCCGCCACGGCCTTGTCGATCTGTGCCATGACCCGGCCGGCAAGTTCGGCATCCGTGCGCTCGCCATAGGGAAAGCCGGCGTCGTCGGCGATGTAGACATACCCTCGCTCCGGCAATCGCGCCTGGACCGCTTTGAGTACCGAAAGCCCGCCGAGACCGGAATCGAAAACCACGACCGGCCGGCGATCAGCCATTGCGGCCTTTGCGCTCATGGCGCCGTTCCAGCGAGGCGACGACGCCGCGCAGCACCTTGACTTCGGGCGCGGAAAACCCGGCGCGCTGCAGGATTGCCCGCAGATTGTGCTTCAGCGTGACGCGCATGTGGTTCGGCTTGAAATAACCGGCCTCCTCCAGGGCGCCTTCCAGATGCTCCATCAGTCCGATGAGATCGGCCTTGGAGGCCGGCGGGTCGTCACGCTTGGGCAAGCCGAAGCGCGTCGGCAGGGCGCCACCGAGGCCGGTGGCCATCCACTCGTAACTCATCAACAGCACGGCCTGGGCAATGTTGAGCGAGGCGAAATCGGGGTTGACCGGAAAGGTGACGATCTCGTCGGCCAGCGCGATTTCCTCGTTGGTCAGACCCCAGCGTTCGCGGCCGAACAATATCCCCGTCGCCTCGCCGGAGCCATGACGTTGCCGCAAGTGCTCCGCCGCCTCGCCGGGTCCGACGACATCCTTGGGCATGTCGCGCGTCAACAGTTGC
>PVMK01124645.1_pt1 | contig 10097 bp, 14 predicted proteins | sample 1853481 | NCBI WGS metagenome assembly PVMK01 (sample SAMN08533507, study PRJNA380276) | Marine sediment metagenome, whole genome shotgun sequencing project.
CGGGGTGACCGATGAGAGTTTCGCTGTCAACCTGACTCGCTTTCGTGGGGGGAAATGGAACCGCTGGCGGGCTCTGATCGTCAACCATCTGGCTAACTCCGTCTGGATTGTGGCAACGACTTGCGGAGCGCTGGTCGGTCAGTTTGTAAACAACCCGGGGATACCTCACACACCTTCCGCGAAGGCCTCCATGCCGCCTGGCCAATCTGCCTGGGCTATTTCCCCATAGGCCTTGCCCTCGGCGTACTGGCACAGAAAGCCGGCCTTCCCTGGTGGGCTGTGGCCATGATGTCGGTCATGGTCTTCGCCGGCAGTGCCCAGTTTATCTGTGTCGCCATGATCGCTGCCGGGGCCTCGACTCCAGCCATCATTCTGACAACCTTCGTTGTCAACCTGCGCCATGTATTGATGAGCTCAGCACTTGCAGTCTACCTGCAGGGAGTGAATCGCAGCTTCCTGGCCCTCTATTCATACGGGGTGACCGATGAGAGTTTCGCTGTCAACCTGACTCGCTTTCGTGGGGGGAAATGGGACCGCTGGCGGGCTCTGATCGTCAACCATCTGGCTAATTCCGTCTGGATTGTGGCAACGACTAGCGGAGCTCTGGTCGGTCAGTTTGTGCCCCAGGGGGCCCTGGGAATCGACTATGCCCTGACCGGGATGTTTATCTGCCTGCTGGTTTTCCAGCTGCAAGGCCGACTCTATATTATCACCGGGGTACTTGCCGCAGTCATTTCCGTTGCCTGGTACCTGATGATCCCGGGCGACTCATATATCGTCGGTGCTTCGATAAGTGCAGCGACCATCGGTTATCTGTTGAAGCGACATTATCGGAGGGACAGATGACTTTCAGTGACTATCTGTTCCTCTTCGGTGGCATGGGTCTGGTCACCTACCTGCCCCGTGCCTTGCCACTGCTCTACCTGGCTCACAAAAAGATGCCACAGTGGCTGGTCGACTGGCTCAGTCTGATTCCAGTAGCGATCCTCAGCGCCCTGCTTGCGCCATCGCTCTTTACCGAGGCGGCTACACGCAGTTTTGCTTTCGGTAAACTGGAACTGCTGGTGGCTATCCCTACCCTGATTTTTTCTCTCAAAACACGCAGTCTCGGCGGGACGGTTCTGGTAGGAATGCTGCTTTACTGGTTAGGTGGAATGATTTAGCCTTTTCGCGCTACGCTTTTGTCTACCATTACCTCCCAATCTTCGATGTCAACCTGGTAAGACGGCTTGAGACCGAGAGCCAGGCCGGCATTGTTGACCAGTACATCAATTTTGCGAAAATCTGCCGGCAGAGAGGCAACCGCTACTTCTATCGCCGTACGATTACGTACATCCAGTTGAACAATGTGAACTCCGGCAGCACCGACCAGTTCTTTGCGTAACTTCACAAGATTTTCTTCACGTCGTGCAGCCAGAATTAAACGCTTACCTTCCGCCGCAAAGACACGGGCACAGGCCTCACCGAAGCCGGCTGAAGCACCGGTTATAAAAATGGTTTCTAGCGACATAATGTTCCTCCGGCGATCTGCTTCAGTAATTGTGCTTCATCAGGGAAGTTTCCGGTTGCCTTTTTCGAGTAGATCAACTCGCCGTCAACCATTACCTCGAAGACTCCTCCACCAGACTTGATTAATTCTACTTCTATTTTACAATGTTTCTTCAACGTTGCCGCCAGACTGACAGCATGCTCTTCATAGCCTCACATGGTACAGTATTCGATACTCACTTTCATCATTCTGCTCCCGAGATTATTGAGTCTGTAAACGAGTAAAACAGAGGGCTGCAAACTTACATTGCTAAATCTTATGATAAACTCAATTTAGCATGCCAATCCAACAACAGAAAGGGTCCTGTCAAAATGCGTGTTTTGATCTTTGATGATGATGCCGATATCCGCAAGCTGCTACAGACAGCCCTTAGCATCAAGGGCCATGAAGTGACAACCTTCACCGACCCGACCGAGTTCCCATTCTATGACACAGTCGCCTGCCCATGCTCACTTATTGAATCCTGTGCAGATATCCTGATCACAGATATTGTCATGCCCAACATTGAAGGGATTGAATTTTTAAAAAAGCTCAAGAACAGCGGCTGCCGACCTATATCAACCGGGAACGTAGCGATCATAAGCGGTTACCTGACAATTCATTACATGAACGAATTGAATGATCTGGGCATCCACTATTTTCGTAAACCATTTGAACTAAGCGACATTTATGAGTGGATCGACCAATGCCAGGAACGCCTTGAGTCGTCACACAGTACGTCTGAATCTCATTGATGGCACCATTAGAAAGGAGAGCAAAATGTTGTCTGACATCCAACGAATCACCGTAGAGAGTACCCATACCGGTCTACAGACCAACAAACTGCTCCTGGTCTGCGCCTACGATGATGACGAAAAATACCGTCAGTATTGCCTTGCTGGCTCAATCTCCTTGTCAACGTTCAGGTCACAGCTCGACTCCGTCGAGAAAAGTCGGGAGATTGTCTTTTACTGCGCTTGACCGGCCGAACATAGCGCTGCCGGTCAGGCAGAGACATACACAAAGCTTGGTTACATCAATACCAAAGCGTTGGCAGGAGGAGTCACCGCGTGGCAGGAGGCTGGTTATTCTCTGAACAACTGAAAGAAGAAGACAAGATGTACTCAGCCGACAGCTGTACTGCCCACCCTTCTCGCCTCTGCTTCGATAAAAACCCGCTGGACATCCGGACAGCTTTGTTTGATCAGTGAATCGAGTCCGGCGATTGCCTTTTCCAACTCCACGGCAGTTACATCATCAGCGAAATCAACACTCAAATTGGCCAGAATAAATTTCGGTCCCATGTGCATGGTCAGCACTTCATTGACATGCTCCACCAACGGAAAGTCTTCCAGAATACGTCGAATCTCTTTGACCACTTTGAGATTGGCACTTTCACCAATCAGTAACCCCTTGGTCTCGTACGCTAACCAGATCGCAGTGCCGCCTAGAATCAAGCCAATGACAATCGAAGCTAATCCGTCGAAGATCAGGTTACCGGTGACCTGGGTAAGGAACACACCCAGGAAGGCGACAACCAGGCCGAGAAGCGCCGCTGAGTCTTCAAACAAGACCACAAAATTGGTCGGGTCTTTGCCTTTGCGTATGGCTTCCAGATAGCCCCACTTGCCTTTAGCTCGGCTGAACTCAGTCAGAGCAAAATAAAATGCGGCACCCTCAAAAAGGATTGCCAATATCAGGACGATATAGTTGACATAGGGGCTCGTTATCGGCACCGGATGTAATACGTGGAGAATTCCTTCGTAGAGAGAAACCCCGGCACCGACTGCAAAAATCAGTATGGCGACCACGAAACTCCAGAAGTAAACCTCCTTGCCATGTCCAAAGGGGAAACGATCATCCGCCGGTTTCTTCGCCTTGTGCAGTCCGAGCAGTAAAAGCAGTTGATTCCCCGTATCAACCACCGAGTGAATACCCTCAGAGAGCATCGCCGAACTTCCTGTAATTGCCGCAGCAAAAAACTTGGTAATAGCCACCAGCGTGTTGCCGATCAGTGCAGCATAAATAACTTTTTTATTTGAGCCGGACATGCAATCTCCTTTCTGCTTATTCGAAACACACAGGCCGTTCCGGTTAATCTACAACAGCATGAATTTATTTGGCAATCACAGAAGCAAAAGCTTGATTCACCCCTCACCCAACCCACTTTGACAAAACTTTTACCATCAACTTTCTCGGACAAGAGCATAATGACACCTGTAATCTATCACTGCAGCCTGTCCGACAGGCTCCCGGGAGAAGAATGATGTCATCCAAAACAATTGCTCCTCAATACAGCATCGGGGAAGAAATAGCCAACAGCGTAACCCACGGTATCGGCCTGATATTGGCAATCGCCGGCCTGGCGGTATTAACCGCTTTTGCCAGTCGCCTGGGCAACGCCTGGCATGTTGTCAGCTGCACTATCTTTGCCACGACCCTGATCCTGCAATATACCTTTTCAACGCTTTACCACAGCATCCAGTTACCGCGCGCCAAGAGCGTATTGCGCGTCTTTGACCACTCGGCGATCTTCCTCCTGATCGCCGGCACATACACCCCATTCATGCTCGTCAACCTGCGCGACACCTGGGGTTGGACTCTCTTCGGAGTCGTTTGGACACTGGCACTGCTCGGCGTTCTCTTCCAGGTCTCCCTGTTGCGTCGTTGGCAGGGGATATCTTTAGCACTCTACATTAGTATGGGCTGGGTTGTTGTGATCGCTATCAAGCCAATGCTCGCTGCAGTGGCACCGGGCGGGCTGATCCTGCTGCTGCTCGGTGGATTGGCGTATACGTCAGGAGTGGGATTTTATCTTTGGGAACGATTGAATTATAACCATGCCATCTGGCACGGGTTTGTACTGGCCGGCAGCATTCTTCACTTCTTTGCCGTGCTCTTCTATGTGATTCCGTTGGCTTAGAAAGCTAAACCTTTTATTTAGCCGCGGTAAAAATCTGTAAGGGCAAAAAGCTATTGGACGCTGATCAAATCTGATGAACGCTGATTGAGCTAAAGCAAGACTTATGGGTTAGATTCTAAATCATGCCCTTTCAGCGTTAATCAGCGTCCCATTATGCTCTTGGTTTTGATTGAACCAACAGACCCCTGATAGATTTTTATCGCGGCTAATTTCTTTCAATAACCATCTTGATGGCAAACCAGTTGGCACACAGGGCCAAAGCCAGGACCACAATACCCACGGCCCCAAGGCCGCTCTTCAGTCCAGCGTTTATCGTATCCATGACAAAGACGCCGAGGAAGCACAGGGAAATAAATTTACTCGCCACGACTGCCCAAGGTTCGCGACTGCTCCAGGCAATACTCAGTATAGTGACATTGGCGAGTCCGTAGGCGATGCTGACGTAGGCAAAAACCACGATTCCCCCGGCGACATCCTCGGACATAACGATATTCATGCCATACAAAATGAACAGGAAGGAAGACAGAACACTGAGGGAAATCAGGCCGATCATCAAAAGGGGATTGTGTTTCTTCATGGAATTACCTGAATGGTTTGGGGGTGGAAAGTTCTTAGCAATGAAAAACTTTCATGTTTATACAAGCTTCACTGTCAGAAAGCATTGTTTTTTTACATATCGACTTACAGCTAAATGATTTTCATGGCTTGACGCGATACACAATCAGACCAGGTTTTCCTTGCAGGTAATCCAACAGGTTTTCGTCAACGACCCGTTCAACACCGCTGCGCGACGAGGCGTGGCGTGTATGACTTGGTCCGTACTTTTGATGATTAACCCTGTGTGGCTGACATCGAGTCCTTGTTTGTCACTGTAGATGCCAACGTAATCACCTGATTGCAGGGAGGAAAGAACCCCGGTATCGATATCTCTGGTGGGAATATAGTAAATTTCACGCTCTGTGACAGCAATCTCCGGCAACCAGAGAGTACCATCACTTTTTCGATTGAGTCTCTTGGGCACATTGATAGCCCACCCCTGACCGACTTCTGTAGTGACATCGCTGATCGAGGTGGTCTCGTCGGCAACCCAGTCGCTAAAAAAGTGTCTGCGGTTTTTATAGGCAACCTTGCCGTCACGATAACGGACTTGTTTCAGTTGTTCGCTGAAATTTTCTACATCTCTGGAATGGCGCAGGGCCTCGATCACATCAAGCAGGGTGAAGCAATCGAATCCGGCCAGGTTGATGACCAGTTGCTCCGTTTTTTGCGGGCCGCCAATCAGGGTGTTCGCGGCATAAGGCGTGTTGAGAAAGTGACTGGAGAGGACCACAATCCGCTCACCGGGATTGTCGGTCCGGTTTGCCGATATGATGATTTGTTCGAGTTCAGCATCGTTCCAGCGACCAAGATCAATCAGGTCCGTTGCAGCAGCCAGCGTCACGCCACAGGTAAAGTGAAACATGAAGATAAGGGACGTAACCAGCGTCAGGATCATAGGAATCAACTCCAGGTTATTTAAATAATGGGTTTGAGGCAGATTGATCACACAAGGGGGTTTTTGGCTCTTCGCGTTCCTCGTCCCGCGTCCCGCGCTACTGTTTTTAAAGTTATTTCAAAAAATACCCGACCACCTGCCACTGACCATTGTCACCAAGCAGCAAGGTGATGGTTTCAGTCACACGTTCCCTGAGTTCAAACCTCGAGATAAAGGTCATGATCACGTACTCCCCCGGCGGGACATCGCTTGCTGTATCAGTATAGGAGATATCATGCTGAATACGTTCGACGATCGGTCCGAGGAAGGCCCGTATTTTCGTGATCTGATCGTTCCAGGCTTCCTGCGTCAGCATTTTTTTCAGGGTTTCAGAGGAAACCTCCCAGCTCTTTGCATACTCTTCTGTATCGACCAGGAAAAGAAAATGCGCAGCCGCATGCACAGATTTCTCAGAGATTTGGTGAGTGGGAGTTTTGTTCAGAAGCGGGACAATTATAATCAGCAGGCTGGCAATGAACAGAAATAGATGAATCCGGTTATTTCTCGAAAGTGCATGTACTTTTACCATGGCGTCCCCCTGTACGATCAAGAGGATGAAGTAGTTACCTATGGTTTAATACTAATCCCTTCCAGGCTTGGGGGCAAGTTGCAGAGCTTATTTTGTTGGAGGACTTATTTTGGCGAGAGGTGAAGTCACATTAAACTGAGGCGTTGTCGTACAGCTTTCGACAAGCCTTTGATAACCAGAGCGTATGAATCATTGACCAGAGAGAGGATGAGATCCTCGGGTAGAGAACCATCGAGAATCAAGGTATTCCAGTGACGCTTGTTCATGTGGTATCCGGGAATTATCGAGACAAAGCAGTCTCGTAGAGCCTCTACTTTGTCCGGATCGCACTTGAGATTCATGCGTAACGGTTGTTCGTTGAGTGAGAGTAGAGCGAACATCTTGCCGCCGACTTTGAAGACCAGAGTGACCTGATCGAAGGGGAAATCGACCACTGCCCCCGGCTTGTCGTTCAAATAGCTGTGCAGCTGTTCGTAGTCCATGAATTACAGGCCCGCAAAACTAAAGCAGCGGCTCTTCCGTGTAGGCGATATTGGCATCTTCCGCCTTGTAGAGAGGCAGCTCTTTCCCTGCCCGCACGTCTTCCACCCAATTCGGGTTGAGCAGGATCGATTTACTGCTCAGGGCGATATCGGCAGATTCCAAGGCCTCTTCGGCACTCTTGCGATCATAAATCTGGCCGCAGATCATCAACGGTAGCGGGGTAACTTCACGGGTGAGCTGCGCCATATTCAGATCAGTGCCAAAAGCTTTCTCTCTGAAGTTATAGGTGGACAAGGAAATTGCATCGATTGGCTCTCGCACCAGCAGGCCAATCATCTCCTGCCATTCCTCGGCGCTATCGAAAAGAGAGACCTCCATGTCGGCTACGCCCCAGTTAGAGATGCGGAAAGTCAGCAAACGATCCTCCGGCACAACCAGAGCAACCGCATCGATTATCTCGCGTGCAAAGCGAAAGCGATTTTCTACCAAACCACCGTAGCTGTCACTACGTTGATTTGAATAACTCGAAAGAAACTGGCTGATCAGATAACCATGCGCCCCATGAATTTCGATGCCGTCGAAACCGGCCGCCACCGCACCCTTGGCGGTTTCGACAAAACCGTTGATTACATGATCAATATCGAACTGGCTCATCACGTCCGGCAACGGGTAGGACTGTCCGGTCATTGGATTGATCTGCTCAGGAGCAAGACAGCTCGGCGCAATCGCACGACCAGCCGGATTGACTTCGGGCCAGGCCATGCGGCCACAATGGAACATCTGCATAGATGGCAATGCCGCCAAACGCTCGATCTTCTCGACCACCGGACGCCATGCATCGATCTGCCGCTGTGTTGTCATCCTGGCCTGGCCGGGATACCCCTGACTGCTTTCATAATCGGTGACGATCGCCTCAGTGTAAACAATCGCTGCCCCGTTCTCTGCTCGACGCACCAGAAAATCCAGTACATCCTGTCGTGGGATGCTGTCACCAGGAGAAGACATTCGCGTCATAGGAGCGACGCCCAGACGGTTGCACAAGGTGAAGTTTTTAATTTTGAATGGTGAAAAAAGAATGTCGTCTTTCATGGGGGCTCCATTTCTGCCAGTATAAATTCAGATTAAACTATAGCTGATTTAAAAAGAGCTGCTTGGTGGGACCAGACTTTTTCATCTATTTATGGCAGTATGTTTAGCTATGCTGCACCCCACTTCACAACTCCCCGTCGAAACGATTCTGGCCGAACTCGACCAGGCTCTCGCAACATCACGAACCGTGGTGCTGCAGGCTCCGCCAGGTTCAGGCAAAACCACCCGGGTTCCGTTAGCCCTGCTCGATGCACCATGGCTAAACGGGCGTCGCATCCTGATGCTCGAACCACGCCGCCTGGCAGCGACTAATGCTGCACGATACATGGCGTCTCTGCGCAAAGAGGCGGTTGGAGAGACGATCGGCTACGCAATTCGATATGAGCGCAAGATCGGGCCAACGACCCAGCTTGAGGTTATGACCGAGGGCTTGCTGGTCCGACGACTGCAAAGCGACCCGGAACTCGCAGGTGTCGGTCTGGTGATCTTCGATGAATTTCACGAACGCAGCCTGCAGGCCGACCTCGCCCTGGCGTTATGCCGTGATGTTCAGCAGGGACTGCGTGATGATCTGTGCATCCTCATCATGTCTGCAACCCTCGATGCCGAACCTTTAGCCCGCTTGTTGAACGACTGCCCGATCGTCTCGACCACCGGGCGATCCTTCCCGGTCACAATTGAACACCTGTCAGAAGCCACCCAATACAGGATTGCCGAGGCAACGGCACTTGGGATTCGGCGTGCCCTGAAAGAAACTCAAGGCGACATCCTTGCGTTTCTGCCCGGCACCGGCGAGATTCATCGTTGCCACGACCAGCTCAAGGATCTCTCATCTCAAATCGCCCTGCGACCCCTTTACGGCAACCTGCCCTTTGCCGATCAGGAGGCTGCCATCCTGCCCGGTGAACAGCGACGGGTTGTGCTGGCCACTAATGTTGCCGAAACCAGTCTGACCATCGAGGGATAGAGGCCGTTGTCGATAGCGGTTGGGAAAGGCGGCCGCGCTTTGATGCAGCACGCGGCCTGACTCTTCTGGAGACAGTACGCATCTCTCGAGCAAGCGCCGAACAGCGCGCCGGCCGGGCTGGACGCCTTGGACCGGGCCGCTGTTATCGACTCTGGACAGAAGGAACTCAGGGCACACTACTGCCCTTCTCGCCCCCTGAAATCCGTCAGGCCGACCTGGCACCACTTGCCTTAGAGCTCGCCCAATGGGGCGTGTTGAATGTGGCCGAGCTGACCTGGCTGGATGTCCCTCCAGACGGACACCTGGCCGCGGCTCGCAAATTGCTGACAACCCTGGGGGCGCTCGATGAAAATGGCAGACAGACCGTCCTTGGGCGCGAGATGGCCAGTTACCCGACACACCCACGCCTTGCCTGCCTGCTGGTGACCGCTGTTGACAGTAACTGTCCAGGTCTCGGCAGCGACCTGGTCGCCCTGCTTTCAGAACGTGACCTGATGGCAGGAGCCCGTCAAGCAGCACACGCCACGGGATCAAGCGATCTGCTCGAACGTATTGAGATCCTGCACCGTAGCCGGTCACCTCGTACCGGTCCAGTTCGACGTGCGGCCACTTTCTGGCGTAAACGAACCAAAGCCACCCGGGAACCTGCTCCAGAGGCAGAAACCATCGGTCGCCTGCTTGCCTGCGCCTACCCGGACCGTGTCGGTCTTCGACGCAAGCCCGGGAGCCATCATTACCTGCTGCGCAACGGCCAGGGGGTTGTCCTCGCTTCGAGTTCGGTGGTTCGTGATACAGAGTGGCTGGTGGCGGTTGAAACGATTGGTCGCAAAAGCGGTGAAGGTGAAATACGCCTGGCCAGTGCTCTCTCTTATGCAACAGTCGAGGAACTGTTTGGAGGTGATTCGAACTGGCAACGTGAGGCGGGTTGGGACGATAGTACAAATCGGGTCGTCGCTCGGGAAGTACGCCGACTCGACGCCATCGTTCTGCAGGAGCGGCCGGTGGCGGTGACAGTAGATGACACCCTCCCTGCCCTGCTTGACT
>PVMK01125547.1_pt1 | contig 10097 bp, 9 predicted proteins | sample 1853481 | NCBI WGS metagenome assembly PVMK01 (sample SAMN08533507, study PRJNA380276) | Marine sediment metagenome, whole genome shotgun sequencing project.
ATAAACCGTAGAAAAAGTTAAATCCGAATACCGAATTTTCCGGAAAAGCAGCAACACAGTCTATACAATTGTTGTTTTACTCTTTGCAGAACCGGAATAAAGGAAGTTCCATGCTAAAGGACAGCCGGCTGTTTCTTTTCTTAACAGCCGGCTGTGTCCTTATTTTATTCCTGTTCGCCTTGATTGCAACCGGTGGTTTGGAGCTGCGGGTAGTGCCGGTAAAAGGCGGCCCGCCGCTGCTGGTGCTGCCCCTGGAGCCGGGTGAGCGGTTTACCTTGCATTATTACCACTCAGTTGAAAACGCCCCGATCTGGGAAGAGCACAGCCTGGATGAAAAGGGGCGTATTTATATTGAAGAAGAGCGTTATTTAAAATTCGGCGCCGGAATGGGCCGCATGCCGGGTGTGGGTCACATGGTACGAAGAGGCCCTTATGAAGTCATCGAGGATATGCACATGCCCACCGGAAATTTTATTCTGCGGGTGGGTAGCCCCGGCGTCGATCACACGGTGATCTGGCGCGGTTACAGCAGAAACTTGTCTGCGGTTGCACCGCATGTAGCGGTTCAATTTTCAGCTCGACCGGTCAGCTTATTATATAGCCTGTGGCGGCAAATATTTTTACACCCGGCCACTCCTCGCTAGTTTATAACAGACCGACTATAATACAAAATAGAGGTCTAAGTAAATCCGATCTAAATGGGTGCGTTGGGTTTCGACCCTGGTGTCGGATTAGCCGTAGATGGCAATCTATCGTAGGTTGGGTAGAGGAACGAAACCCAACAAAAGACCGCCGGATCTCAACCCAACCTACAGCGATGACGAAAATACTACATACTTGACCCAGCCCCATTTTTGCATACAGATCCAAAAATTAATGGGTTTTCCCGGAGCAAACTAGTGGCCGAAACCAAATCAGTAGAATCAAAAACCCGAACAGCCTGGATTATTGCCAAAAGTCTTGCCGTTATCGGTGTGTCCCTCAGTTTGTTTCAGCTATACACTGCCGGTTTGGTGGCCATGACCGCCATGCGGCACCGATCGGTATTTTTGACCTGTATTCTCGTGATGACCTTTTTAACAAAACCGCTTTATAAAGGAGCTCGTAAAGATCGGTTCAACGCGGCACTGGTAGTTGATCTTATCCTCGTCGCCATAGCCATAGGGATTGGGGCTTATATTTTCATCGACCTGCAGGGCATCTTCGAACGTCAGGGAGACTGGAGCCGGTGGGATTTTGTAGTCGGCATCGCCCTCGTTCTGCTGGTGCTGGAGGCCACCCGCCGGGTGATCGGATATAATTTGATGTTCATTGCCGGCTCGGCACTTCTGTTTGCCTATTTCGGTCCCTACATGCCGGACCTGATCGTTCATAAAGGTTACAGTGTCGAGCGCATTGCCACCACCCTGTCTCTTACCACGGAAGGGATATTCGGTTTGCCTCTCGGGGTGGCATCCACATTTGTTTTTATATTTATTTTGTTCGGTTCATTTCTGGATAAAACCGGGGCCGGTAAATTTTTTATCGATATGTCCTACTCCGTTACCGGACGGTTTTCCGGAGGGCCTGCCAAGACCGCCGTCATCGCCAGCGGGTTTATGGGATCGGTGGCCGGCAGCGCTGTTGCCAACGTGGTGGCCACCGGATCCTTTACGATTCCCATGATGAAAAAAATCGGCTACCGCAAACATGTGGCCGCGGCCGTGGAGGCGGCGGCCTCGACCGGAGGGCAGCTGATGCCGCCGATCATGGGTGCCGGTGCGTTTCTCATGGCCGAATTTACCCAGACGCACTATCTTGAGATCATTAAAATTGCGTTTATACCGGCGGTTCTTTACTTTTTCTCCGTCATTCTGTTCGTGCATTTTGAAGCCCAAAAACACGGCATCTGGGGGCTTCCGAAAGAAGAGCTGCCGCGCCTTGGCAAGACCGTAAAAGACGGCATTCACTTTATCATTCCGGTTGCTATTCTCGTTACGGTGCTGATGATGAACTACAGCCCGATGATGGCCGGTTTCATTGCCGTTCTCGCCGTTTACTTCACCGCCATGGTTCGCAAGCAGTCACGAATTTCTTTTCGAACCCTGCTTAAAACCCTGGAACAGGGGGCACACAACGCCATCATGGTTGCCGTAGCCTGTGCCGCCGCCGGCATTATCGTAGGGATTGTGAACCTGACCGGTACCGGGCTTCGCTTTTCTTCCCTGGTGGTATCGCTTTCCCAGGGAATCCCGCTGCTGGCCTTGATGCTGGTCGCACTGACTTCTCTTTTGCTGGGGATGGGATTGCCGGTGACGGCCTCATACATTGTTTTGATTATTCTGGCCGGACCCGGCCTTATGGACCTGGGGATTCCTCTGCTGACCGCCCACATGGTGGTTTTCTGGTACAGCCAGGATGCCAATGTCACCCCGCCGGTGGCGCTGGAATCTTTTGCGGCAGCGGGCATTGCCGGTTCAAGCCCCATGAAGACCGCTTTTACTTCCTGGAAACTGGCCAAAGGGCTATATATCATCCCCATCATCATGGTTTACCATCCGCTGCTTCTAAACGGCACCTTCGCAGAGGTTTTTCTGACCGTGGTTTTATCCACCTTGGCGATCATTTCCTTTGTTGTCTGCCTGGAACGCTATTTTCTAACCGCCCTCGGCTGGCCGGAAACCATCCTGTGGGCAGCCGCTGCCCTCATACTCATCTGGGCCGATCGTACATTAAATTACATCGGCATCGGTCTTTTTCTTGTACTGGTGCTTTTTCAAATCTTCAAGAGAAAGAAAAAGGCCGGTCGGAAGGTACCGGCAGTCATGAGCAGCGGGCCTTAGACTTTTTCGGATATAAAATGACTGAGCGCAGCGACATCCACAAATCGTCAATCATCAATCGTTAATCGTCAATTCCGGCTTTGCCGGGTTGGGAGGGAATAAATGACGGCATTGCACCTTGATCGAATGACCTGGGCTGAAGTTAAAGAGGAGATTCAAAAGGGACGGGACACGGTGGTTGTGCCTTTTGGCTCCACCGAGCAGCATGGAAGACATATGCCTTTAGGGACGGACGCGGTGTTGGGGGATGTAATCGGTTGGGGACTGGCCGGGCGTCTGGGTGCGTTTTTGGCACCGACTGTGCGCTTTGGCTGTTCCGAACACCACCTGGCCTTTACCGGAACCATCTCCCTTGGTGAAAAAACCTTCCGCAGCATCGTAACGGATGTCGTTGCCAGCCTGTCCGTTCACGGATTTCGGCGCATTGTACTCTTACCTACCCATGGGGGCAATTTCAAACCCCTGGCAGGGGCCGTGGCCAAGATTGAACCTGCTAAAGGGGTGCGAATTCTTGCATTTACAGATCTGGAAGGACTTGTAAACGCAGCAGTTGAGAGCTCAAAGGCTTTTGGTGTCGATGCCGCCAAATCGGGGGCTCATTCCGGTGAATGGGAAACATCATTGATGCTTGCTCTCAAGCCCGAGCTGGTAAAGATGGACTGGGCCGCCGAGGGATTTGTCGGTGAATTATCCGAAATCATGTCGAAGGTCTTTGATGGTATCCAAAATCTGGATCAAAACGGCGTGCTGGGAGATCCCCGTCCCGCAACGGCTGAAGCGGGTAAAAAATACCTGAAGGATATCATCGAGTTTCTTTATCTGTGGGTGGGCAAGCAGGATAAAGTGTGATACCTGCAGGGAGGAAAACGTTCTCTGAAAATCGGTGTCAAGTCATGATTAGTGAATTATTTTCCGGATGCCAGTATCTTGTTTGGTAGGCCATCCAGAGCCTATTTTACAACAGCTCTATCTGTAATAGTTCACCGCGAAGACGCGAAGGACGCTGATGGTAATTTTTAAAAATGGATTACTTATCGAATCCGTTCACTCTTCAAGAGGCACATCCGTTGTTCAAGATTCCAACGAAGATTTTAAAAGCCTCAAGCATTTCAGTTATGATGTTTGTTTTTTCCATCTTTTCAGTGCCCGTGTTTTAAAGGATTCAGGTTTTTTCAGCGGATGCCCAGCTACTATTTTTTCGAAATCAGGGATAAAGCTGTATTTTATGCTTCACATCTTCCAGATCCCGAACAAAATCCCATGAACGGTTGTAAGATACGAACTCACCGAGGTCTAAGCCCTTTCTAATGCCCATACCAACGAATCTGATTTTTCCCTTTTTCTCACTTTTCACCTCTGATCTTCACGAAAGTACACTGAATTGTTTCTTATATCTTTTAGTATCTTAGTTCTGAAATTGTTGTTTTTAGTGGCAAGAAATTTTTTGCCATCTTTGTAGATCCCTATCTATCCCTGCTTCAGAGGGATCTGAACGATCGTTCAATTTTTTTTGTTTGGTTATTTTAATTTTGGTGATTCGACTTTGTTTCGGCCAATTTTATAAAATCAGGCGTGCTTCGGATTTCGTATTTCCGGCTTGTCCGGGTTAGGGAGATGGTGTCACACTTTAAATGGAAATTTGACAAATCTAATTCACTATTCAAGACGCGACATCTATTTTAGTGAAAGCGAAGGAGCACGTGGTGAATGATAATTATACCGGCCTGTGGCACCGCGTGGTGGTGACTGACGTATGTGTGCTCTAAAGTGTAAATTTTTTGCTGGTGGTAGGGTGGTGGGGCAACGCAGTACTTATCCGCTTTTGCAGCAAGTGTTCCCTCAATCTGATCTGACCAGTCCTTCTCGCTGCCGCTTTGAAGGTATCCGAGCATACCAGCCTCATCATGGGTGAGTGGGTATTTTCCCGAAATAAAACAACCCATTCCGGCTGCGCCAAGATAGGCGGCAATTGTGTGCCCGGGAGTTGTTCCCAGGCGCTTGGCCTCGAATCGCAGGCGAGGCCGAAGACCGCGCACGCCAGTTCTCTCGAACTCGATATCCACGCGAGGTCTGAACTTTCCGAGCTTTCCAGCTACATTCAAAGGTGGGTCATCACCGATAGAGTAGTACACCGCCCAGTCTGGGGCGTCATCTGATTCTATGAGTTCCCGCATGACGCGAACAAGCTCACCCGTAATGGCTGGCTCCTCCCATTTAACATACAATGGGCTGTCCATCCGTTTGTAACCCATGGCGATCAACTCATGGGCGTGGAAACGCAATGCCATTGCATAGGCTGCGCGGATGTCAGGGGTATCGACCATCAGGCATTCTGTTGTCCCAAAGTTTCGGCAATCACTTCACCAGCATCCAGAATTGCCTGCCGGCTTGTCCACTGGATCTGCTCCAAAGGCTTCAGCATGTAGACGGTGTTATCCGCATACACCCGAAGATCCCTGGCAAAATAGAGCCATTGACTGTGCTGTTTCAATAAGTGCGCCCTAGTCTTGGCCAGGGACGCCGCAGCCTTGTCATCTGCACAAAATACTGATGGAGCAGTATCCGAGCCTGTCGTTACAGTGATGGCAACGATTGCTGAAAATTCATCACACAATGCATCAACCGAGTGCCGAACCCCAACGTTATCTCCTAAGAAAATATCAAGTTCAGCTTTAAGTGTCTTGAGGTAATCACCAATGGTCTTGCGATCCGGGGGCTTCGTGACGATGCGGGGTACCTTTCCCTTTATCACCTGCATATTCCAACGGACGAAATCTTCGATCAGAATTCGTTCGGCCTTCCCGAGTCCCAGGAGTTGGATTACCCTTTGATTCACCTCATCGAGCAGTTGTTGAGAAACGGCTTTACCGTCAGCCCCGTCATTTGCCAGCGCATCTCGAAGATCTGCCCATTCCCGGATCTCTGTTTCCGATAGGTTATCAAGTGGTACAGGCAGATGCTTCAAAGCATCCAGTGTCGCCAGCGAGGTGCTGATACCCCACTGGGAGGTAGTAAAAAATTGCTGATAGGTAACGAAATCAGAACTCAGGTACACGCTTAACGTTTTGAGGACATTTTTGGCATATGGCGGTCCTGCAATGCCGATTTGTCTGGGTGGAACGGCGATGAACTGGTCGCTGTAAATGGCGAAACGTCTGGACGCATCTACTATGATGTGTGGCGGTTGGGAGACCTGCAGGCCCTTCAGTCCTCCTCGCTTTCTTACATTCGCGTCACTATCGGGAATTAATGAAATAGTGGCTTTGGGAAAGGCGAAAATACGTCCACACCTCTTGAGTTTCGAAAAGTTGATTCGTATTTTACCCACAAGTTCAGGCATCGGTTCAAGCGACTCACTTGACTTGGTCGCGTCGCGTAGTTGAAGTCCTTCGTGCGGCTGTGTTAGGTCGTGAACCGAAAGGAAGTCCATCATCGACGGGAAACGCTTTGTCACGCGCCTAAGCAGCTTACTGTCACGGAATGTACCCCACATAGCCAGTTTCCAAGGCTGCATATTACCGGTAGCCGCCTCAGAAACCTTTATCTCAGTAAGTTCAGATCCATTGACAACGATGCTCCAAGTGTCTCTTTTTATACCTTCGCGAGCGCCCCTGTTGGCTCTCTGGTTCATAATAAAAGGTGCAAACGTGAGTATCCGACCCTCACACTCTTGCCCGTCCAAAGGGGAAAAAAACAACGCCAACGCCGGGCGTTCTGCACGTCCGGCAAAAAGGACATAAGCAAGGTTTGAAAAGTTGCCCACGCACCATGCATGGACGGACTTGAATAGCTGCTGCCTGAACTTTGTGGATTCCTTTTTAAAGAGTGTCATTGCCGGCAGCACGAGCCCGGCTACCGCGTCATTTGTGAGTAGTGGAAGAGACCGCCATACAAAGGCTTCGGCAATTTGGTTGCCCCCAATCGGGTATGATTCGGTGTGCCGAGCAACCCAGTCTCGGACGTGCCGGTCTTCCTCGTCGTCGGCACGAAACTCTATCCAAGGCGGATTGCCAACCAGCCAGTCAAATGAAAGATTGCGACTTGCGTGTGCCCATTCGGAATCGGGGGCAAAGAAATCGGCCTGGAAAATGTTGCTGCCTCGCAAAATAGGGAGCTTGAACCTTGGATTATTCTCCAAGTCCGGTGGCGTTGTGTAGTCCAGAAGCGTTAGAATCAGGCTCATTTCCGCAACCTGACAAGCGTCACCGTCGCGATCTAAGCCGTAGACGTGGCGAACAAGCAATTCACGCAATTCCGCTGGGCGCAAGGGACCGTTCAACAGCCGCTTCTCGATCAAAGCTCGATAACACTGTACAAGAAAAGCACCCGATCCGCATGAAGGATCAAGAACCCGCATCCCTTCTACCAACGGACGCCGCATTTCGAGTTCGTTCAGCATGTAGTTAACGAGCGGCAGCGGTGTATAGTAGGCTCCAGCCTTCCTGCCACGGCTCAATTTGCCCTTTTCCGGAGAGTGTAGGAACTGTTCGTAAATGACAGAAAGGGTTTCAATGGGTATAAAGGAAAAATCGTAGGGTTGGAAATCCAAGTGAAGTTGACCATGCGGCGAGTCCCCGGAAAACACGCCCGCAACGAGTTGAAGCTGGGACGATCGAATGGCACTCGTCTCCAGCGGAAATATCGCCCCATTCAGCCAGTCGTCGAGACGCCGGTTTACATCTCGAAAAGCCCCGAGCTTGGCCTTTCGACTGAACACATCTGCAGGACCGATACCCCATTTTAATAGTTTGCGATCCGAGAGGATTTTTCGGTCCCTAAGGTATCGCAGGTACACAAACTTTCCGATCAGTACATGAGCCAGATCCCGAGTCAATCCCTGATTTCGCAATTCGCGTTCGAGTTCTCTCAAGTTAGCCAGAAGTGTCCAATCGACTCTGGTCCGTGTGTGTTACTTCATCTCCCCAAACCTCCCACACTCTTCCGTCGTCAATGGCGTTGGCAGAAAGAGAACTCAGCCGATCGGCCACCTCATTGAAGGCAATCGACGCTTCGAGAATCCCGCGTGACCGCTCGTCTCCGGCATGTCTGCCAAATCGAAATCCGCAGTATAGCCGAAGTGTTGCGGGTGTTTCGACCAGTACGAACGGCGCCACATCCTGATTCCAAATGCGCTGATGTATGAGACTTGATTCTGCCTCGTTGCGTGCTTTGCAATAAAAAACGACTGGAATGTCGACGTTTCGCTGGCGATCATTGAGGACATATACCCCACGGAGGCCGCAATCTTCCACAGCCTTGCGGTATACATGACTGAATCGCGACGAAGATGGTTTCCCCACTTCAACACTGTCAATGAAGTTGGGAGACTGATGGTAACCCAATGATTCTAAGACGGCTGTATTGCTCATAATATCTCTCGAAAATTACCTGATTTCATTGGATCTTGTCGAATAAGCCCTACAAATCTACCCGCAATGCGAAACCTCCGATCCGTTTCTGACGTAATGATGATATCTTGAAAATGATCATTTTCGGCCTTGAGTCGTACGCGATTTTGCTCCAGCATCACACGTTTCAAGGTGGCCTCATCATCGATGAGCACGGCTGCGATTTCTCCGTTGTGTACCTCGGGTTGCTGATTGATAATCGCGATGTCACCAGCTTTAATGCCGGCATTGATCATGCTATCGCCTTGGACACGTAAAGCGAAAAGGTCCTTTCCTTGAAAAACGCCGGCGCTTATTTTGAGATGGCCTTCAACGTTTTCCACGGCCAGAACGGGCTGTCCGGCGGCGATGCGACCAAGCAGAGGAATTTCATGGATCTCTCGATCATTAAGCGATGAAATGGCTGAGGTCAGCCTGATCCCTCGCGCCTTTCCTTGACTCAAACGCAGATAGCCCTTTTTTTCCATCAACCGGAGGTGCTGTCTGACACCGTATGTACCTTTTAAACCAAATTGCGTCGCGATTTCATTGTGGGTGGGGGGTACGCCATTTTCCTTCAAGCATTCCCGGATAAACGCTAGGATCTCCGCCTGTCGTTGTGTCAGTACCTTTTCAGCCGTTTTAGCGTTCTCAATCATAATGGTGTTATATACTGCTTTTATTAGCAGTAGTCAACCCTCAAGTGTCATATTTCAGGGTGTTTTTGTTCTGTCCTATCTATAAAAGAATCCAAAATTGTTTATGATGGGCTGGTCAGGCATGGCAGATCCAATTGATGCGTCTATAAGATTTTTAATACTGCTTTTTAAGTTCCTCAACTTTTATCGGTTTAGCGCCCATGGCTAACGATGACTGGTTGGCTGCATCTCCGAAAGTAAAAATCTGAATGGATTGTGTTTATTTTATGTATCATTTCAAGCTGTTCTATCCGTAATTAATTCGGATAGAATTACGGATAGGGTCATATATGCTCGTTCAACAAAGGATGTATTTTCGCCAGCGACCTTTTCGAAAGTAAAAATCTGTTTTCCGGTTCTTACCATGTCTGTACATAGTTTTTCGGTTCAACTCCCATATTAGAAACCTATTAGAAATTCTATTCGTAAAAATTCCGAATAGAATTTTAAGGTAGCCGATAACGCGTCCATCGATGTTTTCCCTCTCGTTTAATAGCCCCTTTTTCATCATTTTTTTAGAAAATACAATGTGTTATGTAAGTTAGCCTGTAATAGTTCTCGGCAATCGGCATTAGTGATAGATTCTCTTAATGATTCTCTCGGATATTCCGTAATGTCCCGGCGGAACATGCCCTCAATCAGAGAGGATTTCCGCATAGCGCTCATAATGTATGTTTCCGCCTCATCCACCATTTCAGTGATGGGGCCTTCGAAGCGACGGTTGTCGACAAACCTGGCACCTTGGGACGTCCTAATACCGATATCAACGAATCTGATTTTTTCTTTTTCTCACTTTTCACCACGGATTTTCACGAAAGCACACTGAATTGTCGGGTCAAGTTTATGAACCAGGTGGCGGCAAACTTGAACATCCGGGCCATCTGGACCGCACTCGAAAATGAAACCGATTTTCATCATCTAACTCCGCTTCAACTTTCCCATGGTGTACAGCTTTCCCGGCGAGAACTTTTGTGCCCAGTCTTCCAGCGATTTTTGAGAGCCGGGTCGTGTAAATACAGGCGAACCGGATTCGTCTCTTTCCACAACAACAATCTGTGACAGTTTGAGTAGATCCAAAAAGTAGGGCGAATGGGTTGTCGCAATAACCTGTCCACGCTTGGATTCAACAAAATAGCGGATTTCATCGACAAGCAAATGAATAGTTCGCGGATCGAGACCATTTTCGATCT
>PVMK01143073.1_pt1 | contig 10097 bp, 7 predicted proteins | sample 1853481 | NCBI WGS metagenome assembly PVMK01 (sample SAMN08533507, study PRJNA380276) | Marine sediment metagenome, whole genome shotgun sequencing project.
ACATCGATCTGGAAATCCCCTCTCGCCTGGAGCAGATAAGATTGCCAACCAGGTCGAACTAATAAGTTTTCGACCATATCGCAGAGCTGATTTTTAGCAACAGGGTCTGTTTGTTTTGTCTCGGCTTCAATAATCGGGCTATACATTCGCAGCATATCGGCAGTTTGATCGTCGGGAACGAGCTGTGCATCTGCCAAGCGCAATGCCTCGAGATAATTTGTAGCCGCCTCACTAAGTCGATCCATATAGCGTAATGCTCGGGCGATCATCAAGCGGGAGGCTAAAGCATAATCCGGATCACCAGCTGCGCGTTGGAGGTACCTGATGGCACTTTCTAAGCGGTCTTCTCCTCCCCGGACAGCACCAAGCTCATAATATGCAGCTGGATGATCTAATCCAAGTTCGACAGCCCTTTCAAGTTCATCCGCAGCGGCTCCCTTCGAAGCTTGGCTCCAAAGGTTCATCGCCTTCCTCAAGTGATCGAACATTTTTGGATCACTTTGAGAATGGAATATTTTTGTAGGGTCCAACTCAGTGCCGGAGACACTGGTTGATTGCACAACTGCATTATCCGGACCGCTTCCATTGGAATTTTGCTCAAAAACTAGATTTGCCAGTGATGATATTGCTACTTCATGGGTCTCGGCAATTGGATCCAGTTTGGATATTTTGGGCTCGCTGGAAGTTTCCAGTTTGGCAGATTCTTCAGGTTTTGCGATCCTTGGCGGTACCAATTCCACTGATACAGGTTTTGGTAAAGGTTGGCCTGAGGATATTAACGCCTGAGCTTCATTAGCTTCCTTACTTTCTGGAGATATCTGCAGTGCGTGGTCAACAGCTTGTTTCGCAGCTTCATAATCGTTCTGGTGCTGGAACAAGCTGGCAACCATCAAGTACTCGGTCACAGATTGCTGTTTTCGACCTGACCGTTCATATATATACGCCAATCTAGAATGGGCCGGCAAATTCTCAGCATCAACGCGAATCACTCTCACCAGGCATTCAATGGATTTGGAGATATTGCCCTGCTTAAGATAGAGTTCACTGGCGTACAATGCTGGTGAAATTACCTCAGGATATTGCTCCATCATCTCATGCAGCTGGGCAACCTTATCATAAGCCAGGGGATCTTCTGGAGATACTTCAATCGCTTGAGCATAAAATCCAATCGACTCGTCATAAGAACCGAGTTCATACAATGCCAATCCAAGGCTGACCAATCCAATTGGATCATCCTTTTTTTCATCCAGGGCTTGCCGGTAATGGTCCGCAGCTCTGCCCCAATCCAGGTCCCAGGCTGCTGTATGCCCCAGATTCATCTCATCATCGAAACGCTTCTGATTCTCAAACATGGTATCTCCGTCTGATTATAAACCCCAACTTACAAAGGTGACATTTCATTCCAGTTAGGACCACTGCGGGCTTCTGTCAACAATGGAATCTTCAATTTATATGCCTTTTCCATAATTCCCCGAACGAGATCAGCGGTCTGTTTCAATTCTTCCACAGAACATTCAAGCACCAACTCGTCATGGACCTGGAGCAGCATCCTGGCACTAAGTCCAGCTGTTTTAAGTGCTCCTGGGACTTGCAGCATGGCTATCTTCATGATATCTGCAGCTGTCCCTTGGATAGGCGCATTGATTGCTTCGCGTTCCTCCCTATTTCTGATATTGCGATTCGTCTGGCTCTTCAGACCACGAAAATATCGCCGCCTTCCAAGTAAAGTCTCCACATAACCCATATCCGCTGCTTGCATCTTAATGCTGTCCAGGTAGTTTTTTACCCCCGGGAACTGTTCAAAATAGGCTTGCACGAAATCTTCCGCTTCAGCCAGGGTAATATCAACATATCTTGATAACCCAAACGCACTCATGCCATATATCAGACCAAAATTAACCCCTTTTGCCCTGTTGCGCTGCTCCTTGTTAACCTGCTCTATTGGGATTTCAAAAATAGCTGCGGCAGTTGCTGCATGGATGTCCTGTCCTGCATTAAACGCTGCCAGCATGGTTTCATCATCTGACATATGAGCGACGATGCGCAGCTCCACCTGTGAATAATCAACAGCAAGCAAAGCATGCTTTGCTGCTGCAATGAATGCTTTGCGAACCTTCCGATTCAAGCACCAACTCGTCATGGACCTGGAGCAGCATCCTGGCACTAAGTCCAGCTGTTTTAAGTGCTCCTGGGACTTGCAGCATGGCTATCTTCATGATATCTGCAGCTGTCCCTTGGATAGGCGCATTGATTGCTTCGCGTTCCTCCCTATTTCTGATATTGCGATTCGTCTGGCTCTTCAGACCACGAAAATATCGCCGCCTTCCAAGTAAAGTCTCCACATAACCCATATCCGCTGCTTGCATCTTAATGCTGTCCAGGTAGTTTTTTACCCCCGGGAACTGTTCAAAATAGGCTTGCACGAAATCTTCCGCTTCAGCCAGGGTAATATCAACATATCTTGATAACCCAAACGCACTCATGCCATATATCAGACCAAAATTAACCCCTTTTGCCCTGTTGCGCTGCTCCTTGTTAACCTGCTCTATTGGGATTTCAAAAATAGCTGCGGCAGTTGCTGCATGGATGTCCTGTCCTGCATTAAACGCTGCCAGCATGGTTTCATCATCTGACATATGAGCGACAATGCGCAGCTCCACCTGTGAATAATCAACAGCAAGCAAAACATGCTTTTCTGCTGCAATGAATGCTTTACGAACCTTCCGACCGAGCTCTGTTCGGATGGGGATGTTTCTGCAGGTTTGGATCTGATGAAGCAATGCGCCCGGTCACAGAACCGGATTGGTTGTATGAAGTATGAACCCGCCCGGTATCCGGGTTTACCTGGAGAGGCAGAGCATCAACATAGGTGTTTTTTAATTTGGATAATTCCCGATACTCGAGAACCCAGGTCAATAACTTTGGTGATCCCCCTTCATCGCCTCTAATGTGCCGGCGGCAGTGGAATAGATAACCACTCGCAGTTTTTTGTGTTCGATCGGGGGTGTCAGCTGCAGCCGACCAAACAAGGCTTCCGAGAGTTGTTGAGGGGAGTTTAGATTGAATTCACTGCCGACGACTCGAATATCTGAGTTTTTAATTTTCCAATTCTCTCATTCAATTCCCCGGAAAATTGCTCCAGGTAATCGACATCCAGTGCTATGCCGGCCATTTCCATCTCTGCCAATACATCTACCAAAGGCATCTCTAGATCATTGAATAATGACAAAACCTGATTGTCTTTTAATTCTCGTTCCAGGTCAGTCCTCAACCGCAAGGGAATGACTGCATCATCAGAAGCATATGCAGCGACTTCATCGATTCGCACATCCGCCATGCTGCGCTGCTTTTTCCCGCGACCAATTAATTCCTCAATCTCGGTCATTTTATAATTCAACCGCACCCAGGCTAAATTCTTCAAACCAAGGCTGCGCGAGGTTGGATTGTTCAGCCATTCAGCTATCATGGTATCAAAAGACAGTGGTTTTACATCGATTCCATTGCGAGCTAATAAAACAGCGTCATACTTAATATTATGGCCGAATTTGGGTATCGCGAGGTCTTCGAGATAAGGGCGGATCGCGGTGATTACTTCTTCTTTTGGTAGCTGCTGATCCCCAGGAGTCAAATGTCCGACAGGAATATAGAATCCACCTTCCATATCAACAGCCATCGAAATCCCGACCAAATTAGCTTGCATCTGGTCAACCGATGTTGTTTCAGTGTCAAAGGATATCTCTTTTGCATTCGCCAAGATTGAGACCAGTAGAGCCAATTTTTCAGTTGAGTCAACTAAAGTTGTTTGCAGCTGAATTTCTGGTTCGATTTCATCTTTGGGTGCTTCAGGATCAGCGAATAAACTCAGCTGATCTCCCTGGGCCTTAATCCCCATTCCTTGTGTTCCAACGAGCTTATCCAGCCGAATAGAAAGTGTTCGAAATTCAAGTTTGTGGAATAAGGCTTCCACTTCTTGGGGATTGAAACGATCAGTCTTTGCCTGATCAAGATCATATGTAATTTCTAGATCTGTAACTATTTGAGCGAGCTGCTGGCTTAATTGTGCATCATCTTCTGATTTTTCTAGTTTATTGCGAACTGATGTGGCAATATCATCCAAATTTGCATAGATACTTTCCAGAGTGTCATATTCTGCCAGCAGCTTCACAGCTGTTTTTTCACCCACGCCACGTACCCCTGGGATGTTATCTGATTTGTCACCAACCAAAGCTTTAAAATCTACAATTTGGTCTGGGCGAACACCAATGAATTCATAAACATCCTTCTGCAGAAAATCCCTGGAATCCGATAGTGAGCGACCTGGCAAACTGACCATGACGCGATCATTAACCAACTGCAAGAGATCCTTATCGCCGGTAATGATCTTTACCCCTAATCCAGATTCAACAGCTTTTACTGCCGTACTCCCCAAGACATCGTCTGCCTCATAACCATCAAGTTCGAGACGGGGGATATTGAATACATCTACAAGCTGTCTGACACGTACCATCTGGGTTACCAGATCATCTGGCATTTTCTGGCGAGTTCCTTTATACTCAGCATATAATTCATCGCGGAAGGTCTTGCCAGTGTCAAATGCGACCATTAAAAACTCAGGTTGATCTTGTTCGAAGATACGCAGCAAAACACTCGCAAAACCATAAACGCCAGCTGTCGGCTCACCTTCCCTCGTCACCCAATGCTGACCTCCTGAGCCGCCCCTCGTTAACGCGAAATATGTCCTGTATGCTAAGGCGTGTCCATCGAGCAAGTAAAGTATAGGAGGCATTTGTCAAACCTATTGGGGAAATTACCCCGGGGAAATTCCCAGGTTGCTGGACTCTAGTTCACCCTCTTTGGGTGGATATGAAATCGTAAATTTGCACAATTTTTTTGATTATTTTATAAATCGGCACTTATCATTGGATAATAGTGTAACATGGCGCAACATGTGTTGCAAGATTGTTGACAATCAACCCTGAACGTGATATTTTTGAGATAGGATGGTCCAGGCAAAAAGAATAGCTAACTTTGTTTATATAATCATTCTGCTTCTTAGCCTGACCGCAACGGGAGGGGGTTATGCCGTCGCGCAGGAATCGGATGATCTGTCCCGGCAGACCGAAATCGTTACCGAGGAGAGATTATATAAGTGGTGGCTGAGTCGTTGGACAGATAATATTCTGGTCTGTCAAATATCAGTCGATCACGAAGGTCCCCCAAATTCCGAGGAAGTAATCAAGGAATGTGGTGCGGATATTTACGCGCAGTGGTTGAAAACTCCACCTTGTGAGGAAGCTGCATCAGGAAAACCAACCACTTCTTGCCCTGGTCTATACGCTTATTTTGCCGGATTTGAAACCGGGAAAGTGACCACAGTTGTTGAACTCCCCCCACCAACGGTTTGGGTGGATGTATCTGATTGCACTCTGTCTCCTCCAGAAAATTTTTGCGCACAACAGCCAAATTTAATATTCACCGCAGAGGAACCCCTTCCGGATTATGAAATTGAAACAGTTCACGTAATCTCTGAGGGCAGGAAAGTTACCTGTGGTGGTGACGAATGCGAAATTCCTGTAAAGTCAACACCATTATCAGGAATAGAAATTGAGTTCTGGGCGGATTCCACATTTGGTGATTCAAGCGAACACTTCACAGCCCTGGTACGCGTGCTTGAAACCGGTGTACCAACAAATCCCGGGGATAATGGCTGGTACGTTGATGTACTCAGCTCCCAATGGACCGGGGGTCCTTTAGAAAGTTGTTCATTGATCTGGGAATCGTTTCCACCGCCAGGTTTGCCTCCTACCTGGCTTGCAACCCCCACACAGGAGCTTCTGCTGGCATCTGTCGAGCCATACCAATATTTAGCTGGCCGCCTGATCACCCAGGGATTAGTTGATGCTTCAGATTGTTCTAACAATGGCTTATTGGTTAACGGGTATGCAGATGCATGCGGTCTGAGTAAAGCTCGCCCCCTGGTAGATCAATGGCAAAACCAATTCGATAATCGCATCCTTGAAGTCGCCAGGGAGACCCATCTGCCAGCCCAGGTGATGAAGAATATTTTCGCCCAGGAGAGTCAGTTCTGGCCCGGGGTGTTCCGTGTTCCCCAGGAATTTGGTCTAGGCCAGATCACAGACATGGGCGCAGACACCATTCTGCTCTGGAATAAACCCTTTTATGAAAGTTTTTGCCCATTAATTCTTGCAAATGCCACCTGCGCAAAAGGCTATCTGGGCTTGAAAGAAGAAGAACAAGCCATCTTGCGGGGTGCCTTAGCGCTAGAAGCAAATGCAGACTGTCCGGAATGTCCATCAGGCGTGGACTTAATCCATACTAATCTATCGGTCATGCTTTTTGCGCAAGGCATTCTTGCTAATTGTGATCAGACGGGTCAGACGATTTATAATGCCACACAAAAATCCCCCGGAGAGGTAAGTCTCTACGAGGATTTATGGCGTTTTACACTTGCGAACTATAACGGAGGTCCAGGATGTTTGGCGTTCGCTATCTTCAGCACCTGGAATCTTCGAGAACCGCTGGATTGGGATCACGTATCAACTCACTTCACCCAACCATGCCAGGGCGCAATCGCTTACGTTGAATCAATTACTCAATAACCAGATTTTAATAACCGTCTAGCCAGCTCGATAAACTCTTCCCATTCTTCCTTAAAAAAATGAACTGTTACGTTGTTTAGTTCCAGGTGGAATGTGGATTCCTGGTCTGGTTCATCGGCGCGCCAAACTGAATAATTATCAGTTTCAACCAGAGTATCAATCATCAAATCAGTTTTCTTATCCATATCGTCTGCCTCAGATGTTTAAGGGGCTGGTAGAACGTACCAGGGATTGATAAAGCCACCGAGATAGCGGATTTCGAAATGCAGGTGTGGGCCAGTGGAGTAACCGGAATTCCCGGCGGAGGCAATATACTGACCTTGCAAAACACTCTGACCGCAGCTCACGCCAACTGAACTCAAGTGGGCATACAAAGATTGGTAGCCATTGCCATGGTCGATAACCACCATATTCCCGTAACCACCGAATGCTGAACCGGCAAACACCACGACACCGCTGTCTGCAGCATAGATGCGTGCACCAGTTCCAGCTGCGATGTCTATTGCCAGGTGACCAGACCAGTAGTCGTTCCCAGAGAGATTATGATTATCTGCCGGCCAGATGAAGCCACCCGAGCCATATGCACCCTCATATCCCCCAGGGCAAGTACCACCACCATACAAGGAACTTGACACTCCTGCACGCCCGCGCGGGATAGTAGGTACGATCCACTGCTTGAACTCCCGGTGACCTCCAGGCAGCATCAATAAAGACTCACTCTCCGCAATTGGATTGGTGAGATCAAATTTGTTCCCAGACCATCCGAGGATATCATCTAATTGGGCTTCAAACCTGTCCGCCACACCCTGCAGGGTATCTCCTTCCTGCCACTCATATAAGACTCCATCTGTTGGGGGAATTCTCAAGACCATACCGGGAGATAATTGGTCAGGGTTATCATTCAATAAAACGTAATTTGCCCACAACACCGATTCCGGTTCAAGATCATAATCATTTGCGATTCCAAACACGGAGTCACCGGTTTCAACAGTGTGATCGAGTGCTTCCTGGCGCGACCTGGTTGGGATGATAGTATGGAGGTTAATTTCACGCGCGATTGAGTCCTGCTTGGCTGGTTCGGGTAATTGCGGAAGTGCGAAATCTAAATTGCTTGCTATCGGGGTTTGACTGGCAACAGGCGCTGACACCTGTTCGGTTTCGCCCGCCTTAACCGTAATCACCTGCCAACCAAGATAGACTGCGACAGCAACAAGCGCGATAGCTACAACCCAGGCCCCCCAATACAAACCACGAGGCAGGGAGGGTTGAACATCATCCTGCGGTTCACTCACAAATTTGTCTCATTTAGGGTTTCAAGAAATTCCTGGTTGTCGGCAGTTTTTGACAAACGCCGTAATATCGACTCAGTCGCACTCGCTGAATCAAGCCCAGCACCATGCGGCGGTGAAGTAACCATCTGGTCGACCATGCGGCGCATTAACCAAACACGCGGGGTGATATCTGGACCAAGCAGGAGCTCTTCACGGCGAGTGGATGAACGCTCAATATCTATAGCTGGGAATATGCGGCGTTCCTGGAGCTTCCTTGAAAGGTGCAGTTCCATATTTCCGGTTCCCTTGAATTCTTCGTAAACCACATCATCCATTCGCGAGCCCGTGTCTACTATGCAAGTCGCTAAAATCGTCAGTGAGCCACCATCTTCGATGTTACGTGCTGCACCGAAGAAGCGCTTCGGGGGATACAGCGCAGAAGGATCAATACCACCGGAGAGGGTTCGTCCGGAGGGAGTTACCACCAGGTTATACGCTCTCGCTAACCTGGTGATCGAGTCCATCAATATCACTACATCTTTTCCAACCTCAACCAAACGCTTGGCACGTTCCAGCACCATTTCCGCCACGCGAACATGGGAAGTGACTGGCTCATCAAATGTCGAGGAAACCACTTCCGCATCAACAGAGCGATCCATATCCGTTACTTCTTCAGGTCGCTCACCAATTAATGCGACCATCAAGTTAATCTCTGGATTTTTTGTAGAAATCGCGTTTGCAATATCCTTCAGAATCGTGGTCTTTCCAGCTTTGGGGGGTGAAACGATCAACCCTCGCTGGCCGCGACCGACTGGCGTAACAAGATTAATCAGGCGTGTTGCGAGAGACATGCGATCAGTTTCCAGGTCAAATCTAACATCTGGAAATATCGGTACCAAAGATTCAAACTTTGGCCTGCGTTTTGCAGCCTCGGGATCAATACCATTTACAGTATCGACTTTCAACAGCCCGTAATGTCTCTCAGATTCTCGAGGTGGGCGCACGTGTCCGATAACCAGATCGCCGTTTCGTAATCCATAGCGCCTGATTTGAGATTGGGAAACATAAATATCGTAAGGTCCAGGCTGGTAATGCCCGGATCTCAAGAATCCAATTCCCTCACTCATGATTTCCAGGATACCACCGCGGAGTTCTAAACCCTCTCGCTCAGCTTCAGCTTGCTGAATCTGCAATATGAGATCTTCCTTTTTCAAGCGATTTACATTTTTTACGTCAAGCTCTTTAGCGATTTGGCGCAGGGAGTTCAAAGGTGTTTTTTCCAGTTCTACTACTTTCATATCATTTCTACCTAATTTGGTGCATAATTAATTTTGGATGATAATCAGGCGTCACACAGCAGATCGCTCAGTGACGACATTTATCGCCATTGTTTTCACAAAGTGAATTTGTATTACTCAAATAAGTCAATAAACGCGATAGGGGGTTACGTAATAATAGACGAACTCTGATAAATTCACTCACACGGAGGGGAAACTACCCAAAAATTATAGCATGCTAATTGTGAGTGCGCAAGTCTGCGATTATTCATAATAATTTTCTTCTGATCATTGTGTAACCCCTTTCATTCCATTACCAATGGACTAATTGACTTTCGAATTTCATTCGGCTATAATCAAATACATATTGGCGGGGGTATTGCTTAGGCATATCTGCAATAATTAATGCACGTGATTTATTGTGTTGGGAGGTGAAAAATTCTACTCACATTGAACCGGTATCATTCAGCAACTATTTTTTAATTTCAGTTATTACCTAATTGATGCAAGGAGAATGCCAAATGAACAAGAAAATGCTTACGATTGGCCTGATCGCAGTGCTGGTTATCTTATCTGTCGCAACGATCGCAGTGATTGCAAAGACAGATCTTGCCAGGTTTGAAATCAGAAATAGAACCGACCAACCTGTCGCAATCAGTCTGACAAACGGGAACACCTTTTACTATCTGACAGTTGCTGCAGATACGACAAAGATTTTCACCGTTGAACGCCTGGTGTATAACCATACAGTATGGGCCTGTGACAAATCCGACTCAGGGAGTCTTGATTTGAAAACATATATGAAACTCACCTTCACTCGTTGTGATCGCTCAGCCCCGAACAAGGGTGAACGTGGAATGGAAAAAGTTCATATTGACGATGCACCGTATGGAGTCGAAAATCGCTTTGAGTATGAAAACGATTGATCC
>PVMK01160732.1_pt1 | contig 10094 bp, 11 predicted proteins | sample 1853481 | NCBI WGS metagenome assembly PVMK01 (sample SAMN08533507, study PRJNA380276) | Marine sediment metagenome, whole genome shotgun sequencing project.
CTGCCCAACTCCTATATCGAAACGGGCCCGGGCTGGGCCCAGGCCAGCATGTCCCCGAGCCGTATGTTCAAGGCGTTCACCTCCGAGGGCGGCATCAGGGCACCGCTACTGGTCAAGGTTCCGGGAACAGCGGCGAACGCCGGCGAGATCAATCACTCGTTTGTCCACGTGCGCGACATCATGCCGACGATTCTTGACCTGACAGGTATCGAGCACACCCAGGACTTCCAGGGCCGCCAGGTTCAGCCACTCCAGGGCAGGTCAATTCTCGACCTCTTCTCGGGGAAGGCCGAGTCACCCTACGCCGAGGCCGCCCAGGTTGGGTACGAACTCTTCGGCCTCAAGGCTTTTTTCGACGGTGAGTGGAAAATCCTGTGGATGCCGCCACCCTTCGGAAAGGGCGAGTGGGAGCTCTTCAACTTGCAGCACGATCCCGGGGAGATGAACGATCTCAGCTCCGAGCATCCGGACAGGGTCGGGGCCATGGTCGCGATGTGGGAGCAGTACAAGGCGGATAACACCGTACTCGACATCTCTCTCGATCTGGCCGAGACGATGAAGTAGATGGGGAAGTTACGGAGTCCGAGTTAGCCGACAATAGCGGTTTGGTTAATGCGACCTGAACGACTGTCAGGAGGAGTGAGCATGGACAGACGAGTGGCAATCCTATTAGTGGCCCTGACCTTGGTGCTGGCGTCGCCGCCGGTGGTCGCCGACGACCTCACTGGGCACGATCGATTCCTGTGCTCGATCGGCGACGTGACCATGTGCAACGTGGATTGGGAGTGTGAGACCGCCTCACCGTCGCGATTCAACATCCCCGACTTCATCGAGTTCGATCTCGACGCCGGGATGCTCAAAACCACCGAAGCCAGTCACGAGAATCGGCGGACACCGATTCTCCATGTCACCAGAGAGGACGGGCTGATCGTTCTCCAGGGGCTTGAGATGGGGCGGGCCTTCAGCTTCAACATCGAAGAAGACACGGGCCTTTTGGCCGCGGCTGCTGCGAGGCCCGGTGGGTTCTCCGGCGCATTTGGCGTGTGCACACCACTGCCCGCTGAGAACGACTGACGAGAAATTCAGGAGGTTTGAAATGCGACGCATGACGTTTGGAGTATTTCTCATTGTCGCTGCCGTAGCGTTCACGGGTGCGGCCCAGGACCAGCCGGCCCAGAAGAGTCTATCGTCCACCATGAACGTGTATGTCTTTCCCACCACCGGCCAGGACGCTGCCCAGCAGTCCACGGATGAGGCCGAGTGTTACCGGTGGGCCGTTCAGAACACGGGCGTCGATCCGTTCGATCTGGCCAAGAAGGCCGAACAACAGCAGCAGCAGGCCCAGCAGCAGCAGCAGGAGATCGCCCAGGCCGGCCAGGGAGCCGGAGCCAAGGGAGCTGTCGGTGGTGCCGCCGCTGGGGCCCTGATCGGCGAGATCGTCAGCGATGATGCCGGCAAAGGAGCCGCCTACGGTGCTGCCGCCGGCGCGGTCGTGGCACGACGCCGCACCAGGCGCGCCAAGGCGGAAGCCTCACAGCAGGTCGAAAAGCAGAGCGAGCAAGCGCAGCAGGCGACCGCCGAACAGATCGAGAACTTCAAAAAGGCGTTCAGCGTGTGTCTCGAGGCCAAGGAATACATGGTCAAGTTCTGACCGGCCTGTTTGTGCCCGAAATTGAGAGGGTGCCCATCGGACACGCATGGGACACTTGCACCCAACATCGGGCAAAACCCGACAACAAGAACCAACAACTGAGGGCTTCCCGATGCCCGTTCGTCACGGTGGTTTAGGTATTGTGGCGTGTTGTCAGCTGTTGTGGATAGATGTCGTAAATAGTGTAACCAAAGGATTTAAAATCCTCTCGCCGTATGGCGATCCGGGTTCGAATCCCGGCTCCGGCACCATTTAGAACCAGGCATCTTATGGATGCCATTGATCACGATCTCACTTCCCGTTTCATCGTTACGGTCCTCGATGTACCGTTTTGATCAGTGGCTCCCCTTCTGTGGAATATTCCGATAGAGTATTTGGTTAATGAAAAATGTTGTCCAAATTCGAAGGGCTATGTTGAACACAAAAGATGACATTACCGGAAGGAATCAACATGAAGATGCGCAAGATATTCACGTTTGCTGAGGGTTTCCTCACCTGTTTGGTTGCTCTAGCCTTACCCATCGTGGCGAGCGCCGATCAATATGAGGACTTCCGCTTTCCCAGAGAGCAGTCACTCACGAAAGATGGTTACCCAACACCTCTCAGTGGAAAGCCGATTACCAAGACACCGGTGATCGCCAAGAAAGAGGGGGTTCCCCTCAAGGAGTACCCGGAGCACTACATTCCGGGGAAAGAAAGCCTTGCCGATAAAGAGATGAGAATTACAGTGCTGGGCTCCGGAGGGCCCGCTCCGGTTCGCAGGGCGCAGGCGGCATCCGGTTATCTGGTCGAGCTGGGAAACGGCAAGAATTTCATTTTTGATATAGGCCCGGGAACGGCCGGTAATCTCTATAGCATGGGCGTCCATCCTGCTCTGCTCGACAAGGTCTTCATCAACCACCTCCACCTGGATCATTGTGGTGGTATCTTCCCGCTCTTTGACGCTATGGGCTGGGCACGCAATACACCTCTTCAGGTGTGGGGGCCATCAGGCACTACACCGGAACTTGGCACAGCAGCATTCACCAAAAACGTCAGAGCGGCCGCCGAGTGGCACGTCCAGAGCAAACGGGACCTGCTGCCGACCGGCGGTACAACGATTATTGCGCACGAGATCGATGTCAGCAAGTTCAGCCCGGAGAACCCGCGCCAGCTCGTATATGACGAAGATGGCGTGAAAATCTATGCCTTCCCCGTGGTTCACTGCATCGAGGGGTCGTTGGGCTATCGCCTGGAGTGGAATGGGCTTGTCTTTGTGTATACCGCCGACAGTGAGCCAAGCACTTTCGAGGCTGAGCAGGCCAAAGACGCGGATGTATTCATCCACGAGGTTTTTCCGTCTCCTGAAGATTTTGCCGCCCACACCAAAATGCCACTTGAACACGCGGCGAACGCTTTGGGTGAGCACACCTTGCCGCACGAACTCGGGATGGTCTTCAGCATTGCCAAGCCTGGTGTAGGCGTAGGCTCCCATTACACGCTGGGTGATGCTTTGATAGATAATGCTTTTGCGAGTATGGCCAAAACCTATGATGGCCCGGTAGCGCTTGCCCATGACCTGACAGTTTTCAATGTTTCGCCTGAACAGATTGTTATCCGACAGGCCAAGACGAGCTTCCTTGCCTCAGTCCCTGATGCGCCCAAACTGGAGGGCGTCGACATGAATCCGGGTCAACCCAGTAAGTCACAAACGCCGGGTTGGCTGAAAGAAACCAGGATCATCGAGTAACCATTGGCTTGGTGGGGGATTAGACACGAGTTGCGCCACCCGGGAGTAGTTGTGCCTATTACAAAACGGACCGCTGTTCTGAGTCTTTTGCTTGTCGGCTTTCTGGTTCTGCCACTCGCAGCCCAGGATGAGGCGGCGGACGGAAGCGACACCGCAGCTGCGGCTGCCGCCGCCAACAACCCGCTCGCCGACATCACCTCATTCCAGTTCCAGAATTACTATGCATCGGACCTTTACGGTATGCCGAACGAGAGTTCGAATACCGCCTGGATGCGATTCGTGAAGCCCTTCGGCAGGGTCTTGCTCCGAGCCTCGTTGCCGCTTTCCACCGTGCCTTCCGTTGGCAACGACAGCATATACGGCATCGGCGACCTCAATATGTTTGCGGCCTATCTGATGACCGATCCCTCGGACCCGCAGCAGTACGGAATCGGGCCCCTCGTTGCAGTCCCAACAGCCTCTGACGACGCCCTCGGGGTGGACGCGTGGCAGGCTGGAGCGGCCGCCGTCTATTTCAATCTCTCATCGCCGGATGTGCAATGGGGTGGTCTGGTGACATGGCAGACCGATGTCAGTGGTGACGACAACACAAACTCGCGATCGCCCAGCCGTTGCTCTTCATCCAGATGGGCAAGGGCGCCTATCTTCGGAGCTCCGCCGCTTGGACGTTCGATATGGAGAACGACGGCTACTACATCCCCGTAGGTTTCGGCATCGGCAAGGTGGTCAAGAGCGGACGGAGTGTGTTCAACATGTGGCTCGAACCTCAGTTCACCACTCCCGCCGCTGGCGACGATCGCCCTGGCGCCACCATCGCTACCACCACCACCGCCGTTGGTACGGTGGCTTCTGGGTAGGCCGGTTCATCCTTCGGGCAGCCACGTGGACTGCCATCGCCAATTCGTCCTCATCAACCACATACGTGGTCTACGGCACCTCCTACGTACACTACAACCCGTGGTACCGGCCGGTCATGTACGAAGGCGAAGAGGGCCACGTGCTCACCGCGCCTCCGGTTGGTTACCAAACCGATGCCTTGCCGGAAGGAGGGGAGAAGATCACGTTCGAAGGTGAGACCTACACCTATGCCGATTGGGGCTTCTGGCAGCCCTCCGGCGACGGATATGTGGTGGTAGAACCTCCGGTAGGCGCTGAGGTGAGTACCCTCCCGGACGACGCCGTCGCCCACGACGATGAGGGAGAGGCCACGCTCTATCAGTTCGATCGGTCGTACTTCTCCAAGTCCACCAACGATGTGGGTCAGACGGTCTACGTCGTGGAGCCCCAACCACCGGCGGAAGAAATCGACTCCATCCCGGCTGGCTCGCCGAGCTTCGTGGTCGACGGGGAGACGTACTACTACGTCAACTCCAACCTCTATGTCGCATACAGCGAGAACGGCGCGACCGGCTATGTCAACGGCGAGCCGGAGCTCGGGGCCCAGGCGGATGCGCTTCCCGAGGGGACCACCGAGATCGAGTACGACGGTGTGACGTACCACCAATTCGACATGGTGTTCTTCGAACAGGTCGAGGACGAGAACGGCAACCCTTTCTACGAGGTGGTCGACGCCCCAGGGGACGATGAGGTGACAGAGCTAGGGTCGAACTAGGGCGAAGAAACTACTGAGTTGGCGAACCTCGGTTCCGTGCTTGCGCTCGCCGGCAGGGTTTCACAGAGGATTGGATAATGTTCTGGGCGCACACACCGGCGCCCAGTTCTGCGATCGTGCCGTTGACCGTAACCGAGGGACCAGTGGCTGCCAGCCGCAACACCTGTTCTGCAAGGCCTCATTTCGACCACGAAACCCGACACGTGGTGACAATGATTCGTTAAGCTGTGGGACACTCATGGGACAATTTTTCACAACAGTCCACATTGTCAGCATCGACCACCACAAATCGAGAATTGGCAAAGCGGCTTTGAATCAGTAGTTTATTTGCTGTTCATCATGGCGAGGCATGTCCAGTGTTGTGGTCGATAGGGGAAATTGACCGACTTAAAATCCTCTGACCGTATGGTCATGCGGGTTCGACTTCCGCCTCCGGCACCAGTACCGTACCGCTGCGATCAATCCGAACTTACCGAAGCCCGTCTTCCCATCATCATGTTTTTGAACTCATCGGTGTATTATGGGCATCAACTAGCCGGAAGGCACACACGCTCTACTGGAAACGGAGGTCGCTCGGATTTCTGATCTGGCGGGCTATGAAGCGAGGAGGTCACATCCATGAAATCGATGAGGATTCTGTTGCCGGTTCTTGCCACGTTTTTCTTCCTTTCCGGGCCCGCAGTCGCCCAAGATAGGCCGAACATCGTCCTTGTTTTCATGGACAACTTTGGGTACGGCGAGTTGGGTGTCTACGGCGGTGGCATCACCAGAGGAGGGGCGACGCCCCGAATCGACAGACTGGCCGACGAGGGTCTGCGCCTGACAAATTTCAACGTCGAGGCCCAGTGCACTCCAAGCCGAGCATCTCTGATGACGGGACGCTACCCAATTCGCAGCGGCACCGGTTCCGTGCCGATTACCACCGGGCTGTATGGGCTGACCCAATGGGAAGTCACCATGGCGGAGATGCTCTCAGACGCCGGTTACGCGACGGGCATGTTTGGTAAATGGCATCTCGGCCATACGGAGGGCCGTTTCCCGACGGATCAGGGATTTGACGAATGGTATGGCATCCCGAATTCTACCGACGAAAGTCTCTGGCCCGACCAAGCGCAGTTCAACGCGGTGGTCGAGGAGAACCTCAGTCCCTATTTGGTGCCGGAATACGTGTACGAGGGGCGAAAGGGCTCCGCACCGGAGAAGGTGAAGGTGTACGACAGCGCGGTGCGGCCGGAGATCGACGGGGAGTTGACTGAGCGGGCGAAGGGTTTCATCACGCGAAGTGTGAAATCCGGGACACCGTTCTTCGCCTTTCTGCCCTACACGCAGACCCACATGCCGGTGGTGCCGAGCGAGGATTTCGCCGGTAAGAGCGGCAACGGCGATTGGGGCGATGTGCTTATGCAGATCGACGCCTACACCGGCGAGCTATTAGACACGGTCGATGAGCTTGGCATCACGGACAACACCATCTTCATCTTCACCTCGGACAACGGGCCTGAGATGCTACCCGGCCACAATGGCTGGAGCGGGCCGTGGCGGGGAAGCTATTTCACTGGGCTGGAAGGATCGCTGCGGGTTCCGTTCATCATGCGTTGGCCGGGGAAGGTTCCGGTGGGAAAGGTCTCGAATGAAATCGTGCACGAGATGGACCTATATGCGACGTTCGCCGCGATCTCAGGCGGCACTGTGCCGAGCGATCGGGTGATCGACAGCGTCGATCAATCTGATTTCCTTCTCGGGCAGACAGGCGAAGTCGAATCGTGACTGCCTTCATGGTCTACGTCGGTAACGACCTCTTCGGAATCAAGTGGCGCAACTGGAAAATGATGTTCAAGGAGGTTGAACGCGGTACAGACGAGAAGAGGACGTATGATTTTCCTCGCTTCTTCAATCTCTACAGCGACCCGAAAGAAGAGTATCCACTGACCAAGGCCACGGCCGGACATTTCTGGGTCCGTTGGCCGATGGGAGAGGTCCTTTCCGCGCACACGGCTTCACTGCAAAAGGAGCCGCCGATCCGGGCAGGGACGCAGGACCCCTACGAGCCGGTTCGCGGCCAGTGAAAAACTCGAGGCGCGGGTCAATTCGAACCGCGGTTTCATGGGACACTCATGGGACATTTTTTCACAACAATCCACATTGTCAGCATCGACCACCATATATGGAGAATTGGCGAAGCGCATCTTCATCCGCGTGGAGCCTGGAGATAAGCATGAAGGGTGAACAATGTGCCGGCGTGGAAAACCGGTCGAGGGGCGAGCCTCCGGAACAAGCTAGCCTTTCTCTCTCGACTGCAAGTAGTCGGCGGGCGGCATGATGATCACGCCTTGGAGAGGTTCACCGAAGAATCGCCCGAAGTGGGAGAAATCGCCGGTGATCAAATGCGTCGCCTTGCCGAGCACGGCCGCGCGCAAAATGGGCCTGTCTTTCTCGGGGAGTCGTTCTTCGTCGTTAACTGTCCTCGGGTCGCTCTCGTCAATCAGTTCGGTCTTTTCCAGGATAGCGTCAAGACGCGTTTGCTGTTTTCGGGTGGACAGGTTGCGGTGAGCCTCCGCAGCGGCGTATCGTGACGTGATTACCTGAGCCTCAGGCACCTCCCAGAGTTTGAGCAGCCCGGAACGTCCGCGATAGGCAGCAGAGAACAGCACGTTGGTGTCGAGAAATAACCGGTCCGCCACTTACCCGCCCGGCTGACGGTGGGGGATGTCGTCGGGGCTGAGCCCCATCGCCCGCACTTCCTCGAGAACTTCGCGATAGTCCTCGTCGTCGACGGCGTTGGTCAGGAGGAACTCGGCACGGCGCTCCGGTGTGTAGACCTCGACCGGAACGGCGACGGCCGGTCTGAGAAGGATTCCGTCCTCTCGTTCCTCGGCGATGATGAGTGTTCCCTCATCGAGGCCGTATCTTTCCCTGAGTTCCGCCGGCACGACAATTGTTCCCCGTTTGCCCATGCGACTTATCAGGTCGGTCATGTCTGCACCTCCGAGTATCAGATTATCAGAGATTCAGAACTTCTGCAAAAAAGCTTCGTGCGACGAGGAACGAACCCGAATGCGACCGCCGGCACCAGGCTAGACCGTCGGGAGAGAACGAAGCTTCGACCGAGGACTCAAAGCCTCAAAGCCTTTGTTCTTCAATCAGCTCCAACCCCGTGATCTTCCAGACTCCATCGACCGGCTCGATCGTCAGCTCCGCGACGTACTGGTTGCGACGCTGATGGATGTGTCCCCAGTGGCCGACGGAGGCGGCGACGTTCCATGTGCATGTGGCCCGGAAGCCAGTGCTCTCCCTTTCTGCATCCACCTCGATCATCTCGATCTCCTGGACCTTGGCGCGGGCGCCGCCCTGGCTGGCGAGCTCGAGCCCGCGCCGGGTCTCGATGTAGGTGCTTGTGAGGAGATCGCCGGTGACGCTGTGCTCGAGGGTGTCGTAGATCGTCTCCTCGTCGCGGAAGTCGAAGGCTCGGTAGACGTTGTGGAGCAGTGCCGACACGATCTCCTCTGCGCGTTGGTCGGTGATGCTGGCCGAGCGGGTGGTGGCAAAGGCGCCTCCGGCGACGGCTACCAGCAGGGCGGCAGCCAGGACGACTCGCATCCACGTTCCCCGGCCGCGGACGACGGCAACGCCGCTTCGGATCACGAGCAGCCCCAAAACGGCCACACCCAGCCAGCCGAGGTACATCGCTCCCCGAAGGAGGAGGGAGGGGGGTGGTTCGACATCGACCAGGGTCGGTAGCGTCGGGTTCTTGAGGAAGTTTTTCCACCACAGGATGTTGTCGTCGGGCACCAGGAAGAATCGGAGGGGCCCCGCCTCGTCGGTAGCGGCGCCCGGTATTCTCGCGACCCGTTCGGGGAACAGGTTCCAGGTTACGTTGACCTCCTGGGGATAGCCCGTTGTCGGCTGGAGGAAGATAACGCCGAGGGTGGCTGAGGCGGCGTCGAGCTCACGTGGGGGGTTGATCACGGTGGAGGTTCGGAGGGTGCGCTCGAGGAAGTTGACGCGATCGAGGACGGGTCTGATGGATTCGCCGTCGATCGTGAGGTCGAGGTTCTCAGCGAAGAAAGCCGCCACCCGTTGCTTCACATCCTCTTGAATATCTACCGGGATGGCATTCAGCCCACCGACCCCGACATCCTCCCATCGCTGGACATCGCGCGGCCGGGCGATAATCTCCACCCGCACCTCGTAGGGCTCCACGTAGAGGAAGACGTTTAGCGGGGAGTCATACTGCCGCCACAGGTTGCGGTTGCGGAACTTTGAGAACCACGGATCATCCCAGTCGAGGTCGATGGTCGACTCGGCGCCGAGGTATCGAAAGTCCATTACCGGAAGGCCCATGTGGTAGGTGATGAAACCGATATTGGCGGTCGGGAAGGCGCCGCCGGCGGTCGGCGGGTGGAAGGTCAGAGTGTCCGGGTGACCGCTGAAGGCGTACTCGAGGACCACGAATACCACTGGTTCGCTCTCGCCCTCGGTGGCGGGAAGCGGCTCGCCGGTAAGCTCGTCGCGTGGGACGCGGCGCCGTAGCTCGATGTCGGTTACCCGTCCGGGGAGGGGAGGCCCTCCGTCGGCGCGGATTACGAAGTCCTCGCGAAAGAACCTGACCAGCCGCTCGCTGAGGGGTTCCGCTTCCAGACCGATTCCGGTGCGTATCTCGTCGGGCAGGAGATTTCCGAAGGCCAGGAGGTCGGGAACCCCGATCTCCATTTCGACAAGGATATTCGACTCCTTGATGGAAACTTCCACCACGGTGGTCGCAGTCATCGCCTTGGTGACGACGATGGCGTCAGCACGTGTGCTGCGAGCCGGGAGACAGCAAAGGGCGGTTGCGGTCAGGAGAATTGCGAGACGGTGGCAGAAACGAATTAGGAATGAGGAATTAGGAATTAGGAATTTGCGCGCGCTCCAGGACCGGAGAGTCTGCTCAGTTTTCATGGGGTGATGGTAGACGATCGCGGTTTCGCAGCCGAGCTCAACGGACCCGACGCACGGCTATCGGCTGCGTTGATTCAAGCTCGAAGGTGTTGACGGGTTCCGGCTAACCGGAACCCGTCCTGAGATCAGTCCTGAGATCAGGGCGTATACCAGATCGGCGAAGT
>PVMK01121503.1_pt1 | contig 10092 bp, 6 predicted proteins | sample 1853481 | NCBI WGS metagenome assembly PVMK01 (sample SAMN08533507, study PRJNA380276) | Marine sediment metagenome, whole genome shotgun sequencing project.
CGAACTCCGCCCCGAAGCCCCAGAAATTCAGGAGCGTGAACCTGGCTCCGAGCTCGATCTCGCCGGGCTGCCTACTCCAGCCGTAGTTCCACGCGCTCCGCGCCTCCGCCTGAATGCTGTAATCCTGGAACGTCGGCCCCGGCTGCGTTTCCCGGTACTCGAGCTGGGCCTCGCCCTCGATGCGGTCCGCCTTTCGCAAACCCCCGGCGTCGTTGATGTCGCACCCGGGAGAAACCGCCCCAAAGCCCACCCCCCACAACCAGTGAACGGCGCTTTCTCGCTCGAATTGGAGACTTGCTCGGTAACCGGAGAGCGAAGTCCTGGTCGTATCGTAGTCGACGTAGTCCGCGTCGGGGCGCTGGAAGTAGTGCGAGCTGAATTCCTGGACTCGCTGGATGGCCTCCGGCGTCCCGGCGATGTAGCTGCCCGCGGCCAGGCCCCGAAGCTCGTACGTACCGCCCGCGATGCGAAGGTTCCAGTCCGCCTGCCCAGAGTAGGCCTCGCGGTTCATCTCGAACCGAAGAGCGTCCTGGGTGCCAAGGTTGCGGCGCACGCCGGTACCCGAAATGCCCAGGGTCGAGGCTTCCGGACCGAATTCCTGCTTCAGGCTGGCCACAGCCCACACGGTGGCCGGCTGTACGCGCGCTTCGCCAAAGTCACCCGTCGTCGCATCGAACGTGGATGCACTTTCTTCGGCAGTGACGGCCCCGAGTGCGCCGACCGAAAGGCCGCCCGGCGTTCTCCCTGTGAGCTTCCCGGCGGTGAGGATGGTCGTGTTCCGCGGATAGTCTGCGTAGTCCGCGTCGACGCCTCCCCGGGGCCTTGCTCCAATGCGCCGCGAGTAGAAGAGGTCTTCCGCTTCCAGCAGCTCCTTGCCCTCGACGAAGAAAGGACGCCGCTCAGGAAAAAAGGTCGGGAAGGCTGAGAGGTTCACCTCGGCCGGGTCCGCCTCGACCTGGCCGAAGTCCGGGTTGAACGTGGCATCGAGCGTGAGGCTCGGTCCAATTCCCATCTTCAGGTCGGCGCCGGCCCGACCATCGGACTCGCTGCGGCTCGAGAACGGATCCCCTTCCTCGATCAGGCTGCTGCTCGTCTTAGTGGCGGTGCCTGTGACGTATGGCACGAGCTCCACCGGACGCCGCGTCCTTATGCCCTGGATTCCTTCCAGGTCGCCGAACCATGACGGCCAACCGGCTTCGTCTCTCGGCACCTCGATCCAATAGACATCCTCGCTCTTGCTGGGAATGTACCGATTGATGTTGACGCCGAAGGCGAACGTGTCCCCCTCGTTGAAGCGGAGCTGCGAGAATGGGATTCTCATCTCGGCCGTCCAACCGAGGGAGTCGATCACCGCGTTGGCGCTCCACACTGGATTCCAGCTGTAATCGCGTTCGCGGAAATTGTTGGCATCTTCCCCGGTGTACCAGTCGAGTCGACTTCCGGCGGCCGTGACAGCAATGGAGAAGTAGGTCCGGCGGTTCTGATAGCCGTCGATGTTGATGATGAGCCGCTCGGAATCGCCCCCGTCGTCCCGGCGAGACATGATCGCCCGAATCTCGGAGGGGTCCTGCGAATACATGCGCGCCCCCACGTACAGAGCGGTTTCGGTGTACACGAACGAGAATTCAGTGTGCTCGGTCGGGGGTGCACCCGGGTTCGGGCTGCGCTGCGTGAAGTCTGATGTGAAGGCGGCCCGGCCCCAGAGTTCCTCGTCCAGTCGGCCATCCACGTCGATGCCCTCGCCCGGCTCCAGTTTCATGGCTCCCAAGGTCTTGCTGACGCACGAGGTAAGCGTGCGCCGACAGGGTGTCCACGCCCGGATCGTGTCTTCCTGGGCCGCGGCGTTCGGGACTTCCTGCGGGAGATCAAAGGACTTGACCGCACCGGCCGCCGACGGGACGCCGACGAACAGGACCACCGCCGCGACAAACGCGGTTACCCGCATTAGAGATCTTGTTTGCACGTGGGTTAGACTTCGACGCTTCCTACACTATTTCATTCCTCGGCGGATTCGCCCAGCCGCGCAGGGAAATCAGAAGACGGAACGTCCGGGACGTTGTGCGTCCCTGGACGGTATGATCATCGTCCCACTGTAACTGTAACGACACTCAAGACCGGCGAAACGTTCAGTCGGAAGCCGCTTCCTCCATGTCGCTTCGCAGTGCGGTAAGCCTGTCCGGAGTGTCTCCCAGATAGCTCATTCCTCGGACGCCGTCACCAGCCAGCTCGAGCAGCAACTCGTAGCTTTCGGCCGCGTGTGACGGCTCGTCGAGTGCCTCGTACGCGCGACCCTGCAAATACAGGGCAGCCTGCCACTGGCCCGGGTCCAGCCGGTTGCCGCCCCGGCTTGCCCGACCCATGGCCTTGGCGAGGTCTAATGCCTCGCGCGCGCGGCCGACCTCGATCAACGCCAGGGCCTCCAGTCCCGATGCGATCAGCATCGCCGGTCTCGGCACGGCGGCCTCCTCGCGCGCCTGATCGAACAGTTCCACGGCCGGACCCGCATCGCCCTGATACCAGGCGATCAGGCCGTCGATCACCAGGAGGAGGAGCTCGGTCCTCTGCCGGGCGATGGGCGGGGCGGCCGCAAACCGTGCCACCACCGTGTCCCGAACTTCGAGCATCTTGTCGACTCGTCCAAACTCTCCTGCGTTCAACAGTGTGCCGAAAAGGACGCCTCCGTTCAGTTTGTCGATCGCGTCCGCTTCTTGGAACGCGGCGGCGGCCTCGTCGTGAGCGCCCGTGAAGGTCGCCAGGTCGCCGGTCTGAATAAGGGGCGGTAGCCGCAAGTCGTCCCGGTTCAGCTCCGCGGCGCGGTCGGCGGCGGCGCGGTACGCGGCCAGGGCGTCGCGGTAGCGACCCTCGGCCACGTACGTGTCGCCCTCCAAGCTCCGGGCCAGCACGGACGCGTGGGAGGCCTCGGTGTCCATGTACGGTTTCAGAGCGGCCCTGGCGCCCTCGGCATCGCCCTCCCGCAGGTACGAGCGCACCAGGTGCTCGTAAGAGGCCAGGAACCCCGGCTCGATTCGCAGGGCCTCGCGGAACGCGTCCCGCGCGTCCTCTGTCCGCCCGATCATTTCCAGAATCTCGCCCCGCGAGTCGTGCGGATTCGCCTGGTCCGGCTCAAGCTCCAGGTACTTGAGACTGAGAGTGTCCGCGCCGACAGTATCGCCGTTTCGCCCGGCGAGATACGCCAGGTGGTTGACGCCAGGTGCGTAGTACGGATCGAGAGTCACTGCTTCCTCGATGATCGATATCGCCTCATCGTCCCTGTCCGTGGCGTCATAAAACACCCCGAGCTGGTAACGCGCCTCCTTCTCGTCCGGGAACCGCTCGATCAACTCACGGAGCAGCGAGTCGGCTGCCTGGAAGTCTCTCTGGATATTGGCTGCGAACATGGCCTCGATCATATATCGATCGCGTTGGGACGCCTTGTCCTTGTTCAGGTCTGCGTTCTGAAACGCGAGCAGTGCCTCTTGGCCACGTACGTTGTCCACCATTCCAAGCCGGAGCCAGGCGATCGCGAACGTCGGGTCGAGCTCGACGGCCTGGCTGTAGTGCGTCTGTGCCTGCTCGAGCAGGAAGCGCCGCTCGGCCAGGAGTCCTTCCTGGTATTCCCGGTAAGCTTCGAGGCTTCCGGTGGCGAGCTGCGTAACAGGAGTGAGCTCCGTCGGCATGAACGCCGCACCGATGAGCTTGCCTGACAGTTTGGCCGAGACGTCATCCACGAGGGCGAAGACGTCCGATCCGCGTGACGTTTCGGCGGCCGTGACCGTACCGTCTTCCAGGTCGATGAGCTGGACGTCGAGCCGTACCTCGCCGCCCACGGCCATGAACGAGCCTCGCACCAGGGTGCGGGCGCCGGACTGGGACGCGATCTGGAGCGCCAGATCCTCGGGGATCTCGTCCGTCTCCCTTCGGCCAGCCTGCCGCATGAGGTCCAGCAGCCTCTGGGCGCTCACCACACGGAGGCCATCGATCTGGGCGAGGTTGGTCGTCAGCATGTCGGCCAGGCCCGGACCGAGCCAGTCCAGGCTGTCTGCGCCTGTACTGTTCGTAAGAGGGAGGACCGCCAGGGAATGCTCGCCGAGGTCGGCGGGCAGAATGCCGGTGGATGCCAGCGTCGGCGACCGGGGCTCGGGACGATCGCGGGTCAGGAACCAGCCCGACCCCAGGAGTCCGACGAGAAGGAGCGTTCCGACCATCAGGGCCTCGGAGCGCGGCACTGCCTGCCTGTCGCCCGCTCCGTGGAACCAGGAGACGATGAGCGCAACCGGGAATCCGGTTCCGATCAGGAACAGGCTGCCATCGAGCAACGAGCGGTCCACGCCGTAGTTATCGACGACGAAGCCGATGAACTCGAGCGCCACCCACCCCGCCCCGAGGTAGAGCACGGCCGTCCGCAGTACGTGCCGTTCCTGGAGCTGCCGGAAAAGTTCCTTCACGATTCCCCTCTCGAGACTTCCGCCTCTTTCAAGCGAGCCAACTGCCCGATCCAACCCTGCACGCTTTCTGTCATCGATCTCCCGCAAACCTGGTGGCGCACAGGGTATCCCCTGCAAGCGCAATCTATAAAGCTAGGATACGGCTCGGAGGTAGGCCAGTTTCACGCAAGCTGCACGAAAACCGCCGCTCCGGGATGGGTACCCGAAGCGGCGGCTTCCTATTCGCCTCGCCGGATCAGAGCCCGGGGCGAAACTGCATCAGCACCAGCGCACCCGCACGCGGTACGTGATCGTCTCCTCGCCACGCGGCGGGATCTTCACGGTGAACTTGAACGTGTGCGCATCGAGCTTCGTCGCGCGGTGCGAGGACGAGAGGATCTCCCAGTCCGCGCCGATCGGCTCGAACACCTCGACCTCGATTTCCTCGTCCTTGTGGTTGCGGAGCTTGATCTCCCACTCGCTCTCGGTCACGCAGTCGGCAATGATGTCGAAGTCCATCTGCCTCCGGTCCGCCACGACATCGAACGCCTCGCCCATCTTGATCCGAACTGTCTCGTCGCGCGGCGTATGGTCGATCCGGTCCTCACCGATGAACTGCTGCGCGCCCGAGGCGTCGCTCTTGTACACACGGACGATCCCGGCGGGAAGCGGCATCCCGAGACCGTTCTTTTCGCTGTTCTCGAAGTCCAGGAACACGCCGACCTTCTGATTCGACTCCACCTGCCCGTATGAGCCGCGGAAGTAGTAGGCGGCGCCGTAGAAGATCAGCCGCTTTCCGGATCCCGAAATCCGAGGCCTCCAGCAGCGTGACCTGCTTCTGCTCGTTGTTCAGCACGGTGGCCGGGCGGTTGAGCGTGTACATGTGGTACTCGAAGAACGCCTCTTCTGCGAACGCCTGGTCCATCGACATTTCGGCGGCCATCACCGACTTCCGGGCCCGACCGTAGGCATCAGGTGCCGATACCCGCTGTACATCACCCGCTACGAGCTTCAGCTGCGCGTTCTCGTAGCTTGCCCCGCTCTGGTTCGTCAGGGTGACCCAGCCCGTGATGTCGCTGCGCCGGTCGTTCTCGTCCACGACCATCACGTAGTCGGCCTTCCAGTTGAGGTTGTGCGTGAGGTACGAGGTCTCGACACGCTGCCGGTTCGATCCGCTGTCCAGCTTCCACAGCAGGGTTGGCCGGGCGATCAGGTTGTCCGGCAGCTCGGGAAACGCGAGGCGCCCCGGGTAGTTGAACGTGATCTCGTCGCCCGATCCTGAGGATCGTGCCCTGGTTCACGGACAGCACCTCGGCTTCGACCACCTCGTCCCGTCCCGAGGACCTCGTTCCACCTGTACACCTTGACCGTGCGCCCGACGTACTTCTCGAGCAGTTTCTGGGGGCTGAGAAGGTCGTACTGGTAGTTCTGCTCGAGCACGGTGAGGCGTCCGCCGTCCAGCGCACGGAGGTGTACTGTCTCAGGGCTGGATGCTGGAGGCCACGTCGCCAAACTCGAGGGAGACCAGGCCTCGCGCCAAGCTCAAGTCACGGATCTCTCTCACGAGTCCAAAGTTCTGGTTGTACACGGTGATCATCACCGATTCCCGGTCGCTCGCAGTCGACCGCAGGCGCGGAGCCTCCTGGGCGGGAGCGGTCCCGGGATGCGGCATCGAGGCGGCCGCCACGTAGAAAAGGGCGACGACGAGGCCGGCAGTGAGCTTCCTGATCATCTTTCTATCCTCCAAGAGGGTAAGCTTCGGCTTTCCACCCCAGGATGACGATCACGAGCCCGGATCTTGCACATCCCTCAAGCGAACCGGCTGCTCTTGCCGCTCGTCACTCACGCCGAATCGTCCCTGTTGAGCACGTACACGTTCCGCTGCGCGGTGGGAAGCACGACCATGTTGAACACGTTCACGTGCGGCGGCCGGGTGACGACGAAGTGGACGCAGTCGGCGACGTCCTCCGCGGCGAGCGGGTCGAAACCCCGATACACGCCCTCCGCGCGCTCGTCGTCTCCGTGGAAACGGACGCGCGAAAACTCCGTATGCACCAGGCCTGGGTCGACGCTGGAAACGCGCACGTTCGTGCCGGCGACGTCCAGGTTGATGCCCTCGGTCAGGGCCTTCACCGCAAACTTGGACGCGTTGTACACGTTGCCCCGCGGGTAGACCTGGTGGCCTGCGGTAGAGCCGATGTTCACGACGTGTCCGGTCCCCCGCTCGACCATGTGTGGAAGGATCGCGCGGGTGACGTTCAGAAGGCCCTTCACGTTGGTGTCGATCATCCGGTCCCAGTCTTCGTGATCACCCTCGTGCAGGGAATCGAATCCGCTGGCCAGGCCGGCGTTGTTGAGCAGCACGTCGGGTACGCGCTCCGATTCCACGAGCGCCCCGGCCTCGCGGCCAACCAGGTCCCGATCCCGCACGTCCACCTGCCGTGTCTGGACGTCCGTGTCGTGTCGCTCCCGCAAATCGGTGGCGAGCGACCTGAGCCGATCCTCTCGCCTCGCCCACAGGATCAGGTTCGCTCCGCTCGCCGCGAAACGGCGCGCACAGGCCTCACCGATGCCTGCACTGGCGCCGGTCACGAGGATCCAACGTCCTTCGAGTTCTTTCATCGTTTGCCAGATCAGTTCAGTAGCTGCAGCTGCGCCAGAAGGCGAGGGCCGCGAAGAGGAGAAGGAACGCGACGGCGATGACGAGCGGTCGGTTCTCCATGGGCCGGGCCTCCTGGAATCGAGTCACGTCCGCGGGAGGCGGACTTGCTGAAGGTGTCGTACCGCCGCGCGAATGGAAAGGAAAGGCGAGTGCGTGAGACTCTTTGTCGCACATCGGGCGGAGCGGGACATAGATTGTCCGGGGAGCCCGGATCTGACCCCACCGGGACACCACTCGGCGCGGTCCGATCCTTGCCCTCCTGTAATGATTGACCGCGGCCTCTCGGGGCCGCCGACTTACGTTTCGAGACGACACCCCGCCGAGAGATATCCGGCCGCGAGCCATAGACGACGAAACCCAGACGCGAGGGGACTTCCATGCCGACACGCCGTAGATCCTGGGCCGAGCCCTGGAAAGTGAAGATGGTGGAACCCATCAAGATGACGACCCGCGAATTCCGCGAGCAGGCGCTGGAGACGGCGGGTTACAACACGTTCCTCCTCCGCTCCGAGGACGTGTACATAGACCTTCTGACGGACTCCGGCACCAACGCCATGAGCGACCGGCAGTGGGCCGGAATGATGCTGGGCGACGAGGCGTACGCCGGGAGCAGGAACTTCTACAAGCTGGAAGAGACGGTCCGGGACGTATACGGCTACAAGGAGCTGATCCCGACCCACCAGGGCCGCGCTGCCGAGCACATGATCAGCCAGATCCTGATCAAGGACGGCGACGTCGTGCCCGGCAACATGTACTTCACGACGACGCGCCTGCACCAGGAGCTGGCCGGCGGCCGATTCATCGACGTGATCATCGACGAGGCGCACGATCCGGAGGTCATTCACCCCTTCAAGGGCAACGTGGACCTCGACAAGTTCCAGGCCGTGATCGACGAGTACGGCGCGGACCGGATTCCGTACATCTGCATCGCGACGTCGGTGAACATGTGCGGCGGGCAGCCGATATCGCTTGCCAATGTGCGGGCGGTGTCCGAGTTGGCCCACAGGCATGGGATCCTAGTCGTGCACGACATGACGCGCGTGGCGGAGAACGCCCTCCTGATCAAGGAGCGCGAGGAGGGCTACACGGACGTTCCGATGGCCGAGATCGTAAGGCAGATCTGTGACCTGACGGACATCGCGACGATGAGCTCGAAGAAGGACCACCTGGTAAACATCGGCGGCTTCCTGGCTGTGAACGATCCCGAGATCGCCGACAAGGCCGCAACATGGTGGTGATCTACGAGGGACTGCACACGTACGGTGGGATGTCTGGCCGCGACATGGAAGCCTGGCGATCGGCATCCGAGAGAGCAGCGAGCACGACCACATCCACGCGCGCGTCGGCCAGGTCCACTACCTCGGAAACAAGATCGCCGACGAGGGCATTCCGATCGTGAAACCGATCGGGACGCATGGCGTGTTTCTGGATGCCAAGCGGTTCCTTCCGCACCTCGACCAGGACCTGTTCCCCGCCCAGTCGCTGGCGGCGGCGATCTACGCCGACTCGGGCGTGCGATCGATGGAGCGTGGGAACGTGTCAGCCGGGCGCGATCAGAAGACGGGCCAGAACCGCCGGCCCCACCTTGAGCTGGTTCGCCTGACGATTCCGCGCCGGGTGTACACGCAGGCTCACATGGACGTCGTGGCGGAGTCCGTCATGGAGGTGTGGGACCACCGGGATGACATGCGAGGGCTCGAGTTCACGTACGAGCCGGAACACCTGCGGTTCTTCCAGGCGCGGTTCAAGCCGGCGGAGTAACGGCGGGTCAACCCGCCGGCTTCACGAGCTCCCAGATCTGGATGTGCTCGACGTCCAGCTCGTCGTCGTACCGGGCGATCACGTAGTCATCTCCGATCTCCAGCGGCCGGAACCGGTCCGGGAACGTCACATCGCCGAGCCACTTGCCCTCGCGGGTGAATACTGACTAGATCTGTTCGGGCTCGCCGGGGACACCGAACAGATGGACCCACAGGTTCCCGAGGCGGTCCACCGCCAGGGCCTCGTACGCGGGAAGCGTCGCGGGGATCGGAATGTCCTCCCACTTCCGCCGGATCATCCTGCGTTCGTTGTCGTCGTCGGCGTTCTCCATCTCCTCCGCCATGGCCCGACCGACCACGGCATCGTCGACGACGACGGGTTCGAACGCCAGGCGCACGAGCGCCTCGAGCCGGCCGTCGAAACCGTAGCGCCGGATGTCGAACCGATCCGTATCGCCAATCCATACATTCGATCCGCCTGCCGCGACCTCGGTGGACCGACCGAACGCGGTGCTGGAGATCGAGATCGTAAAGCCGCCGTCGGTCTCGCCCGATTGAAGGACCACCGTCTCCGGGCCCGGAAAACGGCCGAGCTCGCGTGCGGTGTCTCCCGCCACGCCGCTCACGTGAATGCCGATCGTGTCGCGACGGATCTCGCCCTCGGTCGGCGGACCGTCCGCACCTCCAAACACCCGCCAGGTGTAGACGGTCATTCCATCCGGTAGCAGTGCCTCGACGAACGCGAAGCCGCTTTCGTTCGGTCCCTCCAGCGAGCGGGCGTCCAGGAAGGTCCCGTCCGGCCCGGCGGTCAGCTGTGTGAGGCCGACGAACTCTCCGGGCCCTTCGCCCTCACGTCCCACGGTCCACACGTGGGCGCCGTCCGAGGTGAAGCGACGCAGGTCTTGGCTGCCGAAGCTGCCGAGCACGAAACTACCGTCCGAGAGCCGGGCGGCGTCGCTCACTCGAAAGAACTGTGTCTCGTCGGGGCCGTCGAGCCGTCCGATATCCAGGAGTGGCGCGTCGCCGAGACGCCACTCCTCCTCAGCGTCCCACGCGGGGGTCGCGTTCTCGACGATCCGGATGCCGGCACTGTCACGTACGACGGATTCCGTCACGCCCGGGTCGGCTGCCTCGCCGCATGCGGCCAGCAGCACGACGAATGCGATGCCGTATGCATCGGGGAGGAGCGCTAACGCCGCAGATGTCCCCACGCCGCCGTAACGGGTCACCATCGCGGCAGCGCCGC
>PVMK01128066.1_pt1 | contig 10092 bp, 11 predicted proteins | sample 1853481 | NCBI WGS metagenome assembly PVMK01 (sample SAMN08533507, study PRJNA380276) | Marine sediment metagenome, whole genome shotgun sequencing project.
GACTTTGCGGCGTTTCGATCCATTGCGGACGAAGTCGGCGCGATCCTGTTCGCGGACATCGCGCACATTGCGGGCCTCGTCGCGACCGGCCTGCACCCGAGCCCGGCCGGTCCGGCCCAGATCTTCACGACGACCACCCGGGAAGACCGCGCTGTCGACCTTCTTCGCATACTGGGCGTCGCAGAGAATCAAACCTCCCCGAGGCCCGCGCAGGGTCTTGTGGGTGGTCGTCGTGAAGATCTGGGCCTGACCGGCCGGGCTCGGATGCAGGCCGGTCGCGACGAGACCCGCGATGTGCGCGATGTCCGCGAACAGGATCGCGCCGACTTCGTCCGCAATGGATCGAAACGCCGCAAAGTCGATCATGCGCGAATAGGCGGTGGCACCGCACTGGATGAGCTTGGGCTGATGCTCTTTTGCGAGTCGGCGCACTTCGTCGTAGTCGATGCGTTCGTCTTCCTCGCGAACGCCGTAGGGAATGATCTTGTAGAGCTTGCCCGAGAAGTTGACGGGGCTGCCGTGGGTCAGGTGGCCGCCGTGATCGAGATTCATCGCGAGCACGGTATCTCCGACGTCGAGTACCGCGCGATAGACGCACTCGTTGGCCTGGGATCCCGAGTGCGGCTGCACGTTGGCGTGGTCGGCGCCAAAGATCTCCTTCGCCCGCGAGATCGCGAGACTCTCGACCTCATCGACATGCTCGCATCCACCGTAGTAGCGGCGGCCCGGGTAGCCCTCGGCGTATTTGTTCGTCAACACCGAACCGGCCGCTTCGAGGATGGGCTCCGAAACGAAGTTCTCCGATGCGATGAGTTCCAGCGACAGCGCCTGCCGGCGAGCCTCCAGGGCGATGAACTTCGCGATCTCCGGATCTGCCTCGGCGAGTGTTTGGGTCATTCCCGGCGAAGCCGGGTTGCTGAAGTCGCCGCCGGCCTTGGTATCCGTCAGTGAATCAATCAACTCAATCCTCCTCGCGTGGCGGCCCCCGTCGAAGGGCTCTTCCAACCACGCTTCTACGATCGCCCAGGCTTCGACTGGGTCGAGATGGTCCGCCGAAAGTGCCAGAACATTGGCATCGTTGTGCCGGCGCGCGAGCTTCGCCGTGTCCACGTCGTGAACCAGCGCGGCTCGCACCCGGGGAAATCGGTTCGCGGTGTACATCACCCCCAAACCGCTGCCGCAGATTACAATTCCGCGCTCGGCATCTCCGCTCGAGACCGCGCGCGCAGCAGGTGCCGCGAATACCGGATAGTCGACGGAGTCCGCGCCGTGGGTGCCGTAATCGCGAATCGTGTAGCCACTGGCCTCGAGTCGCTTGCTCAACTCGATCTTCAGTTTGGCACCTCGGTGATCGCTCGCCATTACGATCAACTCGCTCATCGCTTTGCTCCCCTGCTTCAACATCCGATCTCAAAACCCGTGATCCCGATCGCCCGGGAGTGGCGAGCACCGTCGCCGACGGGCCCAGTTTGCCAATCTTTGAGGGCCTTCGCCTCTTGTCGTTATTCCGCCCGCCCGAAAACCAGCGTCGCGTTGGTTCCACCGAAACCGAAGGAGTTCGAAAGTGCCACTCGGATGCGAGTCTCGCGGGCTTTGTTGGCCACATGGTCGAGTTCGCATTCGGGGCCCGGTCGGTCCAGATTGATGGTCGGCGGCAGAACCCCAGTCTGCAGCGCCCTCACACAAAATAATGCCTCGACGGCCCCGGCCGCACCGAGCAGGTGCCCGGTCATCGACTTCGTCGCCGACACCGACAGCCGCTCGGTGTGCTCGCCAAACACCGCCCGAATCGCGCGGGCCTCGGAGGGATCGCCCTGTGGCGTGCTGGTCGCATGGGCGTTCAAATGATCGATATCACTCGGATTCAGACCCGCGTCTGCAATCGCAAGACTCATACACCGCTGGGCACCTTCGCCCTCCTCGGTGGGTTGGGCGACCGAGACGGCGTCGGCCGTCATCCCGTAGCCGAGAACGTGAGCCCGGATGTCTGCACCGCGCGCGCGCGCACCCTCGAGATCTTCGAGAACCAGCACCCCTGCACCCTCGCCGACCACGAAGCCGTCGCGATCGGTGTCGAATGGGCGGCTCGCGGTGGTGGGGCTCTCGTTGCAGGTCGAAAGCGCCTTCATGTTCATGAATGCCGCGACACCGATCGCCGTAATCGGAGCTTCGGCCCCGCCCGCCAGCATCATGTCCGCATCGCCTCGCTCGATGGCCCGAGCGGCCTCACCGATGGAATGAGCACCCCGACGCGCACGCCGCCGTCTGGCAGAGATTCGGTCCGCGCAAGCCGTGCTGGATCGCCACGTAGCCGCTCGCCATGTTGCAGATCGACATCGGGATCGTAAACGGGGATACCCGACGGGGGCCGGATTTTATCAGCATCTCGATGGAATTGGAAAGGGTCCCGAGTCCACCGATCCCGGAGCCGATGGCCACCCCGAAGCGCTCGCTCTGCGCACTCGCGGGATCCAGGTTCGCATCCTGCAACGCCTCACGCGCGGCTGCCAGCGCCAGCAGCGTGAACCGGTCGAGACGACGCGCCTCTTTGGCGGGTAGGTCACCGAGCTCGAAATCGTCGGGCGCCTGGGCGGCGATTTTGACCGAAAATTCAGAAGTGTCGAACCGTTGATTCGCTCCCACACCGGATCGGCCCGCAATCGCGGCGCTCCAGGTTTCGTCCGCGGTCACTCCGAGCGGGCTCACGCAACCGAAACCCGTGACGACGACCCGTCGGCCGGTGGGAGGGCGGGGCATACCGTCAGGCCTCGATCTTGGCCTTCACGTAGGTGATCACATCCTCAATGGTTTGGATCTTCTCTGCGTCGTCATCGGGGATCTCGATGTCGAACTCTTCTTCCATCGCCATCACGAGTTCGACGATATCGAGCGAATCGGCACCAAGGTCATCGATGAAGCTGGCCCTCGGCGCAAGCTCTTCCTTGGTCACGCCTAGCTGTTCGACGATGATCGCCGAAACGCGGTCTTCCAGACCCATGTTCCCACCTCCGGAATGAACGGTTTAGCTTGGCTCCGCACCGGACGCGAGGGCGAAGCGCTCGGTAGCCGCAAAATCATCGGGTGACGACAGCGAGGCGCGCTCCAGCCCACGTGAGATCCGCGCTACCAGGCCACTCAGCACCCGCCCGGTGCCCACTTCGAGTACATGCGTCACACCCAACACCATCAACTGCTCGATCATTTCCACGAATCGCACGGGGGCCGTGACCTGCGCCTCGAGCAGCGCCGCCATCCGCCCGGGATCGTCGTTGGGCTCCGCTTCGACATTGGTGATGACGGGCGGCGAGGCCGCCGAGAACCGAACACGACCCAACTCCGTCGCGAGCTTCTCCGCCGCGGGCGCCATCAGCGGGCAGTGAAACGGCGCAGAGACGGCCAGCGGAATCGTTCGCCTCGCACCTTCCTCGAGCGCGCGTGAGCACGCCAACTCGACGGCCGCCGTGTCACCCGCGATGACCGTCTGCTCTCGCGAGTTGTAGTTGGCGGGAGCGACCACGCCGCCGGTCGCGGCGCGCACGCCGTCGCAGACGCGCCCGACATCGCCCGGAGCCAGGCCGAGAACCGCCGCCATTGCGCCGCGCCCTTCCGCAACCGCCTCCTGCATGAATCTCCCCCGCGCGTGGACCAGCCTGACGGCTTCCTCGAAGTCGAGAGCACCGCTCGCTACGAGCGCCGTGTATTCGCCGAGGCTATGGCCGGCGACGAAACTCGGATCGATCGCCTTGCGCTCCCGAAATGCGCGCAAGAGCGCGATGCCGGTGGTGAGAATCGCGGGCTGCTGATTTTCGGTCCGCAGCAACTCCTCCTCGGGCCCCTCGAAGCAGATTCTCGAGAGCGCAAAGCCCAGCGCAGCGTCGGCAGCGTCAAAGGTTTTCCGGGCGGCCGACGAGGCGTGATAGACCTCACGTCCCATTCCGGCTTCCTGGGATCCCTGGCCGGGAAAGAGCAGTGCCAACACAGGCCGCTCTACTCTTCTTCGGTCCGGATGACTTCGCGGCCTCGGTAGGTGCCGCAGTTTGGGCACACGCGGTGCGGTGCCTTCGGCTCCCGGCATTGCGGACAGGTGCTCCGCGCGGGGACCCCGATTGCGTCGTGCGACCGTCGTTTGTTGCGCTTGGACTTGGATGTGCGCCGCTTGGGAACAGCCATCACTTACCTCCTCGGGCCAGATCTTCTCGGATTCCCGCGAGCACTGCGAACGGAGAATCCGACTTTATTGCCTCGCAGCTGCAACCCGCAACGGCAAGATTCGCTCCACACCGGGCACACAGGCCCGGACAATCCTCGCGACACAGCGGCTTCACGGGGAGCGCCAGCGATACGAGCTCGACGAATATCGACCCTAGCTGGATCTCACTGCCCCGAAACCAGCCGGTCTCCAATTCGTCACCCAGACACAGACCGTCCCGAGACAACGCCACGGCGCCTTCCGGATCCGCGGGCACCCGGTTTCGCGCCGGCTCGAGGACAAACCGAAACTCCTCGCTGAACCGCTGACGATAGCGCGCGAGGCAGCGCCCGCATTCGAGATCCACCACGCCGTCGGCGCCGCACTCGAGCTGGATATCGTCTCCGATCCACTGGGCCCGACAGACCAGCTGGACGGGTTCCGCGAACTCGCCCGGCAAACCGGACTCGGTCGCGAACGCCGATTGCCACCAAGCCGCGTCGCCTTCGAACGAAAACGAAACCAGTGATTCTTTCAGTCGATCGATCGGGATTTTCATGCTTTGCACCGCTCGCACCCCGCGCCGGCCCGCGCACCTCTCCCGCACGGCCCGAGCGCCTCTCCCACAGGATGGAAAGTGAATGAAAACAGTAGCTTGGGTGGTTCGGTGAAATAGCAAAGCGAACCCTCAGAGGCAACCGCACGGCTTCCGGTATGCTGATCCGCCATGTCCGAGGTCCGCACCCGATTCGCACCGAGCCCCACGGGCTTTCTCCACGTGGGATCGGCGAGAACCGCGCTGTTCAACTGGGCGTTTGCCCGTCGATACGGCGGAAAACTCGTGCTCCGTATCGAGGACACCGACCGCGAGCGATCGACCCCCGAATCCGAGCGCGCGGTGATCGAGGGGCTCGAATGGCTCGGAATCGACTGGGACGAGGGCCCGCTGCGCCAGAGCGCGTTCGCGGACCGCCACCGAGCCGCAGTCGAGCGCCTCGTCGCAAAGGGGCGCGCCTACCGCTGCGTGTGCACCGCCGAGCAGCTCGAGGAGCGCCGCCAAGCGACGATCGCGGCTGGCGAAAAGTGGACCTACGACGGGCGCTGCCGGGATCTCGATCTCGGGGCCGATCTGGGGCCGCACACGGTTCGCCTCCGGCTGCCCGAGAGCGGCTTCCTAGGCTGGGACGACGGCGTCTTCGGCCAGAGTGGCCAGGACGCCTCGGAGATCGGAGATCGGATCATCCAGCGCAGCGACGGACAGCCCCTCTACCACCTCGCCGTGGTGGTGGACGACCTCGAAATGGGAATCACCCACGTGATCCGCGGCGCCGACCACCACCCCAACACACCGCTCCAGATCGCGCTCTACCGCGCGCTCGAAGCGAAGCCCCCCGAATTCGCCCACGTTCCACTGATCGTCGGTGCCGGCGGCAAGAAGCTCAGCAAGCGGCGGGATCCCGTCTCCGTCCAGAACTTTCGCGAGGAGGGCTACCTGGCACCCGCGCTGCGGAACTGGCTGATCCGAATCGGCTGGTCACACGGCGACCAGGAGGTCTTCACGTCCGAAGAAATCTGCACGCTCTTCGACCTCGACGCCGTAAACCGCTCCGCCGCACAGGCAGATGGCGACAAGCTGCTGTGGCTCAACCAGCACTACCTGAAGGAGCTTCCCGCGTCGGAGCTGGCCGAAAAGCTCGCACCCTTCCTCAGTATCGAGGTTGGCCGCGAAGTGCCCGTCAGCGCTGAACTCGCCAAACTCTCGGAGCTGCAGCGCGAACGCGGCAAGACCCTGTCGGAAATGGCCCGCCTCTCGCGTTGGTTCGTCGTCGATGAGGTCGATTTCGATGCGAAAGCGGTCGCAAAGCACCTGAAGCCCGCCATCGAGCCCGCGCTGCGCGCGCTGCGCGACGGCTTTGCCAAGCTCGAAAACTGGTCGCGAGATGCGATCGAGGCGGTGTTTCTGGACGCCCTCTCCGCTCAAGAAGATCTGAAGATGGGCAAACTCGCCCAGCCAGTACGCGTCGCGGTAACTGGTGGCAGCGTGTCGCCGGGCATCTTCGAAACCCTCGAAGTCCTCGGCCAGTCGCGCACACTCGCGAGGATGGAGCGCGCACTCAGCCTCATCGACGTCGCTTGAGGTTCCCGAGCGGCTCGGTTATAGAAATCCCAGTTCCCCGGTCGTCTAACGGCAGGACAGCAGGCTCTGAACCTGTCAATGGAGGTTCGAATCCTCCCCGGGGATCCACCACTCGCGACTCGTTTCTCCGCGGGTCGGGACTCGTTTCTCTGCGGGTCGGGATTCGTTTCTCTGCGGGTCGGGATTCGTTTCTCTGCGGGGTCAGTAGGGAAAGAAGAGACGGCCGGGCAGCAGCACGACCAGTAGCGCGCCCGCCGCGATCGCGGGCCCGAACCCGAAGGGCGCGTTCCATTTGCGGGTCGCCAACGCCCAACCCACGCCGACCACCAGGCCCATCAGCGAGGCCACCAGGATGGTTTCCATCACGCCGATCGGCCCGAGCACCGCGCCGATCATCGCGAGGAGCTTGACGTCTCCAAAACCCAATCCGGGAAACCAGATCCAGTAGTCCAGGCTCGAAGGCTTGGGAATCTCCTCGCCCGGACCGGGCCAGTGTTCGAAACGGCGGCCCATCGCGGTGGATAAGCGCGCGTGGGCGAACCCTACGAACCAGAGTGCGCCACCACCCAGCAGGGCTCCGAGGCACGAATGGAGGAATTCGTAGACCAATGGCGCGCCCGAAACGGACCCGACGGCGGGCACTGCGACCAGAGCGACGATGAGGCCCCCGACGGAAATCTCGTCGGGGATGATCCGATGGTCGATGTCGATCACCGACGCGGCGATCAGCGCGGCCGCAAAGACGCACCAGACGGGTGTCATCGGCGTCGCGCCGTGCTGCCACGCGATCGCGGCGAAGACCAACCCGGTAAAGAGCTCGACCACGGGATAGCGAATCGAAATCTTCGACCCGCAGCGACGGCAACGCCCGCGCAACCAGAGGTAGGCGAGTACCGGCACGTTGTCCCACACCGGAAGCGCCATTCGGCAACTGGGGCAGCGAGATCCCGGCTGGGCGAGCGACTCACCTCGGGGAAGCCGATAGATGACGACGTTTAGAAAGGATCCGATCGCGAGCCCAAACACGAGTGCGGTGATGCTGATGAACTCGGGCGGGAGCGCGCTGAGCTCGCTCATCTCGATAGTCTAGAGCGGTACTATCGAAAATCCCGCCGCTCGAAGATCAGCGTCGCGGACACCAGGATGACCGCCGCGTAGCCGGCACCGTAGAGCGCGGGAAACCAGATGTCCGAGGCGGCAACGGGAAGCTGGTGGGCCGCCTGGATGGAAAGGTTGAAGCTCTCGAGATCCGGCAGGATTCGGTACATCCAGGCGGTTCCCTCGCGCACGAGCGCACTCTCCGAATTGGCGCCGTGATCCCGGAGGTCCCGCGTGAGGTGTCCGGCGAGCCAGATGCCGCACGAGAAGAACGACGCGAGCAGTGGTGTGGTAAACGACGAAAACAGTGTCGCGAGAGCCACGACGACGGCGAGTTCGACGGCGGTCAGGGCGAGGGCCGCGAGATGGGTGAATCCGAGCGGTGCGTCCATCAGCAGCGAAACCCCGGCAAAGAAGGACGCCATGATCGCGACCTGAAGCCAGATGATCAGGATCAGCCCCGTGTATTTCCCGCTCAAGAATTCCGCCCGCGAGAGTGGTTTCGACAAGATCGTGTAGACGGTTCGCCGATCGATTTCTTTGTGGATCAGGCCGACGCCGACAAAAATCGCAATCGCCACCGAGAACAGTCGAATCGACGCAAACGCGAAGTCCTGCACCATCCGCTCCCTTTCGACATACGAGAGCGACGAAAGCACGACGCCGAAGAGGATCATTCCGATCGAAAAAAACAAAAGCGTGTAGAGAAGCTTGTTGCGAACCGCTTCCCGCGCCGTATTGACGGCCATTGCCCAGATCCGACCGATCATCGAGAATCCTCCCCGGTGCCCGCTTCGTTCACCGTCGAAAGGAAAATCGACTCCAGCGAGACTCGATGGGGTGTTGCGGAAATTACTTCGGCGCCCGCATCGAGCGCAACTCGCAGCACCTCGCTGGAATCCTTCTCGGCGATCCGAAGCTCGATGCGCTCGCCGTGTCCGCGCAACCGAGCGCCGAATTGTTCTTCCAAACGAGTCGCGACTTCCGCAGCCAGGTTGGCGAACACCAGGTCCGCCTTCGGCTCCCCGGCGTGGAGAAACTCGTCGATGGCACCTTCGTAGCGGATTTTTCCGTTTACGATGATCGCCACCCGGTCGCATACCATTTCCACATCCGAGAGAATGTGGGTGCTCATGAAGACCGTCTTCCCCTCGGTGCGCAGACGCAAGATGATGTCCCGCACGTCCTTGCGGCCGACCGGGTCGAGTCCGCTCATGGGTTCGTCGAGAAAGACGACCTGGGGATCGTGAACCAGGGCCTGCGCGATTCCGATGCGCTGCAACATACCTTTGGAGTAGCTGCGCAGACGTGTGTTGCCGGCCGCGGAGAGACCCACCAACTCCAGCAGCTCCGTCACGCGCCGCTCGCGGCCCCCCTTGGAAACACCCGAGAGTTTCGCGTAGAAGCGGAGGATCTCGCGCCCGGTGAGATAGTCGTAGAAATACGGTTGCTCGGGGAGGAAGCCGATCTGGCGCCGAAAGGTGATCTCGCTGACGTCGTGGCCGAGGATCGAGGCCTGGCCAGACGTGGCTCGGATCAGGCCCATCAGGACCTTCAGGGTCGTGGTCTTGCCAGCGCCGTTGGGCCCGATGAAACCAAAGATCTCGCGCTCGCGGACCCGAAAGGAAATGCCGTCGAGAATCCGCTTCTTGCGCAGCCCGAAGCCCGGGCGCACGTCCTTGACGAGGTTATCGACCCGAACGATTTCGGCCGACCCGCTCACGCGCCCTCCCCTTCGACGCCTTCGCGCTGCTCCCGCCAGCGCTGCCTGCGAGCGCGGTCGCTCGCGACTTCGTGAAGCTGGTAGCGATTTCGGTAATAAGACGAGACGATCTGCCCGGTCTCCGGATCCAGGATCCACTCGAATCCGTCGAGGTGTAGCTGGGCGCGCGGTAGCCGCTGCAGGATCGGATCGGGCCCCGCGAGCAGATCCGATACACGCTCGATGTCGCGGCGATTGCGCTGCCAGTATTCCGTGCGGGCCTCGTCGAGAAATCGGGCCCGCTCCTCGATCTGGATTTCGTCCAGCGCTTTCAGGTATTCGGCCCTCTTGTATTCGTCTTCGGTCGACTCGACCATCTGAGAGGAAAGCGGCGGCTACCCGCAAACCTCCCTGCTTGCTTCGCAATCGGGCCACCAGCGGCGCGAGATAACCGGGCGCGCCCTTCAGATCGATCGCTCCTTCCAGCACGTCCGCGGCGTGCAGTTGCTCGTCGAGGTAGAAGAAGTGGTTGAAAGCGAGGTGATAGCGGTTGCGCCAATCGAGCGGGTGGTAGCTGATGCCGCGCTCGAGCAGTCGGTTGCCGCGTTCGACCATCTCCCGATCTCGGGTGAGCCAAACGGCCGCAAAGCGGTAGGGGTGGTCGACCCAGGGATCGACCTCCGTCACGACGTCGATCAGATCCGCGATGATTTCGCCGTGTTGCTCAATCGCGCTGGTTTCCACACCCACGACTCCGATTGCACGCAACCAATAGTAGTCGGCGACCGCGGCGTCGAAGCCCAGCGACCACAGCCGCGCAGTATTCCGGACTGGGTACGCTCATTTGTCCGGATCTCACGCGCGAGGTGGTATCGAATTGCGAGTGAGCCGCACCGGTCGTCGCGATGGCCGCGACGAGGAGCGCAACGCGCAACCAGCCACGCTTTCGCATTCCACCGAGCGCAA
>PVMK01122398.1_pt1 | contig 10090 bp, 6 predicted proteins | sample 1853481 | NCBI WGS metagenome assembly PVMK01 (sample SAMN08533507, study PRJNA380276) | Marine sediment metagenome, whole genome shotgun sequencing project.
GACTAGGAGGTGGAAGACCTCTGCGGACGTTGACCCGACGAACCGCTAGCCGAAAGCAACTGCGTGAGCGTGAGCGAACGTGGAGAGGAAGCTGGAGAGCAAAACCTGGACCTGATGGACAAAAATCACGTAAAGAGGCATGGAGCACCGGGTGAGCTGGCGAAAGGCAGTGAAGCCCAAAGAGGGTTAAAGTGGCTCGATGTAAACGCGACAGGGGTCAGGGGAAAGTCATGGCACCTTATCCGGGGAGACCTGTCTGAAACAGGCAGGAGTCAGCAGAGGCCATAGTAGTCGGCGGATGGGGAAACCCAACTACAAGGCGAAGGGCCGAACGGTAAAGGAGTTGAGTAGAAAGGAGCAGGATAACATCCGCAACCGACATTTGGGTGGAAAGAAACCAGAGCGAACGTGGAGGTAAGGCTGAAGGCCGGAAGGAAGCGCCGCAGGTGCAAGATGTTATCGGAGTAACTGGAAAAAGAAATGACTCAACACGAAGGCGGATTGTGGGAAGAAATCTTCAGTAGGCCGAACCTGTTTGCAGCGTTGGAACGGGTGCAAAGGAACGGTGGGGCGGCAGGTGTAGATGGTATGACCGTAGAGGAATTATCGGAACACCTGAAAGCACACTGGCTAAGCATACGAGACAAACTGGAAGCAGGGACCTATCAACCGAGCCCAGTGAAACGGGTAGAGATACCAAAGCCGAATGGCGGGGTGAGGTTAATAGGCATCCCCCCGGTGCAGGACAGGCTAATACAGCAGGCAATGCATCAAGTTCTCAGTAGGGAATATGAACGGACCTTCAGTGACCACAGCTACGGATTCCGGCGAAATCGAAGTGCCCATGAGGCGGTCAAAGCTGCACAAGGACACATCAACGCTGGAAACAAGTGGGTAGTGGACATTGATATGGAAAAGTTCTTTGACACAGTAAATCATGATCGGCTCATGGCGCGGATGAAACAACGAATCAGCGACAAGCGGGTCTTGCGACTGGTCAATACCTATCTGAAAGCGGGGGTGATGGTGAACGGTGTAGTGGTAGAAACGGGGAAAGGAACGCCGCAAGGTGGACCACTATCACCGCTGCTATCTAACATCGTGCTAGACGAGTTGGACCGGGAACTGGAAAAACGCGGGCATCGCTTTGTGCGATATGCCGACGACTGCAATATCTATGTGAGAAGCAAGCGGTCGGCAGAGCGGGTACTGGCCAGCATCCAGAGATACATAGAGGGAAGGCTACGCCTGAAAGTCAATGAGGAGAAGAGCGCCGTGGACCTGGCAACAAGACGCAAGTTCCTGGGCTTTAGCTTCTATTGAAGAGCAGGCGGGGCAAGAATCCGAATCGCCCGCCAGAGTTTAGAGCGAATGAAACGCAAAGTGAAGCAGATGACGGGTCGCAATCAGGGAAAGTCGCTAGAAGAGATTCGAGACAGACTGAATCCCATAATCGTCGGATGGGTCAATTACTATGCATTGGCGGATAGCCAATATCATATGGCTCGATATGACGCATGGCTACGCCGTAGGATGCGACAAATAGCGTGGAAACAATGGAGGACACCGCAGAACCGACGCAAGAACTTGCGTGCAGGAGGGGTCTCAGAATACTGGGCCGTTCGTGCTGGAGGTACAAGCGTTGGGCCATGGCGAATGTCCAGATCGCAACCGGTACATCACGCGTTGAACAACACCTATTGGCAAGAGTTCGGGCTGAGAAGCTTTCTTGAGCAATACCAAATTCGTCATACTTAACCGAACCGCCGGATGCGGACCCGCATGTCCGGTGGTGTGGGAGGGGGGTGTAAGCCCCCCTATCCCGATTTACAAATGATTATTTATCGGAATCTTGGACGACGCCAGCGTGATGGCAACCACGGATTAATAACCGACCAGATTCGTTAGTTGGAGGAATTATGGCTCAAACGAACAACGGCCGATATGAAGACTCAGAGCTCTATCGTATACGGCACTCAGCCGCCCACGTCATGGCCGAGTCGGTTCTTAGCTTCTTCCCAGAGGCTAAGTTAGCAATTGGACCGCCCATCGAGGACGGCTTCTACTACGATTTCGACCTGGGATTTGATGGAGAAGGGAAAGCCATCACCTTCTCTCCCGAGGATCTGCAGAAAATCGAGAAACGGATGAAAGAGCTGCTAAAAAGCAACGCTGAGTTCTTGGCTTCGACCAAGAGCATTGATGATGCTCTAGAGTTCTTCGGTGATCAGCCGTACAAGATTGAGCTGGTAAGAGAATTAGCGGCCGGCAAGGTGGACGAAAACGGTAACCCAATCAGCGCACCTACCTCAGAGGTGGGAATCTATCAGCACCGCGACTTTGTCGATCTATGCCGTGGTCCTCATGTAAAGGCGACAAAGAACATAAAGGCGAACTCGGTCAAGCTGCTTCGTACCAGTGGCGCTTACTGGCGGGGAGATGAGAATCGAGCCCAATTGCAGCGCATCTATGGGACAGCCTGGCACAATCGGCTGGAACTCGATGCCTACTTGAAAATGTTGAAAGAGGCCAAAGCCCGGGATCACCGTCGACTCGGTAAAGATTTGGGCCTATTCCACATATCGCCCAAGGTTGGCTCTGGCTTGCCGCTTTGGCTACCAAAAGGCACGGTGCTTCGGGACACGTTAGAGAATTTCCTACGCGAGGCCCAGGTCGAGCGTGGATATCTACCAGTCATCACCCCACATATCGCCAAGATAGATCTTTACGTTACCAGTGGCCATTATCCCTACTATAGCGACAGCCAATATACGCCCATCGATGTCGATGGCGAGCTTTTCTTATTGAAGCCCATGAATTGCCCCCATCACATTGAGATATATAAGAGCGAGCCAAAAAGCTACCGGGATTTACCGTACCGGCTTGCCGAGTTCGGAACGGTCTATCGATACGAACAGAGTGGTGAATTAACCGGCCTAACTCGTGTACGAGGCTTCACTGTAGATGATTCCCATCTATTCGTAACCCCTGAGCAGCTTGAGGACGAATTCGTTCACGTGGTCGAACTGATACAGTATGTCTTTAACGCTGTAGGCTTTGAGGATTTTCGGGCCAGGTTGGGCACCAGCGATTCGGACAGCGAGAAATATGCTGGAGATCCTGATAGTTGGGTCGAAGGGACAAAAGCCATCCAGCGAGCCGCCGATAAGTTAGGCCTGGATTATACTGTCGAGCCGGGAGAAGCGGCCTTTTATGGGCCAAAATTGGACTTTATCTTCCGTGATGTTCTGAAACGAGAGTGGCAATTGGGCACGGTGCAGGTGGACTACTGGCTACCGGAGCGATTCGATCTCGAGTACACAGGCGAAGATGGCCTGAAACACAGACCGGTGATGATCCACCGGGCGCCCTTCGGCAGTATGGAGCGCTTTGTTGGCATTCTCATCGAGCATTTCAACGGCGCCTTTCCGCTCTGGTTGGCCCCCGTACAAGCCGTAGTTATTCCAATTACTGACATGCACCTGGACTATGCCAGGGCCGTATCCGCCGAACTCAAAGAGTCTGGTATTCGGGTTGAAGTGGATGACAGCAGCCGGCGTATGAACGCTAAAATCCGCGATGGCCAATTGCAGAAGATTCCTTTCATGCTTGTCGTAGGCGAGAGAGAGGTCGCCGATGGAACGGTAGCCGTCCGCACGCGGCTGAACGAAGATCGCGGGGCAATGCCTCTTGCCAAGTTCATCGAACACGCGACTACCTTGGTAAAGACCAAGGCGATGGTGCTATGAGCGACCTCTGAGTTGAAATACCAGAACAAGACCAAAAAGGCCGCTCGAATGAGCGGCCTTTCTTCTTTAGCAAGATATTTAAGTAGATTGTAAGCATACTGAGTGACCACAACTAGCGCATAGACAGTTAGCAATTCTAAGCGAACAGGTGAAACGATGTCAAAACCAATGAACCCAATGTCAGATAACGTGCCTTACGCGGAATCAGATCTGTTTCGCATTCGACACTCGGCCGCCCATGTAATGGCCCAGACCGTTTTGGAACTCTATCCCGAGGCCAGCCTGGCTATCGGTCCGCCGATTGAGAACGGTTTCTACTACGATTTCGACCTGGGTCGCGATAGCCATGGCCGTCCTCAAACGTTCCGTCCCGATGATCTCGATAGGATCGAGAAAAGGATGCGCGAGGTAATTCAGGGTAGACATCCCTTTCAATATCGAGAGATCGACCCGGAATCTGCGCGCAGACTTTTCGCCAACCAGCCCTATAAGTTGGAGCTAATCGACGGCCTCGTAAACGGGAAGCAGAACGAATACGAGCATGAGGTTGCCCAGGGCCGGCCTCTCAGTACCTACCGGCACGACACCTTCGAAGATCTGTGCCGCGGCCCGCACGTGGACCATACCGGACAGATACCGGCCGGCGGTTTCAAGTTGATGAGCGTTGCTGGCGCGTATTGGAGAGGAGACGAGCGCAATCCCATGTTGCAGCGAATCTACGGTACAGCGTGGCCCGATGAAGACGAGCTCAACGGCTACCTACATATGCTCGAAGAATCAAAGAAACGAGATCACCGCAAGCTGGGTCGTGAATTGGAGCTTTTTATCTTTGATGAAGAAGTTGGACCCGGTTTGCCTCTTTGGTTGCCAAGGGGCGAAATAATTGTCGAGGAGATGGAGCGGCTGGCCCGGGAGATGGAACGTCGTGGTGGATACGACCGTGTGCGTACGCCTCATATAGCGAAAGAAGCCCTTTATCTTCGCAGCGGTCACCTGCCTTATTACGCTGAAGATATGTACGCTCCAATGGAGCGCGACGGCAGCAGCTACTATTTGAGACCCATGAACTGTCCCTTTCACCACAAGATATACGCCAGTAAGATCCGTAGCTATCGCGATCTCCCTCTTCGGCTGGCCGAGCACGGCATGGTGTATCGCTACGAACAGAGCGGCGAGCTATTCGGTCTCATGCGTGTGCGAGGAAACCAGCAAAACGACGCCCATATCTATTGCAGCGAGGATCAGTTTGAAGATGAGTTCATGGCTGTTATCGGTCTATACCAGGAATACTTCCGACTTTTTGGCATCGACCGCTACTTGATGCGGCTGAGCAAACACAGCCCAGCTGGGCTGGGCAAGAAGTATGAAGATAACCCTCGACTCTGGCTGAGAACGGAAGAGTTGGTGCGGCAGGCCATGATCAACGGTGGCGTCCCCTTCTACGAAGCTGAAGATGAAGCGGCTTTCTACGGCCCGAAGATCGATGTCCAGGTCTGGAGCGCGATCGGCCGCGAATTCTCAGTGGCTACCAACCAGGTTGATTTTGCCCAGCCGCCTCGATTTGATCTAACCTTTACCAACAACAATGGCCTGGAGGAGACGCCTTTGTGCATCCACCGTGCACCGCTTGGCAGCCACGAACGCATGATCGGCTTTCTCATTGAACATTACGCTGGCAACTTCCCACTCTGGCTGTCGCCAGAACAGGTGCGAATAATTCCCGTCACGGACGCGCATAACGAATACGCTGTTGAACTGGAAACTCACCTGCGAAGCGATAGGATTCGAGCCCAGGCAGATCTGGCATCTGGGCGGATGGGCGCGAAAATCCGGGCGGCCCAGCTCATGAAGACCCCATACATGCTGGTTGTAGGCGACAAGGAAATAGCCCAGCAGACGGTCTCCATTCGAGTCCGGGACGGCCGCCGCCGGAATGATGTAGCTCGGGATGCGTTTGTCGATCAAATAAAGCAACGTATTGCCACCCGGTCGGCCGAGCTGTAGGCGTCGCGGTTCAAAGACACCTGCCATTGGCAGTCTCACCCTTAGTATTGATCCCGGCTAGATGACTGATGGTAGTTGTCGCCTTGTCATTGGCAAGGGTCTGCCGTGCAGGGTCCAGCGTCTATCACGAGGAAATCTACCGAGAGTTCCCTCAACCTGGAGCTAGCGCTTCTAGACTGTTCTGACCACAGAGAAGCTCTGCCATCCCTGTGGCGCTGCCTTCCGCGCGGCTCTGCCTTCCGTGTGGCTTTATTTTCAGAGAATCTCTGTACCCAGAGGAGCTCCGTCCCCAGAAAATCTCTGTCCTCAGAAACGTTCTGTCCTCAGAAAATCTCTGTCCTCAGAAACGCTCTGTCCTCAGAAACGCTCTGTCGTCAGAAAAGCTCTGTCCCCAGAAAAACTCTTTCCCAGAGCACGAGTCCAAACTGCGCCGTCGTTTTACGTCCGGCCGTCCCTGTTCCATGATGATTGCAATCGTCTGTGTGCCGGACGGTAGGAGGCGGCCATCGTTAGGGCTTGGGAGGTGGGATTTGGAACCAGGGATATTCGCGCTAATTGTTGTTTTGGGAATTCCCGTTTTCTTTTTTCGCGATCTAGCAAAGGAGGAGCCAGACAACTGCCGGCATGCAGGTATGGCGGGCGGGATCCTCGGCTTCTGGACAGCTGCCATCGGAGTCACCGTGGTTCTTATGAATCCTCCAATCGATTTATTGGCTGTGATCGGGCCCGGTTACGGTGCGGTTGGCCTGACTGTGGGAACTGTCGCTGGCATCTTGGCTGGCAGGGTTTACTCAAGACGACTTCTCGGAGAAAGAGTCCATCGCTGGTCCTGCCCGGGATGCGGCAAGGTTTTCCAGGAGATGCAGGACCGTTGCCTACGCTGCCGCTACGACATAAGCGAAGACTCAGACGAAATGAAGCCGAGCCCGGAGAAACCACCAACTGGGCCACGGCTGGCGCGGCCGCTGACCTCGTCTCGGGCGCCCTAATCGCCGTACAAGTCGCCGTCCTTCTCAATTGGTTTCTGCCGGCGTAATCGGAATTCTCGACCGATTTCCAGGCCAGATAGTACAAAGCCCCCAGGGGGAGGATTCTCTGGGGGCTCTGAAAATAAGGGCAGTGAAGCTTGGAAGCTTCTAGCCTGGGTTATAAAAGATGATAGCTCTATTATTGCTATCGCCATCGGGGTCTAATAGAGTGCCGCAATGGCGGTGACCGGCTGCGCTCCTGCATCCGATCGCTACCTGCGTAAAACTAAGGCCATCGAGGGAGCGCTCGACCCTCCGGCCGGTGCGTAATCCTAATTAGAAAGGTTCACGGAGTAGACCAGTAACCGCAAACATAAAGAAATAGTTTCAGGCCTCTATTAATTGGAGGTTCATCGGAGGCCAATAATACCAAAGGGGACTAAATTAGGTCCAAAGTCCTATGAGTTGGGTACTGGTAACCAGGGGACGGCCGGCATTCTTCTTAAATGGATATATAGAAAAATCTGGCGGCCTGGCAATTCCTACAATTAATCGAACAGTGGGTAATTAAGAATCCAATACCAGGCGGACCTTCTGCGAAAGCATGTCCATTGAAAAAGGCTTCTGCAACCAGGCAGAAACACCCTGATCCGCCAACGCGTCGCCCCCACCCTCGAACAGGTAGCCCGTGATCACAATCACCTTCAACCCTGGCTGCTTTTCCTGCAGCGCCTTGTTCAGAGCTTCCCGCCCATCCCTGGCATCACCAGGTCGGTAATCACCAGGGCAATTTCCCCGCGATGTTGCTCGAAAAGGTCCAGAGCTTGTTTTCCATTTGTGGTCTGCAACACCGTGTAGCCTTCGTCTTCCAGGGCGGCTCGCAGGGCATTGGCTGTAGCCTCACTATCCTCGACCAACAGGAGCGTTTCATTACCTCCTCCAAGGGGTGCTGTCTCGAATGGGGTCAAGGGTCCCGTACTTGGCAAGACAGCCGCTGGCAAGTAGATGGTGAAGGTCGTTCCCTTATTTACCCGGCTGGACACGTCAATAAAGCCGTCGTGCTGGTTGACAATGCCGTACACCTGGGCCAGACCCAGCCCGGAGCCTTCGCCAGGCGCCTTCGTGGTAAAGAAAGGCTCGAAGATATGGGGCAAACTCTCGGAGGGGATGCCAGTACCTGTATCCGAGACGATGAGTCGAACCCAATCTCCAGGCAGCATGTCGGGAACCAGGGGGCGATCGTGTGCTTCGAGCCTGAGACGTCTTAGATCCAGTCCCAGGGTGCCGCCGTCAGGCATAGCATCGCGTGCATTTAGGGCTAAATTCATGAGCGCCTGCTGCATGCGGGTGATGTCGGCGCTGACAAAGTGGTCCGATTCGTCGTAATCCAGGTCGATGCCAATACTCTCCGGCAGCGTTCGCTCGAGTAGTTGGACCAATCCCTTGATAAAAGATAGCAAATCTACGGGCCTGCGCTCCATGACCAGGCTTCGGCTGAAGCTTAGTATCTGGTCTGTCAGGCGGGCGGCATGTTGCGCCTGTTCATTAATGACCGTTAGTCGCTCCTGGGTCTTCTCCGGCAGGTCGCTTGATCTGAGCACGATGTCGGAATAGAGTACGATGACGGCCATAATATTATTGAAATCATGGGCGATACCGGCTGCCAATTGGCCAACGGTAGCCAGTCGTTCTTTCTGTTGTTGATATTTCTGTTGCCAGCGCACCTCCGTCACATCGCGCAAGGCCAGCGCCCAGCCCCCTGCCAGTGGTCCTGTACCTGTCGAATTCGCCGTCACTTCGAAAATGCGGTGGGTAGGTGTCCGTATCACGAGTTCGTGGTGTTGCGATCCTTTCGGCGGTGGTTTAAGAAGATCCTTAACGCGCTTGTTACCTAGTTGATCGAGGGGAGCATTTAAATCTCCATCCGTTAACAAGGACAGATATTCCTGAGCCAGAGGGTTGGCAAGTGCCACCTTCTGATCGGAGTCCAGTAACAGCAGCCCTTCGGAAACGGTGTTCATGATGTGCTGGATTCGCAGGGCCTGTTCCTCAGTCTGCTGCAACAAGTACAACCGTGCAGCCGCTTCCCCCAATTGCCGGCCTATCGCCTCGGCCAACGAAATCTCTTCGGACGTCCACCTTCGGGGCTCCTTAGCCGACAGGCTCAACCAGCCAAATGGCTGCCCATCTGATGTGATAGGCGCGATAACAAAGGCGCTGATGCTATATTTCCCCATCAGCCCCGAGATCTCCGCCAACTGGCTATCGTTCTTTAATAGCTCAACGTCTTCGGCGACTAGGGTCGAGGTTAGGTTGATCGCCCCTGTACGGGGTTCCTGGATTAAATGGCTCATCTCCTGGCCAATATGGTGCGGGAGGCCGTGAACCCTGTACAATCCGGCGATCCAGATCGCGCCTAATTCCAGCCCTAAATAGCGCAGCGTGCGAGTCAGAGCTACCTCCAACAGCTTAGGCAGATCTGTCGCGCTAACTGAATCGGCGATGATCGTGTTGAGAGCCTCCTGATGCCTGGCCCGGATGCGTGTCTCTTCAAGCAATTGCGCCGACTCGAGAACCTGGGCGGCGGCCTTGGCCGCGTTGTTGCCCAAGGATATTTCCTCGGCCGTAAAGACGCGATGTTCCAGGGCGTCCAAACCAATCGTGCCTACCACCTCATCGCCGACGATTAAGGGTAGGATCAGCATCGAAACAACACCGCGCTCGCGCATCAGATCCTGAACTGGGGCCATCCGTGGATCGGTCTGGGCTTCGACAATGGCCAGTGGAACCTTTTTCTCAAGGACATATTTTGTGGCTGGATTACCCTCTACCGGAATCTCGACCTGCAGGCTAGACGGGCGGCCGGTCGATAGATATTCAGCAATGACTTGCAGCTTAGAGCCACTCCGGTCCAGCAGGGCGGCCGAGGCTTGGGGCACGTCGAAAGCCAGGGCCAGTTCGCGGCAAGTCGTCTCAAAGACGGATAACGGACCTTTCGAGGACGAGGCGGCGATGATCACTTGATTCAACAATGTCAGCTCGCGGTTGCGCCGGCGAATTTCCTGTTCCGCTTGTTTGCGTTCGGTGATATCCTCATGTACCTCGACGAAGTGGGTGACCCTTCCCTCTTCGTCTTTTATGGGCGAGATCGACGAGGCAACCCAGTACTGGTCGCCGTTCTTCTTGCGATTGAGGATTTCTCCTCGCCATTCGCGGCCGGCGGATATTACCTCCCATATCTCCTTGTTTTTGCTGGCCCTGTTTTCCCCTAAATCGAAAACATGGGATCCGATAACTGTGTCCGGCTTATATCCGCTTTGTTGGATGAACTTCGGATTGACAAATTCAATGATGCCGTCACTGTTGTAT
>PVMK01127174.1_pt1 | contig 10090 bp, 7 predicted proteins | sample 1853481 | NCBI WGS metagenome assembly PVMK01 (sample SAMN08533507, study PRJNA380276) | Marine sediment metagenome, whole genome shotgun sequencing project.
GAGGCGTCGATGCCATTCTTGTTAATCCCACCGACGCTGATGCGATTGTGCCCTCTATCCAGAAGGCCAATGAGGCCGGCATCCCTGTCTTCACCATTGACCGCGGCGCTGCCGGCGGCGACGTCGTAGCCCACATCGCCTCTGACAATGTGGCTGGCGGCGTGATGGCCGGCAAGTTCCTGTGTGAGGCGCTTGGCGGTGAAGGTAAGGTAGTTGAACTGGAAGGCATTGCCGGCACTTCGGCCGCCCGCGACCGGGGTGAAGGCTTCAATGAGTACATGGCCAGTGAATGCTCTGGCGTGGAGATCATTGCCCGCCAGACGGCTAATTTCAACCGTGCTGAAGGCTTGAGCGTCTTCGAAAACATCCTCCAGGCTGAGCCGGAGATCGACGGGGTTTTCGCTCACAATGACGAGATGATCCTGGGGGCCATCGAGGCGGCCAAAGCGGCCGGCCGCGATGCCGAGATCATTTTTGTCGGCTTTGATGCCGTCGATGATGCTGTAGCAGCTGTGGAAGCCGGTGACTTGCTGGCCACCATCGCCCAGCAACCGGCCGTCATGGGTCAGCTAGGTGTGGAAACGGCCGTGATCTTCCTTAACGGTGGAACAGTAGAAGATTTCACAGGAGTTGATCTCTCTTTGGTCCAATAAGACCAGGGTTAGAGATCAATTGAAGGTGACTGTCACCTTGTTGTTCTGGTGACAGTCACAGCTTCATAAACCTAAATAATTAACCAATAAGTTTTCGCTGCGGTTGCTCGGCGCGGCTTCATGTTACTGGCCTCCCGGCAACTTGCTGAACCATTTCTATCTAGATCAAAGTAGGCAATGTTTACAAGTCTAGTTTCAGGTCAATAGGTGCCATGGCAGAAATGAATAACTTCCTTCGCATGGAGGGTATTTCAAAATCTTTTCCCGGCGTACAGGCTTTGCAGAACGTCGACTTCGAGGTATCCCACGGTGAAATACACGCCTTGGTCGGTGAAAACGGAGCCGGTAAGAGCACTTTGATGAAAGTTTTAACCGGCGCTCAAATGGCCGATGAGGGTCAGATAATCCTGCGCGGCGAACATGTGACCATCAATTCTCCCTCGGATTCCCAAGAGCTGGGAATCAGCATGATTCATCAGGAACTATCCCTAATTCCTTATCTTACTGTTGGCAAAAATGTCTACCTTGGACGCGAGCCCCGGCGGCGCCTACCCGGCTTTGTTGACTGGAAAATTCTTTACCTGCAAACCCAGGAACTGTTGGACCAACTCAATCTCGATGTGAAAGCCCAAGCAGAGGTATCATATCTGAGCATTGCCCAACAACAGATGGTGGAAGTGGCCAAAGCCTTGTCGCTAGAGGCCGATTTGATCGCCATGGACGAGCCGACCTCTTCCTTAACTGATAAGGAAACCGAGATCCTGTTTGAGGTCATGCGGCGACTTAAGGAGCAAGGCGTGGCCATCATTTTCATAACCCATCGCCTAGAGGAAGTGTTTGAAGTTAGCGATCGCATCACTGTCTTGCGCGACGGCCGTCATATCGCCACAGCCCCAACGGCTGAGCTGAGCCAAAATAAGGTGGTCCAATTGATGGTCGGCCGCGAGCTAGATGATATGTACCCCTACAGTGAAACTGAGCAGCGAGGCATCGTACTGGAGGCCAGCGACCTTCACGATGGTCATGAATTACATGGCGTCTCATTAGAACTGCATGGCGGGGAAATATTGGGGGTTGCCGGGCTCATCGGTGCTGGCCGGACGGCGTTGGCCGAAACTCTATTTGGCCTGCGCCAGGCAACGGCCGGCGAGATCAAAATAGCCGGCGAAGAAGTGAAGCTTCGTTCCGCCAAACAAACGATCAAACAGGGGCTGGGATTCGTGCCCGAGGACCGAAAGCTGCAAGGCCTATTCCTCAATATGGCGGTGCGGGAAAACATCACCATCAGTTCAACCAACCTAGTCTCAAATTTTGGCTTCCTTAGTTCAGTTAAAGCCAATACCTTAGCTGGCGAATACGTCGACAAGCTTGACATCCGTACGCCTGGACTACGCCAGCGGGTACGCAACCTCTCGGGCGGAAACCAGCAAAAGGTCGTCATCGCCCGCTGGCTCACCCTAAAGCCTCGGGTATTGATCTTGGATGAGCCCACTAGAGGTGTAGATGTTGGGGCAAAAGCGGAAATTCATGGTCTCATGCGGCAGTTGGCTCGAGAAGGCGTTGCTGTTCTGATGATATCTTCGGAATTACCAGAAGTGATCGGCGTCAGCGATCGCATTATCGTGATGCACGAAGGGCGGGTTACCGGCCGTTTCCATCGTGATGATGCCAGCCAGGACGCCATCATGCATGCCGCTACCGGCGGAGATAATAATGCAAGCTAGCGCAAAAACAACATCGGCCAGATCCACATCCAGCATTATCTTGGACTTGATCCGTCGATATAGTGTTCTCTTGATCTTGCTGGCTATTGGCTTGATATTTACCTTAGGCTCCGACCGCTTCTTGACCCCCACTAATTTGATGAACATCGCCCTGCAAACATCGATCATCGCCATCATCGCCATTGGCATGACTTTCGTTATGCTGACGGCCGGTATCGATCTATCGGTAGGTTCAGTCGTGGCTCTATGCGGCGCCCTGGCGGCCGGGTTGGCCGTGCAACAAGAATTGGGCACTTATCTTGGCATCTTCCTGGCCTTGATTGCCGGGGCCATCGTTGGTCTCATAAATGGTTTGTTGATTGTCAAAGGCAAGATGCCACCCTTTGTCGCCACTTTGTCCACCCTGGCAGTCGCCAGAGGATTGACGCTGGTTTACACTGAGGGCCGGCCAATATCAGGTATTGACGAGCGCTTCATTTCCTTAAGCAGCGGCGAAATCCTGGGCATCACCACACCCATTATCATTCTAGCTATCGTCTTTGTGCTCGCTTACATCGTGCTGCGCTCGACGCGATTTGGCAACTACGTTTACGCCACCGGTGGAAATGCGGAGATTAGCCGGCTGGCGGGCATTCGCACATCCACCATCACTTTATCTGTTTACGTTATCAGTGGCTTTTTAGCAGCACTGGGTGGCGTATTACTGACAGCCCGCCTTTGGTCAGCCCAACCTAATGCCGCTGTCGGCTTGGAACTTGACGCTATCGCCGCTCCAGTCCTAGGTGGGGTCAGCCTATTCGGCGGCGTGGGCGGCGTAACCGGCGCTGTAGTCGGCGCTTTCATCCTGGGCATCCTGTCAAACGGCCTCAACCTGATGGGGGTGCCCTCCTTTTGGCAACAGGTTATCAAGGGCATTGTCCTGATCCTGGCCGTCATGCTCGACGTCTTCACTAAGAGGAGACGATAGCGCAGTTTAGGGCCTTATTCACCCAGCCGTATACGGGGGTTGAGCCAGGCATACAGCAAGTCGGCTCCCAGGTTGGCCAGGGCAAAGGCCAGGACAGTTATCATCACCAAAGCTTGCATCAAGGGCAGATCCCGGCGATCGATGGCGAAAACCATCATCCGGCCCAACCCCGGGTAATTAAACACATTTTCGATGACAATTAATCCGCTGATGAGCCAGCCGACGCTGATGGCAATGACCGTAATGGTCGGCAAAAGAGCATTGCGTAACACATGTTTACCGACCACAGTCCGGCGAGGCAAACCTTTGAGGGTTGCCGTACGCACGTAGGGGCGCTTTAATTCCTCCAAGACACCAGCCCGGGTCAGCCGGGCGATATAAGCGAGAAGCACAAAGGTGGCGGTTAAAGCCGGCAATACTAAAGAAGGCAGGGCCTCGGTAAAACTCGAATCCGGGGGGATACTTGAGTTGGCCAGAAACGGCCGGATGCCAAAGGATTCTTCCAGCCAGTCGTTGATGATAAAGGCAAACAACTGGATCAATACCAATCCGGTGACAAACTCCGGCAACCCGACCACCGATAACGAGCCAATGCTAATAACGTTGTCCACCAGTTTGTCTTCATTCAGCCCGGCAATGACTCCTAGAATCAGGGCCAGAGGCACGGCAACGACCATGGTTACCGCCGCTAGACGTAGAGAATTACGTAATCGCTGCATAACCAACGGCCTGATTTCGCTCTGGGTGCTAAAACTTTCACCCCAATCCCCTTGCACGAAGTTGGCCAGCCACCTGAGATATTGCACGGGCACCGGTTCGTTCAAACCCAATTCTTGACGGCAATTTTCCAGGGCTCTTTCCCCTGCCTCGCGGCCGAGAACGTTACGACAAACGTCCCCGGGCAAAAACTGGGTGATAATGAAAACAATCATGGAGGTGATCAGCAGGGTTAGCAATAAAAACCCCAGCCGGCGGGAGACGTAACGAGCCATCAGTCGCTTTGCGCCTCCAACAATTCTTCTGGGGAGATGTGGCAAAAAATTCGTTTACCATTAGCCGCCTGCTGCCAGGGAGGGCGCTCATCGACACAGATATCGCCCAGGAAGCGGGGGCATCGAGGATGGAAAGGACAACCAGAAGGTATCTCTATCTGGTTGGGCACATCGCCTTCCAGGCGAATGGGCTCCTGTTCGGCCCCGGGATCGATCAGTGGAATGGCTGACAGTAGCGCTTCAGTATAAGGATGATAAGGTGGCTTAAACAACGCTTCAGCCTCGGCCACTTCCATCAAGTTTCCGGCGTAGATGACAGCAATATCGTCGGCCAAGTAACCGACGACGGCTAGATCATGAGAAATAAACAGATTGCTACTGCCCAGCTCCTGCTGTAGTTCACTTAGCAGATTCAAAATAGATGCCTGGACCGAGACGTCGAGGGCTGATACAGGCTCATCGGAAATGAGCAAATTGGGGTTAGCTGCAAAGGCCCGGGCAATGGCCACCCGTTGTTTTTCCCCTCCACTGAGCTGATCAGGCCGGCGTTGGGCGTAACTAGCTGGAAGCCGCACGGCGGCCAGCAACTGGTTTACTTCCTGATCGGCTTCCTCCCGGGACATCTGGCGAAGCGTCATCAACGGCCGGCGCAAAGTTTCGCCCACGCTCATGTAGGGATTCAGGGCTTCTTCAGGATTTTGGAAAACAATCTGCAGATGTCCCAACGTCTCCTTATCCCGCTTATTCAGACCGGAAGGCAAGGGTATATCCAACAATTTCATAGAGCCGTCGGTGGCCTTTTCCAGGCCGATAACTGCTCGGGCCAGCGTTGTTTTACCACTACCGCTTTCGCCTACCAGGCCCAAGGTCTTGCCTCGCCCAAGATTCAGGTCGATGCCGTCGACCGCTTTCACTTTCAAGGCCGACTTCCTGGAGATGACCTCGCCTAAAGAGCGCCGGATATCGAAGTGAACTTTTAGCTCCTTCAACTCAAGTACCGGCAGAGCATCATCTGCTTGGGAATCTGTTTCGAGCAATTGTTGGAGGCTAGGTGGGATTTGGCTGCTTATTTCACCTGCCTGGATCTCGGGCCAGCGATGGCACCTGATCTGTCGGCCGTCGGGCAAGGTTTCCAGCGGCGGCCGTTCCAGGCATATCTCTATGGCCAGCGGACAGCGGGGCTCAAATACACAGCCGGCCGGCCGCTCTCTTAGGGATGGAATCCGCCCGGGAATGGCCTGTAAGGTCACTGAACTCTTGTTATCACCCAAGCGCGGTACGCTATCCAACAGCCCTTGGGTGTAGGGGTGAAGAGGTCGTTGGAACAGTTCCCTGGTAGTGGCATCTTCAACCAATTCACCGGCATATAATACTGACACGCGATCACAAATAGTGGCTATAACGCCCAGATTATGGGTCACATACAAGGCGGCCGTCTCTCTTCCCTGGATAAGCTCCCTTAATAACTGCAGGATGGCTGCTTGCGTCGTCACGTCCAAGGCCGTAGTCGGTTCATCCAGAATCAGCAGCTTGGGCTCGGTACTCAAGGCCATAGCGATCATGACCCGTTGTTGCATACCGCCGCTAATCTGGTGAGGGTAGCTTTTGGCCACTCTTTCAGGATCGGGAACCCTCACCATTTCCAGCAATTCGATAGCCCGTCTCTCTGACTCTGTTCCGCCCAGGTTCAGATGGTGGCGCAAAAGTTCCTGGAGTTGTTCCCCAACCTGAATAGATGGATTGAGTGAAGATAGTGGATCCTGTGGAACCAGAGCCAGCTGATCTCCCCAGACCTCGCGCAAATCAGAATCCTCTAGATCCAGTAGATCGTGTTCAGCGAAAGAAATCTTGCCTTGACGGACCCGACCGGCTTCACCTAAATAGCGCATGATCGTCAAGGCGACAGTGGTTTTACCAGATCCGCTTTCGCCCACCAGGCCATAGATTTGTCCAGGCTTGATGCCCAGTGAGAAGTCGCGCACGGCATCCAACCACTCATCGCCACTGCGGTAAGCTACGGTTAGATTTTCTATGGTCAAGCACTCAATCTCGTTGGTCATCTACTGACCTGAAACTGTGTTTGTAAACATCGCCTACCTTGATTTGGTGTGAATCGGTTTAGAAAGTTATTTTCGGGTCAGTAAATCTATGCAGACTGTTCTGGCAAGCTGCCACCCGGCCTGGAAGACAGCGGAAAGAATTAAAAATAGCGTTTGTTCAGCAAATTGAATCAATGTTTCCAATTAGGCAAACTTTTTTTTTCTAGGCCATGCCTTCTGCTTCGTTATTATTGATTGCTAGGTGCCTGCAGCACGCGTTTTATGCCATCGGCCGCCAGATTAACACCAATAACGACCAGGGCAATGGCCGCGGCCGGAAAAAACAAGGACCAGGGCGCTTGGCTGACCTCAGGCCGGGCCTCGTTCACCATAAGACCCCAATCAGGTTTCGGCGGTTGGACACCTACCCCGAGAAAGCCAAGCGAGGCGACCAAAAAGATGGCATAGGAAAAGCGTAGAGCCGCTTCTACCGTCAGGGCCGGGGTAACTGAAGGAAAGATTTCTTTGTACAGGATGCGCGGCAGCGGTTCGCCTTGTGTCCGGGCCGCTTCTACAAACCCTTTGCTCTTGACCGATAACACCACGCTACGTACAACCCGGGCCACAATCGGGGTGTAGACGATGACAATGACGATTAGCACACTGTTGCGTGAGGGTCCGACCGTGCCCAGAAGCAGCAAGGCCAGCAACAAGGCTGGCATCGCCAACAGGCTGTCGAAGAAACGCATCAATCCTTCGTCAAAGTAGCCCCCTAAATATCCACTGGTCAAGCCAAAGGTTGTTCCGATGATGACTGCCAACAGCGTGCCCAGACCAGCCAAGGCAAATATATCCCTTGCACCTAGTATAACCCGGCTGAACACATCACGACCTAATCGATCAGTGCCAAAAAAATGGGAAGTTGAGGGGGGCTCGCGAACCTCGCCGGCAATTTGTTCGTTGGCCTCGTAAGGAGCAATCAATGGCCCAAATAAGGCCACAAATATAAACAAGAGTACGATCGTCGTTCCAATGGCAGATGAGGGCCGACTGTAAAGGAGTTTAAATACCCGTCCCAATCGATGCCACCAACGCCCTCGGCGAGACACGGCCGCCCCAGCCGGGGATTGCCTTTCAGAGATTGGATCAGGGACCGGATCGGATACGGAATTCACAGGCTGATAAAAGAAACCGGGCTTCACCAGGAAACCCGGTTTCTAGATTAACTATTGGCAGTAAGGTCTAACAGGGCCACCTTACTCAGCCAGGCTGACGTCACGGAAATCAGTCCGGCCGGCGAAGGCCTTTAGTTCAAAGCCATCGAATTGATCGCTGATGGCCCCGAATTGGGCGAAATAGTAGGGTATTATCACCGGGCCACGATCGGCTAACAACACCTGGATATCCCGGTAAGCTGCTATTCGCTGTTGTTCATTCAGTGATGTGCCGGCCGTCGCCGCTAAGGCATCAAAGGCATCATCACAGAAATGAGACTCGTTCCACTTGGCGCCACATTCCAGCATGACATCAAGATAGAATTGAGGGTAAGGGCGGGAACCCCAGCCAGTGATGCCTAAGTTTGCATCAAGCCAGTTATTCTCGGCGTCACTGTAATAGACACTTTCGGGCACAACTTGGATCTCGACGTTCACGCCAGCTTCAGCCCATTGCGACTGAATCACCGCGGCCAGGTCCGGCCGGCCTCCAGTATCTGGTGTATACATTACCAGGTCCAGTCCATCGGCATATCCAGCCTCGGCTAACAATGCCTGGGCTGCTTCAACATCCCTGGCTGGGGGCTGGACATCCTCTGCGTGAAAGGCCTCATAAAGTGGCCCGATGGGGCTATCGTTGCCCACAACACCATGGTTTTGCTGAACTAATTGAAGGATGGCGGCCCGATCGGTCGCCAGCTTCAGAGCCTGGAGTACCTGGGGATTATTGCCCGGTTCCTGATCGGCTCGCAGACGTATCAAATCAAAACCATTGGTGGGAATTTCGCTGGTCACTAGTCTGACTCATCCTGCAAACTTTCAAAAAGTGAAGCCGACATACGCATAGCCAGATCCATCTGGCCTCCACGAAGAGCGTCGATCGACGCAGTTTCGTCGTTAAAGAAAACAATCTCCAGCCCGGCAAGCTGGGGTTGCCCCTCTAAAAAGTAGCTTTCGTTAGCTTCTAATTCTATCCGGTCTTCTGGACTGTAATCGACCAGTTTAAAGGGACCCGTACCATTGAAATCAGTTGCTTCTTCCGTACCATTTTTGATAATGAGGGCGTGATTATCGCTCAGGTCAAACAACAAGAAGGGGTTGGGAGCGGTTAAGGTGAAGGTAACTTCCAGATCGCCAGTGGCTTCAATATCGGCGATATTGCTATAAAGATCGGCGGTTGGTGAGCCAATATCCGGATCGCGAAGGCGGTCAAAGGTCCAGACCACGTCGTCGGCCGTGAAAGGATCGCCATCGTGCCAGGTAGCTCCCTCAGCTAAACTGAAGACGTATTGCAGACCATCATCACTTACTGTCCACTCTTCAGCCAATCGCGGTATGATATTTGACTGGGGATCGATGTCTATCAGATAATCATATACATGATTGGCCACCAACACTTCACTATCCGAGGAGATGAAGGCCGGATCGATGATAGCCATGGGCTGCATAGCCACTCGGAGCGTCCCCTCGCCACCAACAGCTTCTGGTTCGGCTGGTTCTTCTGTTGCTTCTTCAGTTGCTATTTCCGGGGGTTCGGCTTCTTGAGGAACTTCGGTGGCTGGCTCATCCCCACCTCCACATGCTGACAGTAAAAGAGCGAATATAAGTAAAACAATTGGCCAGCCAGGACTCAATCTTTTGGTATGTAATCTAAAAGTTGTGCCGAGCAAGTTCATCTCATCCTCCATGCACTTGTTGAGTATAATTGTAAGCCTCTATCATAGCCGCGAGAGATGGATTATCAAAGTAACGTATCTTACTGGAAATGAGTCTGGTCTATTACAAATTGTCTCATTGCGAGTCACAATGAGACGGCTCATCCCCTAATCCAATAGACTAGCAAAGCTGTGAGTGCGGATGATGGCTCTTTCCCCTGATTGGTCTGGCCTATTTTTCGTTCTACTTGGCACGTCACGGTTCAATATTTAAAAAGGAAATCGTGACAGCTCCAAGCAAATGGTACAGGTCCGAACCGTTCATATCTGGATGCTTCAGATCTGAATGGTTCATGTCTGGATGCTTCAGACATGAACAGTTCACATTGGATCAGCTCTACAATATGTCTTTTTATTAAATCGGAAGCTGTATTAAACTTTGGCCTAGCGCTGAAGGCCGGTTGTTAATAGGGACGTCTAACGCGGTGGTCGCGACGCTTCAAGCGCCGGGCGGCCTTTTTTGCTTTGATACGGCGCAATTCGCTTTTGGATACAAACCAACGGCGGCGGCGTACTTCACTCATTACTTTCGCTTTGGTCACTTCCTTACGAAAGCGCCTGATTAACTGCTCACTTGATTCATTGTGTCGTTTTTTTACTTTAATCAGCGGAGTCACCTCACTCTAACTATAATCATCTTGCAAAATCATTTGCCGGGAACAAAACAAGCGCCCAACAACCTATATCCGGGCGCCAGCGAGTCAAACTATGGGTCTTTTTACTTATGCTGGCCAGTAATTCAAGAGGCTGTTTTACCGGCACCGACCACCAGTATAACAGAGTCAC
>PVMK01115564.1_pt1 | contig 10088 bp, 4 predicted proteins | sample 1853481 | NCBI WGS metagenome assembly PVMK01 (sample SAMN08533507, study PRJNA380276) | Marine sediment metagenome, whole genome shotgun sequencing project.
GCTCGGACATCTGGAAGCAAATACTGGATGCGGCAGCCGCGGTCCCCTCCCCGCTGACATTTTTCGACGGAACCACCCTGATGGGGCCGGCCGTGGTAGGCCGGGGAACCCAGAAAACCTTGGACGTATATGAAATTCTGCTGGCCGAACTAAAAGAACGCGTCAAAAACGAAGAAGGTGCGGTGGACAAAGAAAACCACCGAATCTACTGGGATGGCATGCCGGTCTGGGGACGGCTCAGTGCCCACTCCAAATTGTTTGCCGGTTTGAACGCTAATGTTATCGCCTCCACCTACTGCAACAGCTGGATATTTTCGGCCCTGGATCCGGAAGATCCTTTTAACAGCATGGCCCGTGCCTACACGGAATTGTTCATTGTGCGCTCCGATGATGAAAAAGAAAAATACATCCGGGAAATGCTGGAATTTTTCAAGATCGACGGCATTATTTACCACGATGCCAAAACCTGTCCCAATAACACCAACTGCCGTTACGGCATGGCCCAGCGGCTGTCAACGGCAACCGAGATTCCGCATCTGATCATCAACGGGGATCTGAACGATCTGAGGATGCTTTCCGATGAGCAGACCAAAACAAACGTCGAAGCCTTTATCGAACAGCTGGATGAAAGCTGAGAGTAGATAATTCAGGGATTAAGGGATTGAGGAATTGAGGGACTGATGGAATTGAGGGATTAAGGACTAGGGTTTATATACATCAGGATATATCCACTAATTCCTAAATCCTTAATTCGCAATTCCTAAATTAGTATGTCCTCAATTCCTAAATCCTTAATTCACAATCCTAAATTATTACGCAGATCTGTATCCTAATTTTAATAGCTAATTTTCTATGCTTCACAAAAATTAAGGAGAATCGACATGCTTGAATCTTTATTTCGACCAAAGTCAGCGGCCGTCATCGGCGCGTCCTCCAAAGAGCTGTCCATCGGCAACCGGGTCATTAAAAATCTGATCGACTTTGGATTCAAGGGAGAAATTTACCCCATCAACCCCAAGGCCGATGAAATCCGGGGGCTCAAAGCCTACAAATCCATTATGGATTGTCCGGACAACATCGATGTCGTCCACATGGTCATCCCGGCCAAATTCGTGCCCCAGGCCATGGAAGACTGCGGGAAAAAAGGAGTCAAAAATGTTATTATCAACTCCGGCGGTTTTTCCGAAATCGGTCCCGAAGGCCAAGCCATTGAAAAGGATTTTCTGGCAACGGCCAAACAATACGGCATGCGGGTAATGGGTCCTAACTGCCAGGGCGTGATCAACACCGATCCTGACGTCAGGGCTTACTGCAATTTTACATTCACGATGCCGGATCCGGGTTACATCTCCATGGTCGCTCTCAGCGGAGGTGTGGCCGAAGTCATCCACCAGGCATTCTCCCAGATGGGAGTGGGCACCCGCATTTACGCTTCTAACGGCAACGCCTGCGATGTGACCATTCCGGATATCTTGCGTTATCTGGGCGATGACGAGGGTACACGGGTTATCGTCACCTATGTCGAAGGACTTAGAGATGCCACCACTTTCATGGAAGTCGCCAGGGAAGTGGCCGCCCAAAAGCCGATTCTGGCCATGAAGGCCGGTCGCACCATGGAAGGCGCCAAAGCCGCGGCATCTCACACCGGTGGTCTGGCCAAAGAGGACATTGCCACCGATTTAATCTTCAAAAAAGCCGGCATTCTGTCTTTCAGGGACGAAGGGGAGCTGATTCAGGCCGCCGTTGCCTTTGCCTCCCAGCCGATACCCAAGGGCAACCGGGTGGGAATCATCACCAACACCGGCGGTCCGGCGGTAATTGCCACCGATGTGATGGTGGGTGCCGGTCTGACACTGCCGCCGCTTTCGGATAAGACTCAAACCGTGCTCACCGAAGCCCTGTTTCCGGAGGCCTCCGTCAACAACCCGGTGGATGTCCTGGCCACCGGTCCCGCCGCCCATTATCGGGCCTGTCTGGATGCCATGATGGCCGACAACAATTTCGACTGCGTATATGTCAACTTTGTCACGCCGTTTTTTGTCGACAATGAAAGTATTGCCAGAGAAATCGTCGAAGTCAGCAAACAACAGAAAAAACCCATCGTCTGCAATTTAATGACGGACAAGCGCCAGTGGACCGAAGTGGTCAAGATACTGCAGGACGGCGGGGTGCCGTGCTTTGCCCTGCCCGGTGAGGCCGCCCGGGCGATGACGGCGCTGGTCAAATACAACGACATCCGCAACCGTGAAATCGGCGACGTTGAGACATTCAGCGATGTTGATCAAGCGCAAGGCGCAAAGATCATGGCAGCGGCCAAAGCCGCCGGAAAATCAAGCCTGTCGGCTGATGAAGTCTACAGCATTTTGACGGCTTATAATATTCCGGTAGCGGACTGGCGCCTGGCGGCCAATGCCGAAGATGCCGTAAAAGCAGCCGATGAAATCGGATATCCGGTGGTCATCAAAGCCGACGCCGAATCCATTTTACACAAAAGTGACATGGGGGGGGTGGCCGTCGACCTGGCGGATGGCGCCGCCGTAAGGGCGGCGGTTGAAAAAATGCAAAAGAATTTTTCGGCCGACGATCTGCGTTTCTTTGTCCAGAAATATCTGCCCGGCGGGCTGGAGTTGGTCATGGGCGCCAAGGCCGAAGAAGGCCTCGGCCATGCCGTGATGTTCGGCCTGGGCGGAATTTATGTTGAGATCATGAAAGATGTTGTTTTCAACCTGACGCCGGTGGCCTCAGGAGAAGCCCGGGAAATGCTCTCATCCATCAAAGGCTCAGCGTTGCTGGAAGGTGTGCGGGGCCAAGAGGGGGTTGATCAGGCAAAATTAATTGAGATCATCCAGCGCCTATCGCAGCTGCTCACCGATCTGCCGGCGATCCAGGAAATGGATTTAAATCCACTGATGGCTTTTGAGGATCGGGTGTTTGTTGTGGATGCGCGAATTAGCTTATAAATAACCGTTACGGGTTGCGTGTTTCGTGTTGCGAGTAACGGGTTTCGGGTTCCGTGTAACGCGCAACTCGCACTTTTGTACCGCGCACCTCGCAACTCGGAACACGTAACACGGAAAGGAGTTTTTATGGCCGGATGGATGAATCTGGGGCAGAATCTAAAAATCAACGCCAAAAAATTTCCCAATACGGTGATGCTCAAGGACAGTCAGCGAAGTTTCACTTACCCGGAGGTGAACAAACGGGTGAATCAGCTGGCTCACAGCCTGCTTTCACTGGGATTAACCAAAGGTGATAAGGTGGCCGTGCTGCTGGAAAACAGCATTGAAATCGTGGAAGTTTTTCTGGCCACGGCCAAAACCGGCATCATCATCGTACCGATCAATTTCCGCCTGGTCAGTGCCGAAGTCGAATATATTGTCGCTAATTCGGATGCCAAAGCAATGATCGTACACGATGAATTCACTTCAACCGTCGACCCGATAAAGTCCAACCTTAAAAATATTGCCCCGGACAATTATATTGCCGTCGGCCAGGCGGTGGATGGCTACCTCTCTTACGATGCCTTTATTGAAAACGCTGCCGACAACGAACCCGAGATTGAGGTGGCACCCGAAGACACCTGGATTTTAATCTACACCTCCGGCACCACCGGCAAACCCAAGGGAGTGATACGCTCCCATGAGTCACACATCGCCTTTTTTCTCATCAATGCGGTCGATTTCGGCTTCAACGAGCACGACTTCTGTATGAATGTCATGCCCCTTTGCCACATAAACTCCACTTTTTTTACCTTTACCTTTCTCTACATCGGCGGGTCGGTTTATATTCATCCGGCCCGATCATTCCGACCGGAAGAAATCCTTGAGATCGTGGAAAAGGAAAAAATAACTTTTATATCCCTGATTCCCACCCACTATAACCTGATCCTGAACGCCTCCGAAGATGCCAAAAAGCATGATGTGAGCTCCATCAGAAAACTGCTTTGTTCTTCGGCGCCGGTGCGCAAGAGCATGAAACTGGCGATTATGGAGTTCTTCCCCGGGAGTTGAGCTCTATGAAGGGCTACGGGTCCACCGAAGCCGGCATTGTCACCGTGCTTAAACCCGAATATCAGATGAAAAAGCTGGGCTCCATCGGCTTTGAATCCCTGGGCACCGAGTTTGTTAAAATTCTGGATGAGGACGGCAATGAGGTCGGGGTCGGTGAGGTCGGCGAATTATTCTCGCGCGGCCCCATGCTCCTGGACGAATACTACAAACTGCCTGATAAAACGGCAGCGTCTTTTCGGGATGGATGGTTTTCGGCCGGTGATATGGCCACCCGTGATGAAGACGGATTCTATCAGATCGTTGACCGCAAGGACAACATGATCATCAGCGGCGGTGAGCACATCTATCCCAGCGAGGTGGAAGAAGTCATCGGCAGTCATGATTGCGTTTTCGATTGCGCCGTGATCGGCCTGCCGGATGACAAGTGGGGCGAAAAAGTGGCCGCGGTTATAATCAAACAGCCCGGGGTCGATGACTCAGACATCAATGAGGAAACCATCAAAGCCTGCTGTAAAGATCAGATGGCAGGATATAAGAGCCCCAAAGAAATCCTTTTTATCGATGAGGATGAGATGCCGCGCACACCCACCGGCAAAATCCTGCACCGCAAACTCAGGGAAAAGTTTCGCAAATAAGGAGGAGGAAAAATGAATTATGCCCGCTATGCCGTAGTACATTCCCGCCATTTATCCGATAAAGTCTGTTTGATCGAACGGACCCCCTCGAAAAACGAGAGAAGAACACTTACCTGGCGCCAGTTTAATGATGAAATAAACAAGTCCGCCAATTACCTGTCAAAAGAACTGGGAATTAAAGACGGCGACTTTGTCATGCATTTGCAGAATAATTCCCTGGAATGGCTCATCACCTATTATGCCATCATCAAGATCGGCGCGGTGGTGGTACCGCTTAATTTTCGCTTTGTGGGCCAGGATATATTGTATGCGGCCAAAATTTGTAACCCCAAAGCCTTTATCCTGGGATCTGAATTTCTGCCGGTGGTCCAACCGATCCAGAAGGATTTAAAAACGGTTAAATCCTATATCTGCGTGGGAGCGGAGGTGCCGGATGATATGACCGATTATCAAACCATTGCCGCCGGCAGCGATACTTCCGAAGCCATAATCGATGTCGATGATCAGCACGATCTGGCCATGATGTTTACCTCCGGTACGACCGGTGACCCCAAACCGGTGTTGCATACCCACTATTCCCTGAATAATACAGCCATCGGCAACGGCATGAGCTATTTCGTCGAAAAAAATGACAACTACGTCTTTTTTCTGCCCCTTTACCACAGCGGGACGATGTTTTTGTGGGCGCCCTTTTATGCCACCGGTGCCGTCGGCACCATTGTCAGGGAGTTCACCGATCCCAAATGGATCATAGAAGCCATGGCTGAAGAAAAGGGTACGGATGTCCTCTTTGTGGTCCCCATTGCCATTGCCCTTCTCAACGCCATCGACAACGGGGATATCAATCTGGCCGATTATGACCTGTCCAGCTGGCGTTATATGGAAATCGGCGCCCAACCGGTGCCCTTCGACGTCATGAAACGGCTGGTGGATACCCTGCCCTGCGGTTGCTCTAATATATACGGCATTACCGAAGGCGGCGGCGGCGGTCTCTTTAACCTTTATCCGGAAGAAGTACTGGAAAAACCGGGCTCCATCGGCAAGCCGACCTTCGGTATGGATGCCAAAATCGTTGACTTTGAAGACAACGAACTGCCGGCCGGCGAAGTCGGCGAACTGCTGCTGAAAACCAGCCGCATGATGAAAGGTTATTTTCAAAATCCGGAAATGACGGAAAAAAACCTTAAGGACGGATGGCTGTATACCGGTGATCTGGTCAAAGCCGACGAAGAAGGATATATATATATCGTCGACCGGGCCAAGGATATGATCACCAGCGGCGGAGAAAACATCTTTCCGGTTGAAATTGAAGATGCCCTGATGGATCACCCCAAAATCGATGATGTGGCCTGCATCGGCTACCCGGACGATCGTCTGGTGGAAATTGTGATGGCCATCGTGCAGCTGAAAGAAGGCGAATCCATGACCGAAGAGGAATTAATTGAATTCGCCAAATCCAAAATGGCCACCTACAAAGTGCCCCGCAAGGTGCTCTTTGACCCGATTATGAGGAATCCGACGGGCAAACTCATGAAGCCCCAGATGAGGGAAAAGTATACCGGTCGCAAAGAGGCTTTCCAAAAGCTGGACTGAAAAAGTTATTAGTTAGTGTCTGAACGAAAAGTCGCGATTTTGGTAGGTTGGGTAGAGCCCGTTCGGTTTTGTTGGGTTTCGTACCTCAACCCAACCTACGAAAATCAAGCATCTTGCGAGCCATGATCTAAAGGGCGAAACCCAACAAATCGAATTAGCTGCTGAAAACCAGCCGCATGATGAAAGGTTATTTTCAAAATCCGGAAATGACGGAAAAAAACCTTAAGGACGGATGGCTGTATACCGGTGATCTGGTCAAAGCCGACGAAGAAGGATATATATATATCGTCGACCGGGCCAAGGATATGATCACCAGCGGCGGAGAAAACATCTTTCCGGTTGAAATTGAAGATGCCCTGATGGATCACCCCAAAATCGATGATGTGGCCTGCATCGGCTACCCGGACGATCGTCTGGTGGAAATTGTGATGGCCATCGTGCAGCTGAAAGAAGGCGAATCCATGACCGAAGAGGAATTAATTGAATTCGCCAAATCCAAAATGGCCACCTACAAAGTGCCCCGCAAGGTGCTCTTTGACCCGATTATGAGGAATCCGACGGGCAAACTCATGAAGCCCCAGATGAGGGAAAAGTATACCGGTCGCAAAGAGGCTTTCCAAAAGCTGGACTGAAAAAGTTATTAGTTAGTGTCTGAACGAAAAGTCGCGATTTTGGTAGGTTGGGTAGAGCCCGTTCGGTTTTGTTGGGTTTCGTACCTCAACCCAACCTACGAAAATCAAGCATCTTGCGAGCCATGATCTAAAGGGCGAAACCCAACAAATCGAATTAGCTGGGTTTTCGTTCAACCACTAGTTAATAGTTATTTGTTATTAGAAAGAATGGAGCGGGACGCCTCGGAAGTTTTCGGTCAGCCATTATAAATAGATTTTACTTCCTTTAATCAATTAACCAATAACAAATAACGGCCGACTATAATTTGACCTATTTGCAGATAGACGCACCCGATTATCTCAACGGCTCAATGATCCACTTGGAATGCAAAGGAGGAGGAAGCTATGCTGATAACTGAAATTCTAGCGCGCAATGCCCGGATGTACGGCGATGAGATTGCGCTGGTTGAAAGGGACCCCGCCAAAAACAGCCGCAAAGAAATCACCTGGGAAGCGTTCGATGCCGAAGCCAACCGGGTGGCCAATGCCCTGCTGGCCAAGGGAATCAAAAAAGGCGACAAAGTGATCCATCTGATGATGAACAGCATCGAATGGCTGCCGGCGTATTTTGGTGTTCTGCGTACGGGTGCCTGGGTGGTTCCGCTAAATTTCAGGTTTTCAGCCGATGACATCAAATATTGTTCTGAAATCGCCGAGGCCAAAGCCTTTATCTTCGGCGAAGAGTTTATTGACCGGGTCAATCCCATTAAAGAGTCCCTGGACAAGACCGTAACTGACTATATATTTGTCGGCCCTGAAGATTTAAGGCCCGAGTATGCGGAGCCATACACGAATGTTCTGGCATCGGCTTCGGCCGATGCTGCGCAGGTAGAATTTAGCCTGATCGACAGTGCCGCTTTGTATTTCACCTCCGGAACCACCGGCACTCCCAAGGCGGTCCTGCTGACGCACCGCAACCTGGAACACGCCTGTTACGTTGAAAACCGCCATCACAATCAAACCCATGCGGACATCTTTTTGTGTATCCCCCCGCTCTACCACACCGGTGCCAAAATGCACTGGTTCGGCAATTTTATCGTCGGCGCCAGGGCGGTTATCCTGAAAGGGATCCAACCGGAGTGGATCCTGAAGGCAGTCTCGGAAGAAAAAGCCACCATCGTTTGGCTGCTGGTGCCCTGGGCCCACGATATCCTGATTGCCATTGAAAATAAGGATGTAAATCTTAATGACTATGAGCTGGACCAGTGGCGGCTAATGCATATCGGTGCCCAGCCGATTCCCCCCAGCCTGATCAACAACTGGAAAAAAGTTTTCCCCCACCATGACTATGATACCAACTACGGTCTGACCGAATGCACCGGACCGGGATGCGTGCACTTAGGGTTGGAAAATACCCACAAAGTCGGCGCCATCGGCGTCCCCGGTTTTGATTGGGAATTTGAAATTGTAGATTTCGACTTGAATCCGGTTCCCCGGGGCGAACCCGGCGAGCTGCTGGTCAAGGGACCCGGGGTGATGAAGGAATATTATAAGAATCCGGAGGCCACCGAATCGACCTTAAAAGATGGCTGGCTGCTGACCGGCGATATCGCCCGGGTGGATGAAGACGGCTTTATCTGGCTGGTGGACCGCGCCAAGGATATTATCATAACGGGGGGTGAAAATATTTTCCCGGTTGAAATTGAAAACCACATCATGGAGCACCCCAAGGTGCAGGATGTGGGGGTTATCGGTCTGCCGGATGAACGCCTCGGTGAAATCGTCGCTGCTATTATTAAAGCAAAACCCGGTCAAACCCTGACCGAAGAAGAAATAGTCAAATATTGCGAAGAGCTCCCACGCTACAAACGACCCCGCAAAATCATCTTCAGTGAGGTACCCAGAAGCCCGACAGGAAAAATAGAGAAACCAAAACTGAGAAAACAATATACAGGCATCAGCGAACGAATCGGAAAAATAGAATAAAGCCAAAGAGTCATACACTTGGCGTCTATCTTCTCCCGAACGGCGATCAACATATGGATCAGCTATTCTCTTATCTTTGAAATATTTGATGGAAGCCAAGGACTTCATCCAGTTGTTCAATGCTGTCGAGGATGGCATCGGGATTTTCTTTCTCCAGGGCTTTAAAATCGTCAAATCCCGTCAACACGCCCACGGTTTTCATACCGGCCGCATTCCCGGCTCTGATGTCCACCCGGGTATCACCGACATACATGCATTTATGGATGGCAATACCGAGCTTTTGGCTGCCTTTGATCAGGGGCTCGACATGGGGTTTTTTATTGACGACATCATCGGCAGTAATGATGACCTGCAGCAGGTTTTCAATACCGGCCTTTCGTAAGGGAGCAAGCTTCACCGACATATAGTCCCTGGGAGTAGAGGTGACCAATCCAATTAATTTGCCCTGCTTTGCAATTTTTTTACAAACTTCAGCCGCACCTGGAATCAATTTAATCTGTTTGCGAAACATCGGCGGAGCGATGTCATCAATAATTACCCGGGCTTCAGCAATTATTTGGTTTTTACGATTTTTCATCTTTGCCGGAAGTACAAAGTCCCAGTCGAATTCACCGTCATCCATGGCCTCCTGCAAGGTTCCCCTGGAAGTGGGCGGCACCCCGAGTCTTTCAAAGACGATATCAATGATTTGATAATAGATCGGTGCAGAATCAATCAGGGTGCCGTCCAGGTCAAACAGGACCGCATTGACTTCTAATTTTCGATTTGCAAAAGAATTATTGATGGTCAGCGTAACCCAATCCCCGTCCTTAACGCCCAGCGCTTCTTTTAACCATTTGGGGGAAATAATTTCGATAATGTTTTTCCCGTGTACCCTGACATCTTCAGCAGGCAAAACAATAGCGCCGGGGATTCCTTCGACAGAAATCGGAAACACGCGGCCGCTGCAAAAATTTGAATCCGGTGGCACTAACTCAAGGCCCTCTTCCGGCTTCATTTCTTCAATAAGAGACATACTCTCCCTTGGAATTTCCAGATTAAGGGTCCCCGGCCAGGGTGTAAATCCCAATTTCTTCAAGCACTGCTCCCGAACCCATTCCAGTTGAGTGAAAAAGGCTCCCTGTTTTGCGCCACTGACAATTTTTCCGGTTATTTTTAAATGGTCATTCATTACACTAAATTTTAAACCACTTTTGATAGATGTGCATGATAAGCGACTCCCGTGGTGATAGTTTTTCAGGCCCTTAGGGCTT
>PVMK01124751.1_pt1 | contig 10088 bp, 11 predicted proteins | sample 1853481 | NCBI WGS metagenome assembly PVMK01 (sample SAMN08533507, study PRJNA380276) | Marine sediment metagenome, whole genome shotgun sequencing project.
GCAAAATCTTCAGCATGCTGCGCCGTGCCCTGCCCGCGATGTAGACACCGGCGATCAGAATTGCGACCGCGCCGAGCAGGTCGAGCCCGTAGTCGATACCCAGGTCGACCACCCGGTCCAGGAAGTAGAGAACTTGTTCTTGCTGCTGTTCCATAGCCAAATCCCCCCGATATCAAGCGCGCCAGCGCGCGCAGGACTTTTTGCAACCTATTCCTTGATGTCCGCCTTAACTCGCATGCGGACGATCTTATCTGGATCGTCGACCGTGCCGCTCTGGCTCCCGGCCGGCGCCTTCTTGATCTTGTCGACCGCGTCCATGCCTTCGATCACCCGGCCCCAGACGGTGTATTGATTGTCCAGGAATCGCGCCGGGGCGAAGGTGATGAAGAACTGGCTGTCGGCGCTATGCGGGCTCTGCGAGCGGGCCATGCCGAGGGTGCCGCGCAGGAAAGGCTCGGCCGAGAACTCGGATTTGATATTCTGGCCCGAGCCGCCGCGTCCGGTGCCGGTCGGATCGCCGGTCTGAGCCATGAAGCCCTCCATGACCCGGTGGAACACAATGCCGTCGTAGAAACCTTCCCGGGTCAGCTCCTTGATCCGGGCGACGTGATTGGGCGCCAAGTCGGGCAGCATCTCGATTACCACGGTGCCGTGCTCCAGCTCCATGACGAGCGTATTTTCCGGGTCCGGGGCGGCCCCGGCATCGTTTGTGTTTGCGGTCATGATCAATCCAAATATTAGAAGCGATTTCAGAAAGTTGTTCATTTTTCCCAACCTATAGAATTCAGTCCATGGCTTGGCGCAGATTCGAGTCCAGTTTAGCCATGAATTGCTCCGTGGTCAGCCAGGGTTGATTGGGGCCGATCAGGAGCGCCAGATCCTTGGTCATGTCGCCGTCTTGCACGGTGTCGACGCAGACCTTCTCGAGGGTTTCGGCGAAGCGCACCACCTCGGGCGTCTCGTCGAAGCTGCCGCGGTAGTAGAGTCCGCGGGTCCAAGCGAAGATCGAAGCGATCGGATTGGTCGAGGTCGCCTCGCCCTTCTGGTGCAGGCGGTAGTGGCGGGTCACGGTCCCGTGGGCCGCCTCGGCCTCGATGGTCTTGCCATCCGGGGTCATCAGCACCGAAGTCATCAGGCCGAGCGAACCGAAGCCCTGGGCCACGGTGTCGGACTGGACGTCGCCGTCGTAGTTCTTGCAGGCCCACACGAAGCTGCCCGACCATTTGAGCGCGGCCGCCACCATGTCGTCGATCAGGCGGTGTTCGTAGATCAGGCCCTGGGCCTCGAACCGGGTCTTGAACTCGGCGTCGAAGATCTCTTGGAACAGGTCCTTGAAGCGGCCGTCATAGATCTTGAGGATGGTGTTCTTGGTCGAGAGGTAGACCGGCCAGTTCAGGCCCAGCCCGTAGTTGAAGCAGGCGCGCGCGAAGCCGCGGATCGACTCGTCCAGATTGTACATGCCCATGGCGACGCCGGCTTCCGAGAAGTCGAAAATATCGTAGCTGCTCGCCTCGCCGCCGTCCTCGGGCTGGAAGGTCATGGTCAGCTTGCCCGGGCCCGGCACCAGGAAATCGGTCGCGCGGTACTGGTCGCCGAAGGCGTGACGGCCGATCACGATCGGTTCGGTCCAGCCCGGCACTAGGCGCGGCACATTTTTCATAACGATCGGCTGGCGGAATATCGTGCCGCCCAGGATGTTGCGGATCGTGCCGTTGGGCGAGCGCCACATCTTCTTGAGGCCGAACTCCTCGACCCGGCCCTCGTCGGGGGTGATGGTGGCGCACTTGACACCGACGCCATGCTCCCTGATGGCGTTGGCGGCATCGACGGTGATCCGGTCGTCGGTTTCGTCGCGCTTTTCGACCGAAAGGTCGTAATACTTCAGGTCGACGTCGAGGTAGGGCGCGATCAACTTGTCCTTGATCATCGTCCAGATAATCCGGGTCATCTCGTCGCCGTCGAGTTCGACGAGGGGCTTTGCCACCTTGATCTTGGCCATAAAGGTCTCCTGGGCGGACTACGTGGGCAGGCTCGTGGGCAGGCTAGTGGGCAGGCTCGTGGGCGGACTACGTGGGCAGGCTATGTGGGCAGGCTATGTGGACGGATGGGGTGCTGGGGGCGCCGGAGTGGCGCGCGGCGCGAAGATAACCACGCTTTCCGCGCCGTGCAAGGCCCGGGAGACGAGGTTTTGACGCCCCGTTTTCATTCCGGCTCCCGAACCGGAAGTGTTACCTTGATCGACGAGCGCCCTTCGACGCGCGGCAAAATGGCGACCGATCCGCCATGGGCTTCGGCGATTTGGCGCACCAGCGGCAGGCCGAGGCCATATCCTTTCACATTCTGCTTGCCCGAGACTCGGTAGAACGGCCGGAATACCCTTTCCCGGTCCGTGTCGGGAATGCCATCGCCACCGTCGCTTATCGTGAAGGCGACCACATCTGCCGAGTGCACGATCTCGACGTGGACCGGCGGCGCCGCATGATTGCGTGCATTCTCCAGGAGATTTCGAACAAGCCGGCGCAACAAGGCCGGATCGCCGGGAATATCCGGTGCACTGCCGGACAGTGTGCATTCCTCATAGCGGGCGCATTCTTCCGCGGCCAGAGCGACAAAATCGATTTTTTGGGACAGGTCCGCATGAGATCCCGCATCCAGCCGGCTCATCAGTAAAATTTCGTCGATCAGCGAATCCAGCTCGGCGATGTCTTGCTGCAACACTGCCCTTCGAGCCGGGTCGCCGCCGTTCTTCAACATTTCGACACCGAGCCGGATGCGCGAAAGGGGGGTCCGCAATTCGTGCGAGGCATTGGCAAGCAATAAACGGTGAGCGTTGATCAGCTTTTCGATTTTGCCGGCGGCGTCGTTGAAGCTTTCGGCCAGTCCCGCCACCTCGTCGCGGCCCTCCACTTCGACCCGCGCGGCAAGGTCGCCCGACCCGATGCGCTCCACGCCTTTTTGAAGGCGTTCGATCCGGCGGGTCAGCCGCCGCACCAGCGGATAGGCTCCGAGACCCACGCCCAATGCCACGCTGCCCAAAAACAGCACGAGATTTATCAAAGGGTGGCGCACGCCGCGCCGGCCAAGGTCGACCACCAGCCACCGCCCGTCGGGCAAGCTGAGCGCCCAAACCGGCCCCCCGTGCATCCTGTGCCAACCGCCGCGCGCCGCGGAATGAGAGGGCGGCGGACTCGCTTTGCCGTTGGCGGCGAGCAGGCGCCGTTGCCGGTCGAACAGGCTAATGTCGATGTCGAGTTCGCGGCCTAGGCGTTCCACCGCCTCCTGCTGCTGGTTTTTTGGCGCATCGGCGACGGGCAGGGAAAGATAGGCCAGCCGGCCGGCGACATCGAAGACCTCACGGTCGAAACGGTCGCGGCCGAAGAGGCTCCACAACAAGCCGGACAGCACCACCACGATCACCAAGCTTGCGATGATAGTGAAATATATTTGCAGATAAAGCCGTCGCCAAAACATCTGGAATCACCATTCAAATCGCGCAACGGGACGGGCGTTCAATCTTGCCCCCGGGCGAACACATAACCGGCGCCCCTGACCGTGAGCACCCGGCGAGGATGTTTGGGGTCGTTCTCGACTTCGGCCCTAATTCGCGAAATATGGACATCGATGGAACGGTCGTAGGCTTCCAGGTTTTCGCCTTTCGACTGGTCCATAAGATAGCCGCGGCTGAGCACCCGTCCGGGCGATTTTGCCATGATCTCCAGAAGCTTGAACTGATGTGCCGTCAATTCGCATAGACGGCCATCGACGCGGGCCTCCATGGTCCGCGTATCGATTTCCAACCTGCCAAACCGCATGATGTCCTCCCGGGCCTCGCCCTTCCCGCGGCGCAAGATGGCCCTCAGTCGGGCCAGCAATTCGCGCGGTTCGAATGGTTTGGGCAGATAGTCGTCGGCGCCGAGTTCCAGCCCGACGACGCGGTCCATGGGATCGCCTTTCGCCGTCAGCATGAGAATCGGAACCGAATCAGTGGCACGCAGGGTGCGGCACACTTCCAGTCCGTCGGTATCCGGCAACATGAGGTCGAGAATAATGGCGCCAAAACTGTGTTCCTTTTGCAGCGCCAGGCCCTGACTTCCCGTGCCCGCTATTGTCACGTCGAAATCAGACTCGCTGAGATAGTCCCGAACCATCCCGGCGAGCCTGACATCATCTTCGATCAGAAGAATTCGTTTGGTCATTGTTCACAGCGATTTACGGAACGGGATTCAGCCGCGATGCCACCCTCGGCCCATGGAACGGAGTTCCTTAATCCGCTCGTCGAGCACCTTGCGCTGCTCCGGGGACAACACTTCGGCCACGTCAGCCAATGTGCCGACCAGATTTTTGCTGATCGTCTCGGCCTCCGCAAGGCGTTCCGCCCGCAGATTTTCAAGCGCGGTTCGGTCGATGCTGTCCGCCAAGAGCAGATTATGGATCTCCTTCCCGGTGGCGCGCAATCGTTCATGCACCGGTTTCAGTTCCTTTGCGGCCGCGACTACCAGCGCGGTGATCTTTTCCTGCTGTTCCTGAGTGGCATCGACTTCGATTGCCGCATGTTTTACGAAGCGTTCGACGCGCGCTGTCAGCTCCTCATCCGACAAATCCGAGAAGCTCTTGTGATGCCCGCCATGCCCGCCGCCATAGTTGCCCGCGTACAGCTTCATGTGGCCATAGGCCTTGCTATCGGCGAGAGCCTGAACGCCGAAAACACCGCCAATGGCGATGGCGATTCCGGTGGTGAGGGCGATCAATTTGCGGTTGCGTTTTCGAAACCAACCGGATTTGACGGTGTCCGATTTGTCTGACATTTCTTCAATCCTTTCCTGAGAATTCTGGCCGGTGGCCGATCATTGTGGCGGGAATGCCGTCCCGGTCACGATCTCAATCTAGGAACCGTTTGTTGCGACCGTTTCTCTCCAATGCAAAGAAATGTAAAGTTTGGCGCTCCTGGCTCTCCCTGGCGTTGGCGGCGCGGACTGTGGCATGATTGGGGACACGCGCCGCGGTGGGTCCGGTCCCCCGGGCCGGTTCCCGCAAACCACGCGCCCGGAGGCCACGCTTGACCCATAGCCGAACCCATTTCCTGTTTCTCAACCTCGGCCATTTTCTCGACCACCTGTTCCTGCTGATCTTCGCGACAGCGGCGGCGCTGACCCTGGCGCGGGACTGGGGCATGAGCTACGCCGAGCTGATCCCCTACGCCACGCCCGGTTTCGTGGCCTTCGCCGCTTGCTCGATCCCGGCCGGCTGGATCGCCGACAAGTGGAGCCGCCAGGGCATGATGGCGATCTTCTTCCTCGGCATCGGGGTAAGCGCGATCCTGGCGGCCCAGGCCGACAGCCCACTCCAGATCGCCCTCGGCCTGTTCGCCATCGGCGTGTTCGCGGCGATCTATCATCCGGTCGGGCTGGCGCTCGTGGTCCACGGCCGCGACACAACCGGCGTGCCGCTCGCGCTCAACGGCATATTCGGGAACCTGGGCGTGGCCTGCGCCGCGCTGATCACCGGTTTCATGATCGATTGGACCGGCTGGCGCTCGGCCTTCGTGCTGCCCGGCGCGGCCTCGGTGCTGATCGGGATCGCCTATGTGGCCTTTATCTTCCGGATGCGCAAAGCGGCCGCCGCCGCGCCGGCGGTCAAGAAGCAAGCGGTGGCCGAGGGGCCGAAGGTCGCGCGCCGCGACCTGGTGCGGCTGTTCTCGATTATCTTCTTTTCCACGGCGGTCGGTGGCTTGGTGTTTCAAAGCACCACCTTCAGCCTGCCCAAGGTGTTCGAAGAACGGCTCGGAGACATCGCCGATTCCGCCTCGCTGATCGGGTGGTACGCATTCCTCGTGTTCGCTCTCGCCGCCTTCGCCCAACTGGCGGTCGGCTACCTGGTGGATCGCCATTCGGTACGCACGGTTTTCGCCTTCGTGGCCGGCCTTCAGGCGGTGTTCTTCGCCGCCATGTATCAGTTGACCGGGGTCGCCGCCCTGGTGGTGTCGGTCGCCTTCATGCTGGTCGTGTTCGGCCAGATCCCGATCAACGACGTGCTGGTTGGGCGGGTGACCAAGAGCGAATGGCGCAGCCGGGTTTTCGCACTGCGTTACGTCGTGACCTTTTCCATCTCGGCCTCCGCCGTGCCGCTGATCGCGTGGATTCACGTGCGCGGGGGATTCTCGACCCTGTTCCTGGTGCTGGCGGTGGCGGCGACCGCGATTTTTGCCGCGGTTCTCATGCTGCCGCGCCGCCACCATGCCATCGCCGGCGCCGCCGCCAAGACGGCGCCGGCCGAATAAGCGGTGACGCGATGGACGAATTGATCGGGCACGGAGTTCGCGGAAACGGCGCCGAGATTCCCGCCATCGGGCTTGGCACCTGGACTCTGCGCGACGACGCGGCCTCCCGGCTGGTGGCGGGCGCGCTCGAGGCCGGCTACCGGCATATCGACACCGCCACCTCCTACGAGAACGAATCGGCGGTCGGCGCGGGCCTGCGCGCCTCCGGGGTCGCGCGCGACGAGATCTTCCTGACTACCAAGGTCTGGCCCACGGACCTCGCCGCCGGTGATTTGCAGCGCTCGGTCGAAGGTAGCCTGAAGCGTCTCGGCGTCGATCGGGTCGATCTCGCGTTGATCCACTGGCCACCCAAAACGGTGCCGCTGGCCGATTCGATCGCGGCGCTCAACGAGCTGCGCTCTCGCGGCCTGGCCCGCAACATCGGGGTCTCGAACTTCACCGCCGCGCTCGTCGAGCAAGCGGTCACGCTGTCCGAGCATCCGCTGGCCTGCAATCAGGTCGAGTATCACCCGTTTCTAAACCAGGACCGGGTCATGGCGGCGTGCCGCAAGCACGGCCTGGCGTTTGTGTCCTATTGTCCCTTGGCGCGCGGCACCGAGCTCCTCCGGCAAGCACCGGTCGCCGAGGCGGCGGCGCGCCATGGCAGGACCCCGGCCCAGGTGGTGTTGCGCTGGCACGTTCAGCAGGACGGCGTGGTCGCCATTCCCCGCTCCAGCGATCCGGGCCGCATTCGCGAGAACCTCGATGTTTTCGATTTCACCTTGAGCGCCGGTGAGGTCGCGGCGATCGACGCCCTGCGGTCGCGGGCCTTGCGTATCTGCGATTTCGATTTCTCGCCCGAGTGGGACCCAAGCTGAGCGACGGGCGCCGGAAGCCCCCGAACACTCTCTGTTACGCCCATGGCTTGCTGTTACGCCTATGGCTTGAAATCGAAGAAATCGACCGGGATCATCAGTTTGTTGGTCTGACTGACGAGCGCGCCAAGCTCGGCGCTGCGTTTCGTGTAGTCCAGCCAATCCGGATCGCTCTGCATCGCGGCCCGGCGAGTCTCGCGATCCGCGGCACTCTCGTAGACCCAGATATGCACATACTCGTTCGGATTGCCGGTCTCGCCCTTCATATAAGCGAGTGGTTGGCCGAGGTGGCGGGTTTGAGGTGTCTTGCCATATTTTTCGTAAAGCTCGAAGTGGGCCTTCAGACGGCCCGGCCTCACGGTGTAGGTGCGAACGTCGAGGAGCATTGGGGCTGACCTTTTTGGTTTGCGAGCATGGAAACGCTATATTCGCGGGCTTGGCCACGCTATGCAACGGTCGTGTTTCAGGGAACGAAGATTTCTGGGAACGCCGCGATTTGGCGGCTCGCGCTCGGAGCGAGGCGCGCTTGAGGAGCTTTGATATCACATCCGCGCGCTGTCGGGGGGGTGGCGAGGGGACGGGGGGGCCTCGATGGCGTCGAACACGGACTCGATGCTCTCGACCACGCGATAAAGTCCGGCATGGCGGGGCCGGATGTAGCCGGCCTCGAGCTGATGGGCGAGAAGCGCCAACAACGGGTCCCAAAAGCCGTCCACGTTGACCAGTACCACCGGCCTGTCGTGCAGGCCGAGCTGCTTCCAGGTGACGATTTCGAAGGTCTCGTCGAGGGTTCCCAATCCGCCGGGCAGGGCGCAGAAGGCATCCGAAATCTCGAACATGCGGCGCTTGCGGGCGTGCATGGAGTCGACCACGATCATCTCGTTGACGCCGTTGTGGCCGACCTCCTGGTCTTGCAGGTGTTGGGGTATGACGCCGGTGACCCGGCCGCCCGCGTCCAGCGCGCCGTCGGCGAGCGCGCCCATGAGCCCGACCCGGCCGCCACCGAATACGATCCCGATTCCGCGGCCGGCGGCCAGGCGGCCGAGCTCCGCCGCCGCTTCAAGGTGCCGGGCGGCCACATTGTTGGACGAGCCACAGTAGACGCAGAGGGCGCGATTCTGACCCTGGGTCGGCATCGGCGTCGGTTCCTTCACGGTTGTGTGAAAAGGGCTGTCACGGGCGCTGGATTTCCGTATACCTTATACCGTTCCGGAGTGCAGGCCCATCAATAGGCTGTCTACGAGATTGCAGGATAGCAAGTCCTATCCGGTGGGGTACGTGTGTCACAACAACGTTGAATTTAGGGGAAAAAATGAGATACGCAATTTCGATAGTGGGGATGGTTTTTCTGCTGGGCTTGGCCTCTCAGGCCCAGGCGGTCGACGAACCGGAAAACGTAATCAAGTATCGCCAATCGGTGATGAAGGCGATCGGCGGCCACATGGGCGGCATTGTCGGCGTGGTCAAGGGCGAAGTCAGTTACGTCGACGATGTCGTTGTCCACGCCCGGGGCATCAACGCCATGAGCAAGCTGTTGGTCGGGATTTTCCCCAAGGGCACCGGCCAGATGGAGTCCGCTAAATCACGCGCGTTGCCGGCGATCTGGGACGATTTCTCCAAATTCGAGGCCGCCGCCAAAGCGCTGGAGATCGAGAGCGCCAAGATGGTCGAGGTGGCCGCGAGCCGCGATGTGGGTGCGATCGGCGCCCAGCTCAAGAATATGGGCAAGGCTTGCGGCGGTTGCCACAAGCCATTCCGGCAGAAGAAATAGCCGCGCCTTCGGCCGCGGTTTCGGTAGCGCGCTCGGCCGGCCGGGGCGGGCGCGGCAGGGGTTCCGCGCCGCATCTCCGGGCGGTGCTGGCGCTCGTGGCGCTATTGGCATGGCCGGCGGCCGGTGGCGCGCAGGACGGGGACGCGGCCGGGGACGCGGCCGGGCCGGAGTCCGAGGTTTCGGTCCGCCGCGGCGCCTATCTGACGGCCGCGGCCGGTTGCGCCGGCTGCCACAGCGATCCCAAGCGCAAGGACCAGCCATTTGCCGGCGGTGCGGCGCTGACGACTCCGTTCGGCGACTTCTACGCGCCCAACATCACTCCCGATCCCGATTACGGCATCGGCGGTTGGTCGGACGCCGAGTTTCTGGCCGCGCTCAAACAGGGGCGGGCGCCGGACGGCAGTCATTATTATCCGGCGTTTCCCTATACTTCCTATGCCGGCATGAGCGACCGCGACGCGCGGGACATCAAGGCTTACCTGGCCACGCTGGCGCCGCTGGCGCGCGCCAACCGGGAACCCGAGATCTCGATTCCGTTCAACTTCCGCTTCCTGCTGGGCGCATGGAAGGCGCTATTCTTCAAGCCCCGGCCTTTCGCCGCCGAGCCCGCGCGCGGCACCGATTGGAACCGCGGCGCCTATCTGGTCCGGCACCTGGGCCACTGCGGCGAATGCCACACCGCGCGAAACCTGTTCGGCGCCAGGGACGCGGCGCGCGAGCTGGCCGGGACCCTGAACGGACCGGACGGCAAGAAGGTGCCCAACATCACGCCGCACCCCGAAAACGGCCTCGGCGGGTGGCGCGCGAGCGACGCCACCTACTACCTCAAGACCGGGTTTCTGCCCGACGGCGATTTTGCGGGTGGCGCCATGGTCGAGGTCATCGAATCGTCAACGTCCCAATTGACCGATGCGGATCGCGCGTCCATCTGGGTCTACCTTCTCAGCCTGCCGCCGGCGCCGAGACCGTGACTGAATGTCGCCGCTTCTTAATGTCGTGAATTAACATCAAATAACTATTATAACATATTGTTTTTACGTGTTATAATTTGAGATTCTTTCGCTGTCTTATCTCTGCTTGATGATTCGACGGCAGTCGATTTGAGAGACGTATTGCGGTGGCACGGCCGATTGCGCTAAGTGACCGCGCATATTAGGTTAACCAGGGTCAGCAGGAATGCGCCAAC
>PVMK01118022.1_pt1 | contig 10087 bp, 7 predicted proteins | sample 1853481 | NCBI WGS metagenome assembly PVMK01 (sample SAMN08533507, study PRJNA380276) | Marine sediment metagenome, whole genome shotgun sequencing project.
CCACAAGTCCCTTTGCCGCTTTACTGCGGCAATCCCCTTTTAAACAGGTCCAGGAGCACATGCGGGTTGTAACTCGCTGTGTGGCAAAGATTCCAGCCCTGTTTGATGCGATGATTAAGAAAGACCAGGAGCAGATTAACGCCCTGGCCGAAAAAATCGGGGAGCTGGAAAGCGAGGCCGATTCGATCAAAAATGAGTTTCGCCTTCATATGCCCAAGAGGGTTTTATTTGCGGTCGCCCGCAGAGACCTGCTGGCCCTCATCCAGCAACAGGATATCATTGCCGATACTGCTGAAAAAATTGGCCAGATTGTAACCCAGCGTGTCATGGAAGTTCCCGAATCGATTGAAGAACCTCTCCTTAATCTGGTTCAATGTACAACCGACATTTGTTCCCAGGCAGCAGCAATGATTGAACAGCTCGATGAACTGTTAGCCGTTGGCTTTGGCGGTAAACAATCGGATCTCGTTTCTGAAATGATCAAAAACGTGAAACGCGACGAACATGACATCGATTTATTAATAAGAGACCTTAATCGCACACTCTTTTCAATTGAAGACCAATTGAAACCTGTCTCGGTGATGTTCTGGTATAAATTGATCGATTTAATCGGCGAGATTTCCAATCAGGCCGAAAACATGGGTGACCGTTTAATGCTGTTTATCGCCCGTTAGAGGAAAGGAAATAAAATGGAAATCATTGCAGTGTATGGTACAGCCATGGTGGTCATGGCGATGATATTCGGGCTTTTCATGACCTGGGGTGTCGGCGCCAACGACTTAGCCAATGCCATGGGCACCTCTGTGGGCGCCGGCGCCGTTACCGTCAAACAAGCCATCGGAATCGCCATCATTTTTGAATTCCTCGGCGCAGTGTTGGCGGGAGGGCATGTGACCAAAACGATTCGCAAAGGGATCATCGATCCCACTCCCATTATCAACAATCCCGAGATACTGGTCTTCGGGATGCTCGCTTCGCTGTTAGCCGCAGCGGTTTGGTTGATGATTGCTTCCGTTAAAGGTTGGCCGGTTTCGACAACCCACTCCATTGTGGGCGCTATCGTCGGGTTTGCGATTGTGGGCATCGGCCCCGAAGCGGTCAAGTGGGATGAAATCATTAAAATTGTGGTTAGTTGGGTCATATCTCCCGCGGTGGGAGGCGTCATTAGTTTCATTCTGGTGATGAGTACACGTAAGCTTATTCTGGATACGGAGACCCCACTGAGAAATGCAAAAATATATGCTCCTTTTTACGTATTTCTCGTCGGGTTTATCATTTCCCTGGTAACCATGTTCAAGGGATTAAAACAACTTAAACTGGACCTGTCCATCGGGGGAAGCATTTTTGCGGCAATCTGTTTCGGGGTCCTTACCGGTTTTATCGGATGGTTATTCATCAGAAAAGTTAAGGAGCATGAAGATGACGACCGGACGTTTCAATTTGCCAGCGTTGAAAAGGTGTTTGCACCCATGATGCTGTTTACGGCCTGCTCCATGGCATTTGCCCATGGCTCCAATGATGTTGCCAACGGCATCGGTCCGCTGGCAGCGGTCGTCAGTATCGTTAGTTCCGGTGGCGAAGTGCTTCAGAAAGCCCCGCTGCCGATTTGGGTCCTTTTAATCGGTGGCGCCGGAATTGTCTTGGGCCTTGTCACGCTCGGCTACCGGGTGATGCTGACTGTGGGTAAAAAAATCACCGAGTTGACCCCCTCCCGCGGCTTCTGCGCTGAGCTTGCGGCGGCTTCTACGGTAGTTATCGCCTCCCGCACCGGTTTACCGGTATCCACCACTCACATTCTGGTGGGCGCTGTATTGGGCGTTGGCCTGGCCCGTGGTTTAGGGGCATTGGACTTACGGGTTGTTTTAAATATAATTATCTCCTGGGTAGTAACCTTGCCGGCCGGGGGAATCATGGCGATGTTTTTCTATTTCACCCTCAAGGGCCTGTTTAGTTAAAACAACCCGGACAAGACGGAACTGGGAACAGATTGAACGTCGAACATCGAACGCCCAACATCGAACGTCGAATATTGATGACGCTACGCTTTATCGATTTTAAAACAAGCGAACCGCAGAATAATCCGCCGGCGGACAGAATTTCGAGGGTAGATTCGCTTGGCTCAGTCTTTTTATTAAATTGACAGAATACATTATTCGATGTTGGACGTTCAATGTTCGATGTTCGATGTTCATTTTTTAGTTAACCTGTCATATGAAACTTCATGGAATGACGATTGACGAGTGACGAATTGTTGATGTTGCTCTCGCAGCGCCAGCTCTTTTGCGGCGTGTGAGCCGCATGTCGCTCTGTTCTTTTAAAAATAAAATAGAAAGAATTCCTTAATTCGTCATTCGTCATTCGTCATTCGCTTTTTCAGAGTTTCTTTTATATCAGACTGGCCGTTTTTCAGGCCGGCGGCTGGGCTGACACCTAAACCGTTTGCCCGTTCGGGGAGGGCATTGATAACTTCTAATAAAGGCTCAGTGTTATATGACAGCGGGATCATCCCAGCGCCAATCCGGGTAAATACGCCGATGGAGTGCAGGTTTGCGCTGAATACGATGTGATGGTTCTCAATATTGCCTGCATTCAGCCATAGGGTTCCCGTTTCATTGAGGGGGTTATGACCGACGATAAAGGGAAAATTCGGGTCAAGTCCAAGCCCTTTACGAAACCTTTTTACATCCTTGGACGTGTATCCGCCGGGATAGCCGGACCGTTTAACACGATTATGAATTAACTGCTCAATCAGACCCCGGTGTTCGTTGGCGTTGATCAGCATTTCAAGATTAATCTTGCGGGATGGGGGCGAGGCATGACAGGCCAAAAAGTCTTTTGCGAGGACCACATAGGGTAATTGGTCATAATACCGGTCCATCTCCTGCTTGTATCGCGCACCCCGTTCATCTATAAGATGCTTTTCCCATAAGAGTCCCTGGGGAATACCCCCCTTTGAAACACCCGGTGCAAAACTATCGTGGTTGCCACGGATATGAAATACCTGGTTCGGGAATCTGGTTTTTAACTTGAAAATGAAATCCATCATCAGCATTGAGCCGGTCATATCCTCCATTTGATCTCCCATCTCCGAATGGACGGCATCCCCAAGAATGATCAAACAGGCGGTACCATTTTCAAGGCTTTCTAAGAATTGATTTTCGGAGAGGATATTCATCAGGTTGTCGATCTGGGCATGGAGGTCGCCGACGAGAATCGGAGTTACCTCATCAGGAAGCATTACCACCGTGCCCGGCTGACCCTGGGAATTTCTTGGACGGTGGACCTCCTGAGCCATGATCCGGTTGACCTTTTCCAAATCAGATTGGGCTTCTACTAAAGGCAAGGGTTGAATCGGGCCGCCAAATATTTCCCTGAAATGATACAGCTTTTCCTGCCGTCGGCGGATGAGTCGCCCGATTTCCTCAGGCGCTTTTAAAACGGATAAGGTGGTACCCGCGTCGGAATGAAGATCCTTGAAAATAAGGGCATCATCCGGATAGGTAACGGCCAGATGGCGGTCGTTGACCCTATCTGAATAGGAAAGAATCGCTGTCTGTTCAGGATCGCTCCTGCCCAGAACCAGTTTTTTACCTCGCTCCAAGCGGATAAAACCGCTGATCCGGGAATAAAAATGCGCGGGGTTGAAGAGAACAAAACCCGATGGGGGCTCTTCCGGGCGGGATTTGAGGAGACGTTCCGGGAAAAGATGCAGTTTATTATCGTCGGATCCCAGGCAATTCTGAAGTGGAAACCCTTGAAACGGAACCCGGATCCCATCTCCCTTGAGGTGCTTTGTTCCGCTGATTTCCACACTCTCATAGCTCTTTGAGGTGGCGAAAAGGGATTTTGCCTTTTTAAATAAACCCATTACCTGTTTTCATCGACTCGTCGGTTTGAGGCGAAGCTTCGCTATACTTTTTTAAGGGGGAGGTTAACCGTGAAATTCGTGCCTTTTCCCAGTTGACTGGACACTTCGATCACGCCGCCCAGAAGTCCAACCAGTTGTTTGGTAATGACAAGCCCCTGGAAAGGTCTTTTGTACTCAAATGTATCGGCATCCGTTACCGGATCCGGGTGTTCGAAAAGATGTTCAAGTTTGGCTGAGTCGATGCCGCTCCCGCTATCCTGTATCAAAAAGCCAATCTGATAGCCGGTTTCATCTTCGGAAATAAGTTCCATGCTGATAATGATTTCTCCGGTTTTGGTAAATTTGACGGCATTGGAAAGCAGGTGCATCAAAATCAGGCTCAAATTGCCGGAATCACCATGTACGGTTACGGGCAGGCCGGCGGAGCGCTGCACTCTATATTCAATACCCTTTATGCGGGCAAAATTACTGAAAAAAAGCGATAGATTGTCTATGAGAAGATGCAAATCAAAATCTGTTTCGTTAAGTTCCAACCATTGAGTGTGGCCCTTGGAGTAGCCCAGAATGACGTCTATGATGTCAAGCACCCATTGTCCGGATTGTTTCATTATTTCGGCATAACTCCGCCTTTTGCCGGCGTGGTCAGTCTCTGCAAGGTCATCGACCATACTGCTGATGCTGTCCATCAGGGTATAAATTTCATGACTCATGAGGGATAAGAGTTCCTGCTTTTCATCCCTGGCCTGATGCCAATTCGCTTCGGTCTCCCGGCATAATGTGATGTCCAAAACCAGCCCGGCATAGCGCTGGTTTTCACCGCTCCCCACCCTGCCGACGATAAGGGAAAGGGGTATCTTTCGATTGTCTATTGACAATCCGATCATTTCTCTACCGGCGCCGACTCCCGGGATATCATGGGATTCGATCTGATCAAACAAGGACTGACCTTGATCCGGACCCTCCCTCGTGGTAAACAGCCTGTTAATTGATTGCCCGATCAATTCCAAAGGTGAATATCCGAGCATGTTTGCCAGCTCCGGGTTGAGGGTTTCAATAACACCGTCCTTGTTGGTTATAAAGAGTCCCGGCGGGATGCTGTATATAACACTGCGCAGGTGGGAATCATCCTCTCGGCAAGTGGCCATGGACCACGCAATCAAACGCTCCATTTGATCGCTCATGGTATTCACGGCGGCGCCCATGGCATCAAGCTCATCGCGCCCACCGGTGACGGGTACGCGGTCCGTAGGATCGGAATGGGCTATCCTGCTTAAAACAGTCCCAATTCGATGCAATGAATGTGTAATGTACCGGGTGATAAATACGGCAAAGGAAATGCCCAGCAGCAACGCCACAAAAACAACTATCAGCATCAAACGGGAGTTGGCTTGTGATTCGGCATTTATGGTTTCGGTTGTCTCCTGCATGGTGCGATCCGACGTTTCGACATTATGTTCCACTATCTGTGTAATCTGACGAGCGGCATCATTCATCTCCATGACAAGCCGGCCAATGATGTCGTTTTTCTTTACCAGGGCAAGAAAATCGGTTTCGTAACTGTCTAAAAGCGCGTTGAACTTCTGTTTGTTGCCGGCAGAGATGCCGGATTGGGAAACTTGTGAGCGCAGGGTTTGAATCTCCTCCTGGGCCATGCGTACATACTGCTTGTCATGACGCAGCAGATAATCTTTTTCCCGTCGCCGGAGTTGGAGAATATTCTTCTCAAGATCGGGTACATAATGGGTCTTGAGCAAATCCTCAATACGGTGGGCGGCATTCCGAAAAGGGCCCTTGCCTCCATTGATGTTTTTGTCGGCTAGTGCATCTTGCGCGTATTTAGCGAAGGCGTTTCGGTAGACGTCGATTTCTTTGTATAACCGGATCGTGAGGCCCTTCTCCAGTTCAGAAATGCTTATTTTCTCCTTGAATCCATTTATCAGTTCAAGAACCTGGACGTAATATTGCCTTTCATGTCTAAGTCCAAGATCTTTCTCCCCTCGGCGAATCTGTAAGAGTTGAAGGTAAAGTGACCCAACCTTGAAATTATCGGCCAAATCTTCCAGTTCATGCGCCCGGTCTCGAAATCTTCCCTGCAAACCGGCGTTATGGTCCAACCCCTTTTTTCGCCAGGCCGCCACAAGGGCCTCAAAGCGGGTATGGTAAGTCTTCATGAATTTGGAGATCTGTTCACCGACGGCCAGGGCGTCGGCGTCGATTTCCTTTAATTTGACGGCTTCTTGCCGGATCCGGCCGACATACTGCGTGACCTTGTCGGCGGTGGCCTCTTTTCTATGGATCAGAAAATCCTTTTCCGCGCGACGAGCCTCCAACAAAAAGAGTTCGATATTCAAGGTGAGACTCTTCTTGGCTTCAAAAACATCCAAAAGTCTTTGATAGTCGGACAGGGACTGTGTCAAGGTCATCTGATACTGCCAGATCACCCCCAGAAACAATAACCCCACCAGCCCGAAACCGAGACCAATTTTTTCACCCATGCGAAGGTTGTTAAAAAAACGAACCATGTTTTTGCTCCCATCCATCCGCTCCGGGTGTGAATCAAGACTGTTGGTTATTAGAATATCCGTGGCAATTTGTGTTATGCCGACATGCAAAATGTAGGAATGCTGGAGTAATGGAGTGTTGGAGTGTTGGGTTTAAAAGCGGAAATAGCGCTGATTTTTACTCTATTACCTTTCGTTATGCGAGATCCAAACATGGTTTATATTTTTCCATTATATCAACCATTCATCAATCCATTACTCCATCACTCCAATACTCCAGTACTCAAGGCACTATTAATCACCTCCTTTGATAATGAGCGGATAACTGCAGTTTACCAACGGCGGTGATTTACACCCATCCGCTCCCATGCAAGGAACGAATGCTAACCCAATATATTTGCTATCTTTCGTCCTGTTTTTACGCAACTTTAGGCCCTTATCGGGCTTTATCTGACAACATGTTGTAAGTTCAGATATCGTTGATTGGTTGATTAGTTGATTAGTTAAGTGGTTGTAAATATGGATTTATGCCATATTTGCAAAATAATTGGACACTGACACTCAGGTTTCAGGTGTCAACAATTAAAAAATAGCAAATACCAAATGGTTCGACAAGCCGTTCGACAGGCTCACGGTCCTGAGCGGAGTCGAAGGACTCACCACCACCCTGAGCCAGGTCGAAGGGCAAATCACAATGACCGAAATTCAAAATCCCAAAGCGCTTGGTCTGCCGACATCGTGCCACGGCATCATCACTGCGGAGAGTTGGGCTGCGCTACGGTACAACCGCGTTGAATCTGTCATGGATATCGTTCCTCTACTCAACCTACTTGCCAGCCATTTTTGTGTTATCAGCGAAACCCAACAAAATGGCCCAAGATTGAACCATCCTCAAAATTCCAAACAATTGGCTTTTGATCTTAATTTCAGAGCTGCTTCAAGTATTTTTTTGCCCTCCAGGCGGATCAATTATAAAAACGATCATAAAAATGACCGAGCGAAGCGACATCCACAATTCGTCATTCGTCATTCGTCATTCGTCAATTCTCACGCTCCGGCGGTCCGGGTTGGGGTTTACGATGCGTCGGGGTCTGCCCTCGAAGCTATTGCGTATATATACCTTCAGGCCATGAAAATGGAAATGCAGGGCCAAAATCTCATAGGCTGTGATCTGTTTTTCCACAATTTCCTGGGATAAAAGGTCATCCACGTGGTGACTGCCGAGTCTAGCGCGTAGCGAGCGCACAACGTAGGTCATACGGGGTGGAGGCAGTTGAAAGTAGAATGTGTATCTGTTTTTCCATTGGGTGCCCAGCAGCCACCGTTTTTCCGGCGGAATTTGAATACGGTCCAGGTTTACCGGCGTGGGATGTTCAAGCCACTCCCGCTCATAAACTGCGCGACTTACCTTGTGCCCCTCGAACGGAAAGCCGAAGTGCACTTCTCTGGGGCGAAAGTTAAGACTGGGGCTGCGCCACCAGTTCTTTTGGGCCAAATCGAGATAACCCTCCATCGGCCAGCCGCCCAGTTTGTTAATAAGGGTGGATTTCCCGCTGCCTGGAGGCCCCGTAATAATGATCCGCCGAAACCGTTCCCCGTAAGGGAAGCTGACACCCTTGATATCAGATGGATCTTCAATTTCTTTAGTGGTTAAAGGCATAAGTTTTTTATATCTTCGATGGAAAGGATTCCGACCAGCCGATCCTTCTTCAGCACCGGAATGTGGCGGAAGCGGTTTTTCGTCATCAAAGAGAGACACTTGTCTACTTTCTGGTTAGGTGTGGTTTGAATCACTTTTGAGGTCATGATATCCCGCACCCGTGTTTTTTGGGATTTCTTCTTTTTCAGGATCATTTTACGGGTGATGTTCCGCTTTGATAGGATTCCCACCACCTTTTCCTTTTCAACCACCACCAGAACGCCAATCTCCTTGTTCGCTATCAGTTGTAAGGCATCGTAAACCGTGGCATCCGGGGAGATGGTAACCACTTCTCGTTTTTGCTTTTCCAATAGCTTTTTAACCTTCATAACAATCAACTCCTAACCTGGATAAACCAAAAAGAATAGCACAAAGGCACCAAGACACAAATATTATAATTAAACTTCGTGTCTTGGTGGCGAAAATATTTTGTTAGATAAATCCTTCGCAAACATGATGTGATTTCAACAAATAGGTACTAAGCTTTTTCCGAGACTACGCTCGGAAAAAGAGGCCCCTGCGGGGCAGCAGAGGCACTGAACATCTGACGGAACATGTTACAGGTTTCAGTACAATGTCATTTGCTTAGAGCTTGGTCTTATCTCTGTGGGAGCGGCTTTCCAGCCGCGATTAAACGATTACGGATTTATAGCGACTTCCTTTCGTGGCTGGAAAGCCACTCCCACGAGCAGTTTATTTAAGTTATTTACATTGGGTTTCGGTATTTAGCACTTCCACTCCCTGACACCTGACACCCGACACCTGAAACCTTAACTTACAACATGTTGTCAGAAAAAACCCCATAAGGGCCTAACCTGGATCCGCCGGCTTCCAGCTCGTAGAGCTTACAGATCGGAGAGAGGCGGAGAATTGACTATTGACTATTCAATATTCAATCATTTATAGGGAATTCGTACGCTGCTAAATACACTTTTAGCGAAACCGTCAAAGGTATTCCAAATGATAAAGAAAATGCAATTCTGTGTCAAACCTTAGTTTTATATTAATATTAAAGATGGCTTATTTTCAACTTGACAAAAATTCTCTTTCTCTAATAATACTTATGTATTATTATCATTCTACTTAAGTTCTCGAAAAGTTCAGGAAAATCATATTTTGCAACTATTCTCTGGGTTCCCGCCTTCGCGGGAATGACAACTGAAAGGCCGATCGAAGCCCGTCATTCCTGCAAAGGCGGGAATCCAGTAGCTGTTACCTGGATTTATTGAGAAGTTGCCATTCTACTTATATTGTAACCTAAACTGATCTATTAAATTTTGCAGATATTTACATCCTTTACCACGGACAACTGACAACTCACAACGGACATTGCCCGTTTATATAAACTGTTTGGGGGTTTTTCAACCCGGAACGTTGAACCCGACTCGGCTGCCCAGGTGTAACCTCAAAACTATAGGAGGAGTGAACATGGCTAAAAAAGCGGATATAAACGTCCTGTTGGTGGCGGTAGATTTTTCTCCCTATTCGGAGCAGGCTCTATTTTTTGCCGGCCGACTGGCGGAAAAACTAAAGGCCCGGCTTCTGGTACTCCATGTTATCCATGATCCCGTAGAAGCCCCGGGGTTTTATGCTCAGAAAGGGAAAAAGAAAAAATTCCTCAGATCCATGGAAGAAGCCGCCGAAGAAATGATGGAAGAATTTCTTCTAAAAATGCGTCAGGCCTATCCCGATCAGGCGCCGATTCAAAAAGCCAAATCGCTATTAGTGGTCGGCACACCGGTGACGAGGATTGTGGAAGTCGCTGAAAAGAAACAGGCCGGCATGATTATCATCGGAAGTCACGGCCGCACCGGGTTAGCCCATTTGCTGATTGGTTCAAAGGTCCAGCGGGTGGTACAACTGTCACCCATCCCGGTAACGGTCGTCAAAACCCCACCTTCAAATGATTGAATATTCAATTTCGGTTTATCCGGGTTAGAGTCTTAATTGTGAATTCTTGTCATTTTGTGCAAAAACATTTTCGCCACCAAGACACCAAGACACAAAGATCAATTTTTA